>Ga0080006_1098150_pt1 | contig 18197 bp, 10 predicted proteins | sample RS3BMetagenome_FD_69209 | JGI IMG/M metagenome (GOLD analysis project Ga0080006, IMG submission 69209) | Ferric oxide microbial mat and aquatic microbial communities from Rainbow Spring, Yellowstone National Park, USA - RS3B (SPADES... ... | reverse complement strand
TGCTGACTTGATTGCCATGTTAGACGACTGGCATTCGCGCGGTATCCGCTTCGTCTCGCACAAAGAGAATTTAGACTTTAGTTCCGCCACCGGCAAGCTCATGCTGGCGCTGTTCGCGGCGCTTGCCCAGTTTGAGCGTGACAATCTCGTAGAACGGACTAGAGAAGCCCTTGTCGCAGCTAGAGAAAGAGGTCGCATCGGAGGGCGTCCGCGAACGGATAAGAAGGCGTTGGACAAGGCGGTTCGGTTGTACGAGGCACAGGTCCATTCCGTTCGCGAGATTTGCGCGCTATGCAGGATCTCCAAGTCCGTGCTGTATCGAGAGCTCAGATGCCGCCACGCCTCCGTCACCCAAGTAGCAGGCGCACAGGACGATCTCAGCCGGGGGTGATGGCGTCAGGGCACATGCGTAAAAATTCGCCAGTTTCGTTCTGCGACGTGATGATGAACCTGTTGTGGTAATAGAAACGGGCGAATTGATGGACCGATTGGACAGTGGCCCGTCGCGGGAGAGTTTGATTTTCTTTCGCGACATAAATTTTAGTTGGAGTGTTGCTGCTTGATCTGTTTTACGACGTGGCCAGACGAATTTCCTCCATGGGAATTTCGCTGAGACCTCGATCGTAGGTGATTTCGATGATGGTTCAAGTAGGCGATCAACAGTATGAGAAGATCGTAGAATCAGGCAAGGTGATCGGATTGCGGCAGTTCGATGCGCAACATCGGGTGTACATTGAACTGCGCTTCGTTGACTCGGCAGACTCGGAGACAGAGTCTCATCTCCTTACGCTGCTAACCAGTGAGTATATCGGGCAACAACATGGATAGATAATAGTGGTATTTGTAGTGTTTTTAGTAGTTATTATCTTTTGCGGATGGGTCGCCAACCGCGTCTAGCAGTCTCTCTATTTACAGTAAAACCAAAATATTGCTTGCAAGTTCGTTGGATTCAAGCTAACACAGCAACAGGGTCGTGAGACTCATCCAGTTGAAGTCGAAAGGATGGCAGCCCTTATGAAGCAGAACACCGCATCCGTACACGTCGGCTCCACCCGACGCGTCGCTACTTTGTACCGGGTCTCCACCAAGAAACAACTCAGTCCATCGGAAAATGGTGGCGATATTCCGACGCAACAACAAGCCTGCAAGGTGTTTATCGCGAACCATCCCGATTGGACCTTAGTCAAGGAATACACCGAAAAGGGGGTCTCGGGCTTCAAGGTCACGGCATCGAATCGCGACGTCATCCAAGACGCCCGGCGAGATGCGGAGCGAGGAGAATTTGACATTTTACTGGTGTTTAAGTTTGACCGTCTTGGAAGGTTAGACGATGAAACACCCTTCGTCCTGCAGTGGTTTGTGAAACAGGGCATCGAGATGTGGTCGGTCGTCGAAGGTCAGCAAAAAATCGAGGGGCAGATGGACAAGCTGATCAACTTCCTGACCTTCTGGCAAGCCAATTCCGAGAGTGTCAACACGTCCATTCGCGTGACGGAGTCGCATCGACAGATGACCGAAGCAGGCCTCTATCGAGGGGGATCGATTCCATACGGATATCGGACTCGACCATCGGGTCAGTTCAATAAGCGCGGCAAAGAATTGCTCGAACTGGAGGTTGATCCAGTGCAAGCGGACGTCATTCGCCTCATCTATGCCTGGGTGGTCGAAGAAGGGTATGGGCAAAATCGCATTGCGCAGCGACTGAATTTGGAAAACATCGCGACAGCTAAGGGGAACACTTGGTCATCGAGCGTCCTCAATGCGATGATCAAGAACCCGATCTATAAAGGCTACTTCGCCTATGCCAAGCGCACCGACAAGGAAGTCCTCGCGAAAGAGAAGAACCTCGAGTTGGCCATTGTTGATGAAGCCACATGGGCTCGAGCTCAGGCCATTCGGGCTCAGAGAAGTCCTGCGAACACGGTCAAAGACGGACAAGACTGCATCATCCGATCCACGAAGAGCTCTTTGCTGCTGATTGGGCTTGCTCGCTGCGGCGTGTGCGGACATCCGCTCACCACGACGTGGAATAAGAAGAACTATCTTCGGGCCGATGGTACCTCGCGTCATAGTCGCTATGCCAAGTATCGTTGCTCGGGAAAAGCCTTGCGCAAGGTTGATTGCAGTGGCCAGACGGTCCATGCGCCGCGAAAACTCGAAGCCATTGTCCTCGGCCAGGTCTATGTCTATTTGGACCGCCTGGCTACGGTCGATTTGTCGGATCGGATTTCAGATCGTAAGAAGGGGCATGCCGAGACGGAGGAGAGAGAACTTCGCCTTCTGTCCAAGCAAGCCGATGCCGAGCGCGACAATCTGGCCAAGTTAAAAGCCGAGGTGATCAAGGTCATTTCAGGTGACAGTAAGTTTTCAGACCAAATGCTGACGGAACTCATTGACGAGACAAAGGACGTTCTCAGCCAGATCGAACATCGCATCGCACAGATCCAAGCACAAATGGCCGAAATCGCTACGGAGGAAGCACAGGTCCAGACCCTGCGCGAGTGCGTGCCCGTGTGGAGGGACGTCTTTGACGGGGCGGCCAATGAAAAGAAGAAGATGATGCTGGCTTCGATCATCGAGCGGGTTCGAGTGTCCCGCGACAAAGTGGAGATCGACTTCAAGATTCGGCTGGATCAGTTTCTGGGAGCGATGGGGCATGCGGAGTCGTCCGTCCACTTCTAGCTCGGAGTCGGGGCAGGCCCTCTCCCCTCAAAGCCATGGCCATTTGCCGCTGCACCCTTGTACGGGAGGCGGGCTAGATTCAGACCATCTGTCTGCCACAAGACTACTTCAATGAACCCAGACTTGCTCCAATGAGTCCCGAGGCGCGCACAAGGTCTTGTAGAGCGTCACGGGAAGGCTTGGGAATGATCGGTCTGTTGACGTCATGCAAGAGAATCTTGCATGACGTCAACAGACCGATCACGTCCGTAAAGGATACGCGTCCCGTCATCGATGTTGCCGATGGCATCTGAGGGCATCGGCACGTAGGAAGAGAACAGATCGTTCGAGCCGTCGTGGCCCAGTCAGGACCAAAAGGCACATGACCTGATGTCCGAGCGAGGGTTGCGGTGGCATCAAGAAGGTTGCGAGCGATCCTGGGTTACCTATCCAATTCCTCCATGATCTCACGGAAGCTCACCATCGTGGCCTCCAAATTGTCGATGATTTCAAATGCCAACACGTCCGGGTCAGGGAGACGGTCGAGATCCGTCAGCGACTTGTCCTTGATCCAGAAGATATCAAGGCTGGTCTTGTCGCGCTCCAAGATTTGATCATAGGTAAACTTGCGAAAGCGCCCATCGGGATTGGCGTCGCTCCAAGGTTCCTGACGCTTATGTCGATTCTGCGGGTAATAGCAGGTGATGAACTCCTGGCCTCTAAATATCGTTAAGTGTGTTAGTGAAGCTAAAGCAAGAACGTGTAGCCTTAAGACTTTCAAATTGGGTGCACAAAGTTGAAGAATCTATAGGAAAAACGAATGTTACTAGGAGGAACTGAAGACTTCTTGTCGAAGTGTAACCAGTGATGTATCTCCTTTCCTAGTGATAGGTGGACCGGCGTACCCCATGTAGTGAATTTCGAAGAATTCATTTGTGGAGGCTCAATGTCAAGAGCATGCTCGAATGCAGACGCCTACCCATTTCGAATTTAGTTCAGACTAGTTGATTCAGATTCGCTATACGAGATGCTCTAGGGGTCGGAGGTTTCTGGAGAGCAAGTTACACCACTTGACGGCGACGAGGAGCTATTTCATGTATATAGCTTAATAAAATCCATTTTATTGAAAGAAGTGTTTTGAAATGCGCAAGGCATACGATACATTTCTGCAATGTGAGGTATCTGCAGACTTGGCGGTAAAGGGAGGTAGTTTTGAATCGTATCGGTATGAGTGTGCTCATTGCGGTGAGGAAGTTCGGCTTGCTGCGGTGAATAGCGGCAGTATGGCTACACATTTCAGGCATCGCAGCGGCAACGGCGACGTGGAATGCGAATTTTATCTCGGACAATATGTTACTTTCAGCACAGATGTGCGTTCACGAAAAAGCAAAAACGAGAGAGTGGAATTTTACTTTGATATAAACACAAAAATATTTTATATAGGAATAAAATTTAGCGAGGCTGACATATCAGAGTATGAACAACACTCGGCTACACTTGAGCTAAGGGAGTCCGCTCTTACGGAGGCTTTCTATTCACTACGCATTAGCCGCAGCCACTTCGACCCCGATAGTCAGCGGCTTATACCTCTTGATAAATTTTCCTACAGCTATTGTGTGTCTAATACACTGGAGAGTGTTACACGGAAATATGAGGTTTTCCGCAATTCGGCTAGCAAAGCCCCTTCATTTTTCAAGGTGCAGGTTGGGGATGGGGATAACCGGTCCAAATTAGTTCGCAGTTCTACGCTCTATACCCACATTTCTTATTTTATGATATATAACGTCCAAAACCGATATTGTGACCCGATGAGTGACCGTTTGCCCAGTGAAATCACGGTCCATAGTTCCGTTGAATTTGAAACAATGGGAAGATTGTTTTGTGGGAAGGTTGTATATATTAATTCGAAAACCTCACAAATTAACTCGCTATTGTCTTCTTGGGGCTATCAACTGGAGGCATCAGAAACGCTGACCCTGCTCTGGCCACCATCTACCCTTTTGGACGACACTTTGCTGATAGGTTCGGATTCAGCTTATCTCTACTCATCTTTCGAATTGCAAGCACATGGCAACATAAATTTATATTCTGGAGATATTAAGAAGATTGCGGACGGGCTTTCAAGGGTCGCGGTCCAGTCTAGAACGAAAGTCTATAAGAAAAATGCCGAATTAATACTTGAAAAGTGCGAGCAGGCATCGGACGGTTTTGCCGTTATCCTTGTTAACCGGAAAATGTCAAGGATTTGTGTTGTAAAGGATGATGATAGCACTTATCTGTTTAATCACTCAGGTGTTTCTCCTCTTTGCAAGGGAACGCCTGTTTACTTGACGCCAAAAAGTCAAGTGCGACAGTACACATCTGGCTATCTCAATGAGACCGTGGCCCCGCCGGAGCAGATGAACCTGACTGGACAAGGTTTGCTTCAGGATCTTCTTATGTATTACAAGCGGCGAGAAGCGTTCAGGTGGGAAGATTATGAGTCGATCGACCTGAGTCATACCGCATTTCAATATATTGAAGCTTGTGAAAGGTTTGGACTGATTAACTCTGCGGCAAAGCAGCTTATTGAGGAGGGAAAAATATGAATTACCTCCCTTTAATGACTGAAGACGAGATTCGCTATGTGTGCTCTGCTATACCGCTCAGAGAATTAGTGTTGTATTTCAATCAATACCCAAAAGATTTTGCAAAGGTGATGCCGGGCTTTCGTGCCTCGACCCTTAAGAGCCAAGAACAAGTTAGTGGTTTGTTGTTTAGAAGTCGTAAACAACGCTTTATATCGTCATTCATCGAGAAAAGACTCAGTCGTTGGATCGAAGAAATAGGGGCGGCTATCAAAGAAAAGACTAGAGGAGGGGAAAGCAGAGAAGTCGCTTTGCTACAGATTTTACCGTATTGTTTTTTTGCAGATAATATCGGTCTATACTTTAAGCTGATAGGCGAACAGTATTCTGAAGATTTTATTGTGATACTAAGCTCAAGCATAAAGATGATTAAAGGCTCTGATATAGAGCGCGAGCGTATAAAATCCTCGTTGAATGCTAGATCATCTGAGGTCAGTCGACTAAAAGTGGACTTTGAGCACGTTCAGTCTGAATTACAGAGAACCAGACAAAAACTGAATGAACGCCTTGACGAACTCAAGGAGCTTAAACGCACTAATGCAGACTCTGAAAAACTGAAAGGGAGAATTGTAGCCTATGAACAAGAAATTTACAGCATGAAGCAAAAATCCCAAGAAAGAGAGGGATACATACAAAAATTAAGGGATGACTTGTCTGCAGTAAGAGACGAGCGCCAGCAGCTTGAAAAGAATATGCGAGCGGAATTTGAAAAACAGGAGGTTGAGAGGAATGCGGAGCGAGAAGCTGCTTCTGGGCCAAAGTGTCCTAAAGATATTCTCGAGTTTAAAGATTACTTGGGATATAACTTCGAGAACCTTGGTGTGTCAACACATTCAGACTATTATTTGCTTCTCAAAGACCACTTAAGCGAAGTCTTGTTTCAAGGCAAGCCTGTTATTATCAGCAGAGGTACTGCTTTCTCCTTAATGAAATGCGTTTCCAACACACTTATCAAAACATCTTCTGTTCCTACTTTTTCTTTCGCCTCTCATGTTACAGAGAAGGATATTGACATTTTTTTGTCACAGAAAAGCCGTATCGTTTGTCTGGACAATTTTATAGGTAATTATGACGAATCTCTACTAGTGATATGCTGCGATAAGCATAGGAATAAGATTATCTTCTTAACTGTCAGCTTTGACCGAACGCTCCAATATGTGCCGGAGGAGTTGATGAATTACTGCCATTACCTTAACCTAAATCGCATTGAGGCTTTTACGGGGAGAAACGAATTGACTGAAGACCCATCCACCGTTGATGAAATCGAAACTGTGACGACGACAATTACGCCGGATACTCGCTGGTCAAAACTTCTAAAAGATATTCTTGAGGACGTTGGTGTGCATGGAGCGTTGACAGCGTACAAAAGTTCTCTCGTTGCTAATGAATCGAACCTTTGCCGCGTATTGGCGTTTGATGTTCTCCCCTACTGTGTGGATGTGCTGAAGGTGGCTCCTTTTAATGCTTCTGAACGGTTAGTGAAGTACGCCGGAGATGGAGGCAGATGTCCTTACAAGGACTTATTCGGGAGGTGGTTCGCGTGATTAACGCTCTGTCGGAGACAATGTCGAGAGACATGGGCATCCGGCGTTACCTTAATGAACTCGATGAGTCTTTCATTTACAGGCTCTGCTACTCGGCGCTGGGGCAGTGGTGTCTGAACATAGCGAAAAACTCAACTGGAGGAATAGTTGGCTCAACGAAGCGTAATCAGACTAGTGCACTTAACGAACTGTTGACGAGATTTACAGAAATCTTTCCGTGCATATCGGACAAATTTACTGATGTCGGGAATCGACAGACAAGTTATCCGGCCAGCATTCGCATTGTGTATGAGGAAACCGGATATTTGCTAACTGACAGCGATAATCACAACAAAATTGCAAACTTCGGACGAACTATTCAAATTGGAGATAGGGCGTTGTTCTTTGGACTACCCAGCACAAAATTCGAGGTCAATGGGCTTGGAGTGTTCTCAAGCCCTACGAACTATATCGTTCATTTAAGAGACTTTATGATTAGAGATAATCTAACAAGTGAAGAGTATTTTGAAGCTCGATTCGACCCTATTGATTTTTACGAGAGGGACATTGATTTAACGGAGTTGGAATTTTTCAACCCAAAATCAACCAATGCTCCGTACAGGTCGTGGAGCAAAAGACAGGTAACTGATTGCACCGTAGCGCGGAAGACCGAAACGGGTCCGTTTTATCGGATAAGGAGAATTGGCGAAACAATTCAATTTGCCGATGAATCTGTTGAGCAACAAGGTGACAGCTTCACCTCCTACGAGTATCGACGGCTGTACTTTGCGTTGAAAGCATATTATGGCTCCCCGTTGAAAGCTATAATGACGAAGCTGGATGAGTCTTATTCTAAAATTCGCATAGGAGGTCACTTGCCGAATCGCGAATACTATCTATTGTTGCTTCTGGCGTGGCCAGAACACAATGCCTTCGACAAGGTGGGCTTCATTATCCGCAACGACCTCCTGGCTCGGGCAACTGCGGTACTTGCGAACATCGGGATAAAAATACAAGGAGGACAAGAAAATGCATAATCCTAACGGAGTTCAGGAACACTATCAGGCTATTAGGGATCGGCTTAAAAATTACATAAAGTCTGACTACTTGGCCAATAGTGAAACACTACTGTTGTATGAAGAGGACCTTCTCGGAGAGTTGTGTTCTGAATATACGAATATTTCCCGCGAACCATACATCGAAACCTCCGCCTCCTACAAGAGGATACGGGACGGTATTAGAAACTCTTTTCACATTGAGCAAGGGGTTAAAGAGTCCTTACTCAAATTAGAAGCCAAAGGGGTCGGCATTTTCTCCGACCCGTTTGAGCATCAGGTTTTGGCACTGGAATATTTCCTTGCAGGACGGGACTTGTTTGTTTCTACCGGTACTGGTTCCGGAAAGACCGAATGTTTCCTCTGGCCGATTATTGCGAAGTGTTTTGATGAGGCTAAGAACCACCCTTCGACATTTAAAAGCGAGGCTATTCGTACCCTCATAATTTATCCGATGAATGCTCTTGTCTCCGATCAGTTGGCGCGGTTTAGAAAAACCATAGGGAACCTAGACTTCAAAGAGATTTTCACCCATGATACCCAGGCAACTCGTATACCGCATTTTGGAATGTATACAGGCAGAACTCCATACTCTGGCGACCCCAAAAAGGCAATGAGCCAGGAACTCGCAAATACTTTCCGCGAAAATTATTTGGTTGACGAAAATGCCGACGCAGAGGCACAGAGAAGGCAGTCCAACAATATTCACGGGTTAAAGAGTATCAACAAATATCCTGCAAGATATGGCGACGATGGGATAAACGTGTTTGTGGATAATCTTGAAAACAACATTCACAGACCATCGCCATATGACGCAGAATTCATCACTCGATTTGAAATGCAAAATTACCCACCCGATATTTTGATCACCAACTATTCGATGTTAGAGTATATGCTCATGCGGCAACGAGAATCTAATATGTGGGATAAAACAAGAGAATGGCTTGACGCTTCAAAAGACAATAAGCTTCTTATCGTTTTGGATGAATCGCATATGTATCGTGGCTCTGCTGGCGGGGAAATTGCGCTTTTGTTGGAGAGACTTTTCTACCGTCTGGGTATTTCAGTGGAAAGAGTTCAATTCATTCTGACAACTGCAAGTATGCCACAGAATGAACAGGAGGCCATTAATAGTTTTTGCAGCGGCTTAACAGGAAAAGATTGTTCTTCTTATGAATTTCTCTTTGGTTCAAAAGAAGAGATATTCGAAGAACAAGAAATAGGGTCTGATATTGAGGCGTTGGCTTCAATAGGTTCTGACCAAGTGCAAGGCGAAGAAATTACCAAGCGAATTGTAGCCTTTGCCTCGTCGGTATTCAAAACCACATTGCCTACAGGTATAAGCCAAAGCACAGCACAAGAGTGGCTCTATGACAACCTGCCTCGGTACGACGCGTTTGCTAAGCTGAATCAACTTTGTCGTGATGGCGCTAAATCTTATAGCCAGATTAGGGATGAAATATTTGGGTGCAATCCCGATTTCAATAAGCCTCTAGATGCTTTATTGGCCATAGTTTCGTTAGCTGCTAGAGATGGAAATATTTTGTTTCCTGTCAGGCTTCATATGTTCCTTCGCGGGTTGCAAGGGCTTTATGCCTGCTCCAATCCTAAGTGTAGTTGTGCGAAGTACTCAACACGTGAAAAATTGCCATTGGGAAAAGTGCTTTCTATCCCAATAGACAAGTGCAGATGCGGCGGTCGTATATACGAACTGGTCAATCATATTAAATGCGGGGCGCTTTACTTCAGAGTTTACGTCCAGAAAAATGAAGGGCATTCATTTTGGTATGTATTTCCTCGGCGCGGTCTAAGCGGAGATGCTGTCTCCCTTAAAGAAATGTTACTTTATGTGATTCCAGAAAACTATCAAAAAAAGAAGAACGATAGGATTGGGGCTCTTGACCCAATGACGGGCAAGCTTTATTTAGCTTCTCAAGATGATGAATCTTTACTTCCCGTCGTGTACAGTGACAAATTTGATGATAAGACTCAATCATTCAATTTTGGTGTATGCCCCAAATGCAAGAAGCAGATGCCTCTTAAGAAGCCCGTTGACTTGGCGACAAAGGGAAATATTCCATTTTACAATCTAACCAAGGCTCAGTTTGAACTGCAACCACCGAGGTCCAATCTTGTCAATCAAGGGAAAAAGGTCTTGTTGTTCTCTGACTCGCGTCAGAATGCTGCCAAATTAGCATTAGACCTTTCAAAATCGTCCGATGCGGACGCTTTCCGTCAGGCTGTGATGCTTGCGTCTCTATTATTGGAAGGTAGTGGTGAATCTAATTCTTTGGCGGACTTGTATCCCGCTTTTCTGGATGTTTGCATCCAAAACGAGCTTGCTTTCTTCAGCGGGAGGAGCAAAGATAAATTTTCTGACGATAGACGCAAGTTTAGTTCCTCAAAGCTACGGGCAGAGAGACGGAGTCGAGCCGTTGACTATGCTGCCTTTTCGATAGAGTATCGCACCTTGCCTGATGAATACTATGAACAATTACTTAAATTTTTTACAGAGAGTCCACGTTCATTCAAGGATATTGGAATTGGGTTCTTGGCTCCCACTTCTTCTCTGGTTGATGATTGCTTGGATGATTTAGATGATGAAGGCATAAGTATTGATAGAGAAGTTTTTTATCAATTGCTTGTGTTGCTTTTTTGGGATGTTATGGACGATGGGGCTGCCCTGGGAGAGGAAATTCCAGATGATGTGAGGAAGGGCTTGCCCGGACGAAGTAGGAATGATAAGTTTGGGCTAAGTTTCGACTTCTCAAGTTCGTTGGACAAGGGGCTTCTCCAAAAAATGCAGGAAGTTCTTAGCGTTGACAATACCACAATGGGTAAAATCGTGAGCAATGTGCGAGACTTGTTCTTTGCATCGTCATCAGTCAATCGCTACTATATTAAAATGAGTGCTGTAAAGATTGAACTGGCTGGAGAGGAGTTCATTTGGTACCGGTGCGTAAAATGCGGGAAGCTGTCGCCCTTTAAGATTGGTGATTATTGCGGCGCTTGTTTTGATTCGGTTGATGTGGTGCTTATTGGTGAATTAGATCTATCCCGTTTTGACTTCTGGCGTCTTCCTGTACTGAATGCGATCAAGCAAATAGGGAATATCCACACAATTGATACCGAGGAGCACACGGCACAGCTTTCCCATAAAGAAGTCCGTAGCGACACATGGAGTCGCACTGAAAAATATGAAATGCGATTTCAAGACATTAACGCTGGCGAAAACGGCGAGGACGCTATTGATGTCTTAAGTTGTACTACAACTATGGAGGTCGGTATTGATATTGGATCTTTGACTGCAGTTGGGCTTCGTAACATTCCGCCTATGAGGGAAAACTATCAGCAAAGAGCAGGTCGTGCTGGACGTAAGAATGCGGGGATGTCCACGATCGTAACCTATGCCTCCGGAGGCACGCATGACAGCCACTATTTCCAGCACCCTGCCGAAATGATATCGGGAGCTCCGCGCAAACCGTGGATAGATCGAGATAACCCTAAAATTAAGCAGCGCCACATAAATATGATGACATTGAATGCATTCATGTCCACACCGGCAATGGGAAATCGATACGATGGCATTATTGAGGTTGGCATTATCATGTTCTGCGAGTCGTACGGTGAAAACTTTATTGAGTTTGCAGAACACTTTGCAGGAGACACAGGCTTGTCAACATCCAGAACAATCGAGCACTTCCGAGAAATCTGTCGCAGTGTTTTAGCAGACGGTAAGCGGGATGAGTACATTAATAATAACAGGGAAAGCCCGGCGTTCGATATCTTTTATCGCGATGGCTTTATTCCTTCGTATTCATTCCCTAAAAATATAGTAAAATTTTTCGTCGAAAAAGATTCCGAGCGTGGCAAAAATGCGCCAAGAGATATTCTGTATGCCCCCGAACGCGACATCGCTGTGGCGCTAAGTGAATATGCCCCCGGTCGTTTTGTAACCATCGACAAAAAAATCTTTAAGAGCGGCGGGATGTATGCTACTCCTCGCCCTCGCGGTTTTGAAGCGAATCAAGCCGAGTTTTACTTTAGGAGCAACGACTACTACAAAGATATCTTCATCTGCTCAGAGTGCAACTGGTTTGGACTTAAAGAAGATGCTCACCTTTCGAAATGTCCGTATTGTAGCTCGGACATTGTGAAAAACAAACTGTTGCGCCCCTGGGGTTTCTCTCCTGTAAAAGGCGATGAGGTGAGGTATGAGGATGCAGATGAGGAATACACTTATGCAGAAGCCCCGTACTATTCCTATGTTCCCGAGGATACGACGATGAATAGCTTTGGACGGACAAAAATACGCTTTGCCAATTTGCCTGACCGCAAAGTATTGACCGTTAATATGGGGAAAGGTAAAAATGGGTTCGATGTATGCAAAAGATGCGGAGGGGCAGAGGTTTCCGGTACAAACGGAAACGGAGTGCACTCATTTTCACAACCGTATCATGACCGTTCGCTTTGTCGTCATGACGGTTCCGTGGCCTCTGGTATTTATCTTGGTTATGAATTCCTTACGGATATGTTTATGCTCGATATCTCCTATGACTCAATAAAGCTTGTAGGTAGCCGCAGCACGGAAGAAAAGAGTATCCTTCGCGCCGCCGTGACGACGTTGCATGAATCCCTGAAGAAGGCTATCTCGCTGGTGCTGGATATCGATTACACTGAGATCAGTGGGGGTTGGCGTCCTAGAATCATGAGTGATGGGAACTCCCACATAGAGATGTTCTTTTATGATAACCTGACCAGCGGAGCTGGATACTCGTCTCTAATCGGATCCATTCTGGATAAGGCTCTTGAAAGTACCCGTATAATACTGGCTGGGTGCGAATGCTCGCGGTCTTGTCGAAACTGTTTGGACAACTACTGGAATCAACGAAGCCACCAACTGTTCGATCGTCAACTCGGATTACAGCTGCTCGACTACGTCCAATTCGGGAAGTTACCCGATGACTATGATACCATCGCACAGCAAGAATACCTTCGACCATTGCAAAAACTGATTGCCGAAGACGCAGGTACGTTCCCTAAACATCCAGTATCGTTTGAAGTCGTTCCTGCAATGCGGAAGAAACCCGACAGTACACGAGGCAGGATATACCTTAATCCATACGATTTGTCGGATTGGCTTCCGAATGCATTTATGACATATAAAAATCTTGCTAGCGAGGTATAAAATGGCTAAGTCACCCTCTCCGCTTCGTTATCCGGGCGGCAAATCAAGAATCTACGAAAAAGTTAGAAATCTAATCATTTCCAACGGCTATGAAGGCAGAACGTATGTCGAGCCGTTTGCTGGCGGTTTTGGGATAGGTATTGGTTTGCTGTGTGAAGGCGTAGTGAACGCGGCCATATTAAACGATTTCGATGACCATATCTATAACTTCTGGTACTCGGTGCTGAATGATACCGATAACCTTCTTCGCCTGATTGCGGATACACCGATAACAATTGAAGAGCGTGAGAGACAAAAGCTTAACTATCGGGATGTGAACGTTGACCCGCTGTACGATGGGTTCGCAACTCTGTTTCTGAATCGCGTTAACTTTTCAGGAGTCATAAAAGGTGGCCCCATTGGGGGGCTCGCACAGGAAGGAACTTATAAGATCGACTGTCGCTTCAACAAAATCGATATAAGCAAGAAAATCGAAACAGTTTCCAAACTCAATGGCAAAATAAAGCTGTACAACAGGGAAGCCGGTGATCTAATAAGAATGAACTTGATGAGAATGAAAACCCCAATGTTCCTGAATATAGATCCCCCTTACGTAGTAAAGGGTAGCCGCTTATACACGAATTTTTTTACAGAGGGAGACCATTTGAACCTTCAGCGAGTAATTATTAAGCACTTAGACAACGAATTCCCGTGGATAATCACTTACGACGAGTGTTCCTTGATCAGAGATTTATATAGGACGTTCCATGTTCAGGAATATGGAATCATGCACAATGCGGGCAAAAGCGTTCAAGGCAAAGAAATAGTCATCACAAACCTACCGGTTGACAAGTTTGTATGGTAGGCACGTGAAAGTAAAGTAGCATACACTTGGCATAAGGGACGGCGGGTGTAGGGAAACGACGGGGAGTCGTTCGGTATATGTGTGAAGGGAGTCTAGCACGGCGTAGATTCTAACATCCACGTTCGGCAGTTGATCACACAGGTGCTGAAGAGACGCGAACGGATGGAGATGGGGCACCTTTGCGGGTAGTGCATCTAAGTCGTGTGGTAGAGCACTGCGCTGGCAGCGCAGGGGTCAGGGGTTCAAGTCCCCTATTCTCCACCATACAGTGAACAGGATAGTGCGCAGTTGGCCCAAACCGGGCTGGCTGCGCCTTGCTGTTGGACGAAACCGCTACGCGGTGGTAAAAGCTTGTGTCCTCCGCCATCCTGTCATGTTATCGTAAGTTGTTGTTTCGCGCGCAACTCTCTTAAGATTCCTAGTGGGCAGTTCGACTGGAGCTGCTACGAGATCTTAAGGAGACCAGCGCATGAACGACCACGAACACGTACTACAGCGGATGGCGGAGGACATCGAGCTTCGGGGGCTCTCGCCCCATACACTGGAGAGCTATACCTCGCGTGCCCGCGCCTTCCTCACGTTTAGCCACAACCCCGTGGCGCAACTTGACGCAGAGGACATTCGACGCTTCCTATCCTACCTGATCCACGAGAAAAAAGCATCGCCTACGACGGTGAACGTGTACAGCGCGGCCATTCGTTTCCTCTTTGCCGTCACCTTGAACCGCACCTTAAACTATCTGCAGGTCCCCCGCCAGAAAAAGCACAAAACCCTTCCGCAAGTGCTCACGCGCCAAGAGATCTCGGCCATTCTGGAGAACTGTTACAACCTCAAACAAAAAGCCATGCTCATGCTCGTCTATAGCGCTGGATTGCGGGTGAGTGAGGTGGCCGCGATCAAGACATCGCACATCGATTCTCAAGCCATGCGCGTGTTTGTCGAAGGAGGAAAAGGGAACAAGGATCGCTATACGCTACTCTCGAACACTTGCCTGCACGCACTGCGCGACTATTGGCGAGCGTATCGTCCCCATCATCCACAAGGATGGCTATTCGTCGGAACCCACCCAACCTCCCACATCACCGTGAGCACGATCCAAACTGCGTTCTACGATGCGCTCAAGAAGGCCTCTGTCACCAAGCGCGTATCGGTTCATACCCTGCGGCACTCGTTTGCCACGCACCTGCTCGAAGATGGCGCGACTCTCTTGCAGATCAAAGAACTGTTGGGGCACGCAAGCATCCAGTCCACGACGGTCTATCTGCATGTAGCCAACACAACTAGAGGTCTCACGAGCCCGCTGGATCGTTGGTGCTCGCAGGGTGCAGAGCCCGTCTTGTCCCATGCCTGAACTCCAAGACGTGTTTGCACAGCATGGGGAGGCCTATCGACGAGACCACGCTTTGTCGCCTGACCAGCATAAAGTGGTCCGAGCGATCCGCGCTTGTCGAACCGCTGCGCTCGGCGGCCACGTGGACGCCTGTGACGCGTGCGAGTACCAGCGCATCTCGTATAACTCGTGTCGCAACCGTCATTGTCCCAAGTGCCAGACGCTCACGAAAGAACGGTGGATTGAGGCAAGGAAAGCGGATCTGTTAGATGTCGGCTATTTTCATGTCGTGTTTACTCTACCGGACCTGCTCAACCCGGTCGCGTATCAGAACCCCGACGTGATCTACACGCTGTTGTTTAAGGCCGCCGCCGAAACCCTGTCCGAACTCGCCGCCGACCCGGCTTATCTCGGCGCACAGATTGGCTTCACGTCCGTGCTCCATACCTGGGGACAGAATTTGATGCATCATCCACACCTGCACTGCATTGTCCCGGGAGGGGGCCTGACTTCGAGTGGCCAGTGGGTACACTCCCGAAAGAAATTCTTTCTCCCGGTCAAGGTGCTGTCGCGAAAGTTCCGGGGTAAGTTTCTTCACCATCTGAAGCGGGCCGAGCTGGCGTTTCATGGAACACTGGAACACCTGAAAGATCCTACTTCGTTCCATGCCTGGATGTCTTCCTTGTACCAGAAGGATTGGGTCGTGTACTGCAAGCCCCCGTTTAAGAACGCAGGCCACGTTGTGGAGTATCTCGGCCGGTACACGCACCGCGTCGCGATTTCCAATCACCGTATCCTGAAACTCGAAGAGGGTACGGTGACGTTCAAGTGGCGGGATTACCGAGATGACAACAAGCAAAAAGAGATGACCTTGTCAGTGGACGAATTCATCCGCCGCTTTCTGGTCCATGTTTTGCCCACTGGATTCACGCGCATCCAGCACTATGGACTGCTGAGCCCCAGAAACAAGGCAACGAAACTGAAACGGTGCAAGCGGCTGACCCGCACCAAACAGAAGACGGTGCCGACGTCCAAATTGTCCGCCGTCGAGTTATTACAACAAATCACCGGTCGCGATGTGACGCTCTGTCCGTGCTGTAAAGTGGGGCACCTAAGCAGAGCCTCGCCCGCATCGGTCAGCGCATAGGAGGAAGCCATTGCCTCTTCATTGGGGAGGGGGAAGGTGTGTCCACATCGGCTGCTTTCTTGGGGATCCCGATGTGATGATGGCGACTCTTGCAGGAATCTGTCGTCATACGGACCCGTCGAGTAGGGTGGGCAGTTTAATTTCCCCATAGTGGCGCTACGACCGCGGCTTCGTCCAAAAGAGTTATCTAAAATCGACGTTCGCTTGCTGAACGTCGATTTCTTTGTGATCGATTTCAGATAACTCTCTATTCATTATGTACTAGTACGAAATGGAGGTATCTTCTTGGGCCGTCGACCAAAAGCACTGAGCATGAAACGTCGCCATCGGTTGATGCTGTATCTGAATGATGCTGAGCACACACGACTGCAATCGCTGTCTGAACAGCTTGGCTTCGATAAAACCGAATTGCTGTACGAAGGCTTGCATACCCTGTTTCAAGCCACTGACACCCACCACTCTACGGAGGTGAAATCGAGTCAATTGTAGTCCGGCCGCTACAAATGGTGACCATCGCAACGCACAGGTCGGCACTATTTGACGCTTACGAGTAAACCACAAAAAATACCCCGGGGGTTCGCCCGGGGTGATTGTACGTCTCACCCCTATCGACAGATGGGAATGAGGAACATAGTGGGAAAAGGGGGAAATCCAAAATAGGAGGTATGATATTATGGGTCACATGAAAACGGCTCGAGTCGGGATACACCGACTGGCCATAGCAGGATCCTTGGTCGTAGGCGCTTCTTTGGCTGTGGGTGCGGTACCAGTTACCGTATTTGCTCAAACGAACAACATCGTCGGAGCGGGTGTTCCCGCTGTCGCGAATTTACCGAGTGTCGCCTTGCAGCCGTATCCGGGTTTGTATGTTCCCAATTTGCCGACGGACCCGTCGCAGGAGAATCTGGCGACAATCACGAGTAACGCCAACCTCGTGATTTCTCAGGCCAGTTTGCAGGGGACCTCGGTCAGTCTGTCTGGCGAGATATCGGAAGGGGGACAGACCACGCCGATTCAATTGAATGGGTCCTTGTTCACCTCGCCTACTAATCACGACATCTATGGCCAAATGACGGACCCATCCGCAGCATACCAGGTCTTGCGTTTTGAGTTGGTGCAGAATGCAAACAAGGACTTTGTGTTGAACCACGCCAGTCTGTCAGGTCCTATGCTTGTGATTATGTTAGAAAAAAAGGGAACAAGAGATATTAGTTATTTCCAGCTTTCGCTCAGCGACGTCTTTTCTGCGGGTGCCATCTCCACTCTTTTTGATAGTTACTCTCAGTTGCCCGTTGACTCGATGTATAGCGATGCGGTATGGATGTCGGATCTGTTTGCCCCGGTTACGACGTCCGGCCCGGCAACACAGCCGGTCGTAGGGCCGGCCGCTAATCAAGGTTTCACGACACAAAGAATAGCGCAGCCCGAGTCCTCGTCAGAACCATATTCGTGGACAAAGCCCTACACCACTACCTTTTACGGCGGAGCTTTAGGGACGATTACCGACACGATGACGGTGGGATTCTATATTCAAAAACCGACAGGATGGGGCGCAGGGACGACAACCCATGAGACTATCAGCGTGCAGAAATTGGCTTACTATGAAAGTGGGCCCGGAACTACGGGAAACGCATTCACCTATTGGCGAGTCGGAGAAACACCTGGCGCGTACAATCCCCCAGATCCTTTCGGCATCGGTATCGGCCTAGAAACTAGCTCTAACGCCTATTTTATGGGTGGAAGTGCTAGTGGCGTGCTAGAGGATAGCGGAAGCGCCAGCGTGAATTTTGAGTGGGGAGCCTCCTATGATGGGTTTGGGGTC
>Ga0080006_1226016_pt1 | contig 18208 bp, 19 predicted proteins | sample RS3BMetagenome_FD_69209 | JGI IMG/M metagenome (GOLD analysis project Ga0080006, IMG submission 69209) | Ferric oxide microbial mat and aquatic microbial communities from Rainbow Spring, Yellowstone National Park, USA - RS3B (SPADES... ... | reverse complement strand
CGAAGCGTAGATCACAACGACGGCATGTGCACGAACCGCACTGAATACAGCTGGGGGCAGCGAAATCGGGACGTGACTGCTGACACGAACAATCCTCGACTGCTGAAAACGGAGCTCGATGGAAAGAAGAAACCGCTGTATATGAAGCTTGATATACGTGAAATGAAGAGGATTCAGTCGGATCTAACACCTGCAAACGCTGGCATTGATGACCTTCGGAAGACGCCTGAACTTCGATTTATGCATCCATGTCGAGCAATCCGTTCCATTTCATTCCAAAATCGTTGCTGCGATCATCGTTATCGTCCGTTACTCAAGAAGATTTCCGCGCTCCTCAGCGCCACTAGCCACGGTGCACCTGCACGAATCCGCACCCGCGTCCCAGCGACAAGTCGCGCATGGGTCCCTGCTGGCATACCGCCGCGATGCTCCCTGTCCCGTGGGCCTGGCACGCAACATAGGCGGGCATGCACGGGAGCATCCATAGGGCTTCGCATCTCGCGACTCGGATTGCTCTGTTGGTGGCCGCGCTCACACCAAAGCCTCCCCGGAGACTTTGTATTCGAGCAACGTGTTTACTCGAATACGCCATTCCTGCGTGCGCCAAGAGGTACAACATCCGCTGAAACTTGGATAGATTCAGCCAGTCGGGTGGCGACGCACCCAGCCAACATCGCCGATATCCGGAGCTGAACACGGTTTTCAGTCACGCAAAACTAGAAAAGCGGTAGCAGCACATGTCCGAAAGCGGGTGCAAGTCAAGGGAACCAATCGTCCAGAATAAGTACTTCAAAGGGAATGCTGATACCATCGTATCTCCGTACGGCGAGCCAGGTTGCAGCGCGCTCAGCGTCGCATCATGTACATGAGACGGGTCGGCATACCGCGAACTGCTTGATCGATTCACGCTCTACTCGCGATGGACGGACTGGTCTAGTGCTCTCGAAAGTCAGAAGCGTCTGTGAAGCAGCGAGAGGCTATTTCCTGGTTACTGGCGAGTCTCGAGGATAAACGGGAATCAAGGTAGAGTGACAGACCTTATACTGCTCAAGGAGCAAAACAACCGCTTCAGCGGAGCGCGCTATCATTTACGGAAGGATATCCAGCTTCGAGCATGATTCGACCACGATACGCGGACCCAAGCACTGGGACATACCGTGCTAAGAATCCGCGTTAGCTGATTCCCAGTGGCACTTTGCGAGCGGCATGACCTCTCTTTGCAGTGATGCATGCCCGACGGAGTTCCACGGGTTCCGCTATGCTTTCGCACCGTCCGGTCTCCGTCCTCAACGTGCGACGCATTCAAGAAGCCCGCTCCAAAAAAAACATGGATGCGCCTGGGCCTAAATCACGGTGACACCAACATCGAAAATAACTCAGTGGAGACGACATGGTTCAGTGAAAAATTTAAAATTAGAAACTTTATACTCATTTTCAGAGTAGCAGCGTGCACTACTTAGCCGTTGCAGCCGATTCGGCGGCTCATGAAGACCCACAGCCACCACCACGAGAGCCACATCCAGGGCCCGCTCCATGTCATCTTCGTGAAGCGCTCAAGCCTGAGACGCACCAAATGCACCAGCTACGCTTCTGCTACCGCAAGCTACACACACGTATTCTGGTTTGCGAGCACCCAGCGTCAGTGGTACCGTGTCAATCGCGTCGAAGCTCGAAGCGTTCGCACCGAACACCGCTGGCAGTCACAGCGTAGAGTTCGAGTGCATCGCCTGTTAGAATGTCGCGTTCAGCAGCCGAGTTGAACACGTCTCGTGTCAACTCGATCGCCTCAGCGAGACTAAGAGACGCCATGCGCTGATCATCCGGCACATCGTATTTCTGGCGACCAGCGAGCTGCTGGTCCAGTACAGGTTGCACCAATGTCTGCCCTGAGCCGCTGCATACCACTTTGACTTTCTCAAATGAGCCAATTGCATCGTATCCGAAGACGAATCCCTCGCCAGTGTTCGCGTCAATACCTCCCAATACATTAAAGGCGTAAATCGGAAAAAATCGACGGCTGTATAGCGTATTGCTGAGGAGCTGTGCAATTGCGCCCAGAGACATCTCCTTCTGGTGCTGGTATCTGTAGATTTCGAGTCGAGACCGCAGGATTTTGTGAAGGTATTGTCGATCCGCGCCCATGCCTGCACTTGCGAGCACCGCCTGATCCGTAAGCTGCACAATTTTTGTAAAGTTTCGGCTTGGAATGGAGAAGCCAACAGACAAGCGAGTGTCAGCTGCAACAATAGCATAGTCACGACCCGCAAGCGCAAGAACGGTACCCCCGTTATCCACGTATGGTGACCATGTGCGCTGATGTGATACGATCTTTCTCTGCGTGTCCGAGTCGAAACTCATGGAGACAAAACCTGGGTCTGGGTGGCTCATCCTAGTAAACTAAACCTTCCGAACAATCAGGTTCGCCAACACCTTGAATCAGAAGCCGACGAGACAGCTCGTTCTGTTTCCACCGCTCCGGATCCTGGAAAAGACACAACTATTCTGCGTCGTTTTTGGTACGCAACGTTATACGTCAAGTGAAATCCCAGAAACAAACGCTTTCGTACTGTGATGCGTCCGCGCCCAGCAGTTTGTTGCCTACGCTGCACGGTCTACTTGAGTCGGTTCTGGTGAGATCTGTTGGCAACACGCAGACTACCGCTGGATCTTTCGACAGTAGTGCAAAGAAATACGAATATCGCTCTCGAATCGTCAGTCTTAGAACCGGATGAAAAAGAAGCAACGCACTCGTGAGTGTGATATAAAGGAAGCGCTGAAACGCGAGGCTGCATCCAAGGAATTCAGCCGTCGCTCAATAGCGATTAGATACATTTTGGGTCAGTGCGCTCGACAGGGGATCCTGTCTGCAGTTCAGAGGTCTCGGAGTTGCATCGCTATGAATATGTCGTAGAAAAGACTTGCAAGTATATGAGCGTCGTCCGTGCGCTTGCCTTATCCATTGCCCCCGGGAAAACGAATACTGGTAGAAAATTGGTGCAGGACTTGGCGACTTCACGATACTGGCGGTATGGTTCACTCTTTGGGGCCCAGATAATGGTATATGAAGCATTATGTCTCCCTTTGCTGGACAGTGATTCTTGGCAATAGACGAATACCAGGCAGTACCTGCTCTATCTTGAAAATCAGGGTCGGATCTGTTGGCGCTCTCGGCCTATTTCGAGCACACAACCAACGACTTTCCGACTCGAAACGAAGTGCTTTACGCTGCAGCTTCGAGTGAGCTCCCGGCAAAGTCTGCACGCCTGTCATTGCGCTAGACCACGGTGACGCTAAGCTAGGTGCAGCTCGTTAGGAGCCCGGTTCTTATCGCGAACGAGTCTATGCTTGATGAGAGCAGGCAACGAGCCGGTCGAATTAGGTCGCTCCTTGCACACACATCACAGCGGCGTATGGGAGCCATAGGTAGAGGACCGGGCTTATATGTCGCCCCGCCTTCACAGAGCTAATGCGAATGCATTTGTCGCCGCCACTGGACGTTCGCCGAGGTGCCTCTGTGCGGTTCACAGTCGCACCTTCGAGACGCTTGCCCAGACAGCATTTGGTGCCTGGGGATGCTCTTCTCGTCTCGTCTCTTCTTGGCTTGGCAGCGTTTGCCAAGACTTGCTATCAGTCGAAACTGCTTTCTCGATAACTCATATGTGAATATCAAGCTGAAAGACTACACCCGATGGCGAATAAATGCCCATGAAGTACTCGCGGGGTCTGTGGATTTGGGCATCAGGCGCCGAAGCGCTAAACTGGTGTAACTTGAGCAAATTGGCTTCCGCGAAACACGAGGCCCTGTAACAAGGGTATATCATTCAGATTCTGTTTCGAAGGAACCGTTGCAGGTCGGGTCTGTGTGATCATCCCGCCTGACCCTAACGTACGCACTGCTCCTGGAGAGGGAAAGCGAGTTAGACTACTCTGACTCGCGAAAAGGCAGCGTCGGAGCTCGGTAGCTTCCAGAGCATCCAGAGGGCAGCGTTTCCAGGTGTGCATACGCAGCGCCCTCTGGGTACTTGACCCATGTCGTTTCCGTCTGGATCAATGGGAAACGAAAAATTCCTCACGAGGCGACCGTCTACCACGGAAAAAGTTATCGTTTAAATGCCCTGCTACTGAAACAACCACGGAACGATCACCGATATAGACGCAGAAAGCGGTATCGTGAGCAGCCAAGCGAGCACTATTCGAACTAGCGTTCTATACTGAATCGGTTTGCCCTGCGAATACGCAGCACCAGCGACGGCTGCAACTAGAATCTGTGTCGTACTGACCGGAATACCAGCCGTTGTCGCAACCAATACGCAGAGAGTCGCTGCCGTCTGAGCTGCAAGGCCCGTTGCAAAATCCAGTTCCGCAATAGCATACCCTACTGTCTGCATGACTCGATAACCAAATAGCGTTAGACCGCATAGAATTGAAGCGCCGCCAAGGGCCAATAACGAAAGCGAGATTGCTCCCGATGCAACTGTTTCTCTATCTCCTGAATCATGTCGCGCATAGTTGATGATGTGAACCAGCGGTGCAATGCCGTTACTGACATCTGGACGTGAAGGCGCAGCACCGCGATTGCGTCACTGCATCCTCGTGGTTAGTAAGCTGTTCAGTGATTCGAAGCAATATCGCTAGATGTATACTTACCGTTTCCTCCATGCGCAAACGCCAGCGCTGCTGCCGTAAAAACCATCAAGATCCGCAAGCCTATCGCTCGACTATGAGCAGGCTCTTCCGAACTGGATTCCGCTTGCCACTCACTCGAGAAAGCGTCCTGTCCCGAATGAGGTACTCGGGACTGGCCTGGAGGCACCACTGTGTCCACGTACGGAGCGAGTAATGCTCTCCGTTTGACCAGAAACACCGTTGCAGCAACTGCAAACGCCAAACTACTTGTTGCGGCCGCAATGGGGGCCATCCAGTCCCTCAAGAGGAAACGAAGATCGGGCGGGCCTGCCGTGAACACGAAAATGGATAAAGTACCGATGATTGCGCCAGCGAGCAAGGGTAGTCCCAGAACCTCCTCGGAGATACAGCGAGCTCCGCAAATAAAATACAGCACGTAGCCGGAAAGAAAGCCTACAAACGGTGACATGGTCCAGGCGGTTAACATCGACCAGACCGCTGGCCAGTGCACCAACATGGGCGCTTCCGGTTGGCCTGGGGCAGCTGAACTCGACAAAACCCTGGCAAAGCGCTGCCGCCAGACCTGATACGCCCCGCTGGCAACAACCGCGGAAGCGGTTGCGTGGGACGCAGATACAGGCAGTGCGGCCACAGTGCTCCCCGTCACAAGGCTAAAACTCGCCAGCAGACACCCCAGGGCACCGATAGCTCGCTGACGAGCCGATCCACCAGAGACAAGTTGGGAGCTGACGTGTTCGGTCACGCTCGCGCCGGCGAAGAGCGCTCCCGCGAACTCGAAAACTCCCGCGAAAAGGATCAGAGGAGCTGCCCCTTTGATTCGTGCCCAAAGACTCGCTGGCCCTGAGTACACTGGTACATGCAATGCACCAGCACCATAGGCAGTTCCCAGTACGTTCGCAACGTCGTTGGCGCCCATCATGCAAAGGACGCCGACGGCTAGCGCTACACCGCAAACCGCGAGAACGGTTGAACCCAGGTCAAGCATTGCATAGGTCCGCACTGTGGGTCACGAAACGACACAGGTCATTGCTTCCAAGTGCACCTGAAACAAAAACTTAACTAGGTTGAATCCTAGAAACGTAGAAGAAAACTATTCAAGGTTTGCACGACAAAAGAACGGGGGACAGGTGGTGTTCGAATCGAGGCGACGCGCCGCTCGTAGAAGCATCGAGAGTAGTGTGCTGTCGAAACTGGGGCATTTGCTCTGTACCAACAGAAAGGTACTGGGAATCAGCGGTTTTCTCGATCGATTTAGCGGATGAAGATGCGTTTCATCGGGAAGGAAAAATGATTCTGCTGGAATAGATGGAATACTTTGTCTGGTGTCCAGAGGAAATGTGTCGCTCGATTCCTCCGCTGAAAGAATGGACGACGAGTGCGTACAAGTGACCGAAGGAAAAGTTCCGGATATCAAGTTGAAGCTGAAGTCTTTCCTCCGAGAGCGCTATCGCAAACGGATAAAGGCCTTCGTCTCGCGTATAAACTCATCCTGGGCTACCGACTGGAAAAGGAAATCAACGCCCTTGCGAACCTCCGCGTGCTAAGGATTCTCTCTGGCGACCCTTGACTCGGGTCACACGATCGTTTGTTTCCCTTGCTGCTATCACCGAAAAGACTTAGGTACAAGAAGGTCAAAGATTGGACGAGCGAAGAGGCCCCAAACGCGCTTCCGTTCCCGGATAGGAACTTTTCTTTGCGCTCGCTGAATCGCCTCTACCGAGCGGAGCACCCGAGACCACGCCAGAGCCATTGGCTCGAGTCTCGTGTCGAGCGCTGGTGAACGCGAATGCCTCCGAGGCGGGCGAACGTAAGCACAAACCGGAATGCCAAAACATTGAGTGTCACCGAATGGGTATTTCTTTGGAATGACACAGATGCCCGCAGAGCTTTCCATTTTGAGGGGCGACCATACAAGCGCATCACATCAAGATGAATCTCGGGTGTCGTGCCGCCTGTTACATCCAGCTCATGCATGGAAACGCAACCAAGGGCGTCTCGAGAGAGACAGATAGAAACAGAGAGAAACACTTTCTCTGTGCCGCCGTCACTCGACCGTTCGAGGGTGTCGACGTTCTCGGCCCGCCAAGTGATATAGAACGGAAAGCGAAGATGAAACTGGCGGTCGAGATCGCCGAAGACTTGAAGAGACCCATTGACTAGGGTTTGTCTCTGATTGAAGCATTTGTGTACGACGCGCTTGGCGCTTCCTCGACGGCGCAAACCTCTGGAAGAGGGTATAAACGCTTCGAATACTTGGCGAGAGCAGGATACAGAATGCAGAAGAGGCGAACGCCACCCCAGGACGTTCTGTCTGCTGCCGACGAAGCGTGGCTTCACAACTTGTTACGTTCGTGTCAGTTACTTGGCCGTCATGGGCACTCTGCGACGCCACGGCGTTCTGAGAATGAAAGAAGTCGAAAGGAAATCGAGGCGGGAAATAAAGAGGAAGGTTTACCAGCAAAGCCTCCATATCGAAGCTGCCGAAGCAATGAACAGCCCAATAGGTTTCCGTTTTCTCTCGGATGGATACGATGTCAGTGTGCAACCGAGAGCATAGTCGAATATTTCGAGTCGAATGGGAAACGACGAAAGCCTCCTGTCTCTGAAACGCAACCAAAAGCTCGTAGGCGTGGAGCCGGGTTTTTCCGGACGCAGTCACCACTGCGGACTCGGGCGCCGGTTCAGAAACGCGTCATTTACACCAGCAGAAGAAAGGACCTCGAGGCGAGGATCGCGTACAGCGCGAGGAAAACGCTAAAAACAAGAATCAACAGACAGACAGACATATGGACGGACGACGTGACTGCTTGTCTCCGCATTTGCGAGATAACAGACTCGGAAGCTTCCGAAACTCGTCTGCGGCCGTATTTGAGCATTCTTCCGGAATGACTGAGAGACAGAGCTCGTTCTGGATACCAGCGCCTGAGGTGCCATTCGTTCCACGTTCGACCAGAGGGCAATCCATGGATGTTCAGTCTCTTCTGGTACCGAGTGGCGAAGAGTCGGTCATCGAGCTCGGAGAGCGGGATGAGGGCGCCAAGCGTCCGATATCCCGTCATACGTCCAGTGCATGGGCAGCGATAACAAACAAGTCAACGGGAACGCCTGATGTGCGTATGGCGGACCTCTATGAATGCCGGACGTCGCTGCCGTGTTGGCGGTGCGCAAGTCGCCTCTCGAACACGAACGGAGCGACGACGTGGGTCATCACGAAGAATGAGTCGAGAGAAAGGAAAAGAAAGGAACTCGTACATGTCTCGGATTCACAGAGCACTGCACTGCAAGTGTGTCAGATGCGGGAGCAGCGCGGACTCTCCCAGCAGAGGTACCACATGGAACTGTGGCGACGACAACGCGTGCCACAACATCCTGGGGCTGCTGCAGGTCGGAATGCGAGGCAGTCGACAACCTGCACCGTTTCGCCGCGCGATAAAAAATGAACATCCTATGACTGAGGCAAAAAGCCGTGGCATCCTCGCAGACCAAAACGTCTTGATGCGAAGTATGGGTTACGTTACCTTGGATCTCGTATATAACGAGCATTATATTCTGATAAAGTCACGCGCGAGAAACTGACATGAAACGCCTATCCGACGATTTTTGCGTATGCATGTATGGCGCTTCCTGCCGCATTACGCGGCTGTTTGAAGACGGCAAACAGCACAACGCACAACGGACTCCGAAGACTGGTGTTTGATCAAGACCACTTATTCGTAGTTATGCGAGAAACGGTCTTTGACTCGAGAAAATGCGCAAAGACGGTGTAGGAGACGCGAAGCAAGAGCACGCTCTGAAACGGCAGCGGTTGCTTGGTACACGGGCAAGTGAGCGCGAGATCGTCGAAAGTGATGTGCAGTTGGGCAACTCTTGTCTGGGCTTTTACCTCAACCAGATGGACGTCGTCGACGACGGGCGGAACGGTGCACATGCACCATACGTCGTGAGCCTCGCTGAGTTGTTCCAGGATGGGCGTCTGCTCCGGGGCTGCTCTTCAGGGACGTGCCCGGTGAGCCGCAGCGGGCCCTCGAGTGACGGTGCTGCTCCGCGGCGAGTCTCGCGGGAGCCGTTTCCGGGCATCACAGACGCACTGCTCGCAAACTTCGTCGCGGACTATGACGCGAGCTTCTTCTTCGACCAGTGCCCGTCCCTGTACCAAACGACGGGACAGCTCGTACTGATCACCGGGGATGCACCGTCGCGGATAGCAGCGCTTCGAGGCTGGGTTCGGGATCACCTGCATGCCCTGGCTGAACGCACGCGAGTCCTAGGCGTATCGGGGCTGTTCAGCGGACGCGCTCCAAGTGCATGCGAACAGGGTCCAGACTCGTTAAGTGCCCGCGTCGATGGCGCTGGTGGTGGTGGCGGCGGCGTCCATCACAGCAAGTTTATGATTCTACGCTTGCGAGACGATCGGGTTCGCCTCGTGATTCATACAAGTAACGACATCGCATACGACTGGTTTTTCAAATGTCAAGGAATATTTGCCGTGGATTTGCCGCTGGGCGGAGCTGGCAGCGCATCCCCGAACACCGGCTTTTGTGCGGATCTCCAGCAGTATTTGGGTGCGTATATCCGGGCCGGCGAACGGGCCCTGCACGGCGGCGTGACGAGCGCTCGACGTTTCGGGACGATGGTTGCCCCGGGAGATGCGGCGTCTCTCGTAGACGCTGTGTCGCATTTTCGTCGGCTCATGACGTGTTGCGATTACAGCGCTGTGGACGGAGTTCGTCTGGTATCATCGGTGCCCGGTTGGCATCGAATCTCGGGGCAGAGCAGAACGAGTCAAACGAGCCGGACCGCATCTCATGCTGTGTGTGCGTTCGGACATCTACGCTTAGCAAATCTGGTTGCTTCGAGCTTGCGCCATTGTACAGAGGCGGCCCGGCACCCGAATTCGCTCGCTTTCGTGTTGCAAGGCAGCTCGCTTTCGTCCGTGGATGCTCGTTGTCCAAGAGCCGCCTCGGAGACGCTTGCTCGTTACTGGCTTACATCGGAGCTCTTCCGATCGCTCTGTGGTGGTGGTGGTGGTGTTGGCGAGGAATCGGTGTTCGCGAAGCTTGCTGAGGGATCAGCTCAAGTGTATTTGGTATGGCCGACCAGAACTCAGGTCCTGACAAGCATCGTCGGCATCGACAGCGGCATGGGTTTGATTGCCCGCGCGCAAGCGTTTCTGGATCCAGAAATCCGTCAGCTACTGACTCGCTGGAATGCTGACTGGTGTGCGCGAACCAGTGTCATGCCGCACATGAAGACGATCAGTTGCTGGGACACTCGGACTGACCAATGTCTCTACTGCTACCTGGGCTCAGCGAATGTAACACCCGCTGCCTGGGGAATTACCCAGAAGCAGGGAAGTCTCCTGCGCTGCATGAACTGGGAGCTTGGTGTGCTGTTCACTAGCGGATATCTGGCGACTCCCAAACTATACAGAGAACTGCGACACTATGCAGACAGGTCGAATGAGCGAGAGCTCAACGAGCCGCGTTCTATTATCCTGCTCCCCCTGCCGTACACCCCAGGTGCTTGCGCCGGCGCTCGGTACCAGGAGCGTCTGGACCAACCCTGGTCCAGTGATGCCATGATCTGATTCGAAATCGCTTGGTGGTGCTGTTCACGTCGCCAGCTGCGGCTCTGAATGCACCAACGCATATCATGATCTCCAGTGAGACATGTCGCCGCTCGACAAATAGACTTCAGGCGATCAGGCTTCGCAGTGGTCGATTTACGGCACTGCGCTTCTGTAGAGTGATAAGCGGCAAGTACTTCGTTTTCCAAGCACGTTCTACGTTTGCACGCTCAGACGAATGGCCGGAACATCGGTATCATCGGACTGATCATGCATTGCATGCGCGAATGCACCTTGGACGAAACGTTCTACCTCCATGAAGCGACGTGTCGTGCCAGGATCCAGCGTGGCGAGTCGAAATGACAATGTCGGTGCATCAGCAACGATGACGCAACTCAGCAGCGGACGCGTTTCCGGTCCCGCTACCGGCGATAGTAATCTTCCGCTAACGTGCACTCCAGCGCATACCGAAAGATTCCCAGGCTCATATCGCACACACGTGCTCGCTACTCGGATCGCTTCATCATACCTGATGGATGCCTGATGGCTTGGGATTCCATTGCGGTTGGCCATGACTCCGTCCGGAGGTGCGTTCGCATCTGCATGGCAGCGAGTTTTCCATGTCTGGTCGTTGCTGATACGAAAGCGTAATCGCTCTCGATCCAGTCATGACATTTGGAACGAATCCGCTGCTTATGTGCTGAGGAAATCGCGAAGACTAGTGAATGCGCGTGTGATGAGCAATAAACGATACACTGAACGCAGCGATCGGGAACGATGGCGAGGGAGTGACGGCAGCGGAGAATCGATGCAGCCGCGCTAACACAGTAAACAACATGACGAGCATCTCTGAAAGCGTACTACGCTCGCTTTACCAAAATTTACACTCTACCGATACCACGCACCACATCAAAGAGCTGCGTTCCACTCAACAGAACCTCGTCTCTGCCAATAGAGCCGTCGTGTTCCGCTGCGTACTCGTATGAGACGAGTCACAACAGGAACTTGCGCGGTATCCGAATAGGTCATTGGTTTTTTTCATCGCTAGATGCAATCGTTCCGCCCGAACTGCATCCGGATGCGGATATGTATGCCACCATCCCGCTGCTGTGCGATGCAGGCGATGCGATGCACGCGTCCCTACTCGGAGATCGCTGCCATCCAGCGTCACTGAGGTGTCCGGTTCGTGCGTGCGTGCGTGCGTGCCAGGGTACAGGGTCGGGCGCACGCATCCGGCCGGTGAGGTTGGACATAGCGCCCATTCCTGGTACGCCTGCAGCGCTGATGCGCGAGTTTCGTTGACGAATGCCCGCGCGTCCATCGTGCTGTGCGTGTCTTCCGGTGCACCTGAGGCACCATTCAGAGAGGCAAGTACCGGGTGCGTCTGAGGTATCTCTTCGTCATGTGCTGGTTGCAGTGGTCGATTTCCAGAGGCTTGCTCCTTGCGAGTCCATTCGGCCATGATTCCGACCGAGGTGCTGTTTGCTGATGTCCAAGGTCGACGGATTCGTCGCAGGTCCAGTCCGGGGACGCTTTGCAGGTGATTGAAGGAGCGGGTTTGTGCCGATTGTATCCTATTCGCTGTGAAAGCGCCAGCTTGCCAGCGATGAAGCGCGGAAGCCCGACTTGGCTATCATTCTCGTTTTGTGCAGTTCCAGAAAGAACAACGGTCATGTGAATCCAGTCCAGCACTGGATGCACCGACTTTCATGTGGACAATCGCGTGGGCGCTTCAGGATCGGCATTCGGATCTGATGATTTCTCGTCGGGCCGCGTGGATGCCAGACATTCCACATGCGCTCGTGCTCGCCATCCCGTGGCCGTCAGGAAGAGCGCGTCGCCAGTCGCGTCAGCACAGAGCGTGTCTAAACCCGAAAAACATCCAGACGCTCCGCTGATACGCACGATGGAGACCTGCTCGTATAGGGAGGCTGCGACGCCATCGCTAGTGGGGCTTTGCATCGCTCTGGCGTGCCGCTGAGGCCATCACGTCTGAATGTTCCGTCGAGAGGCGCTGCTGCGAAGCGACTTGTTGCAGACGCTTCTCAATGAGTTGATTAAACTCCTCTTTGAAGGCGGAAAAGTTCTGCATTGACGTGCGCGCCACCCTGCGACAAAAATCAACGTCCGATGGTGCAATCACCACTGAGAGGCGCATTCGAGATACATCAATACCGAGGCGGCGCAGATAGAGTAAACGAGGTGCAATACGATCACGCAGCGAATACGAGAAAACGGCCGGAAACTCGAGCACCTTCTTCGTATCCATGTTCATGACAGAGCGGAGGAATTTCAGTTTTGGTTGAATGTCTGTGTGGATATCATAAACAAGCAGGGGTGGCAACCCACGAACCATCGTGGCGACATCTGCGAGTCCCCAGTCGCGCAACAGTGCGACGACTGGCATTGCATTCCGGTCTATGTCCAGGGCCAGCAGTGCCGGGAACGCGCGGTACGCTTTGTTCAGATCGTCGGTAGTAAGGCCGAGATCGCGCAGGAACTCGGTGACGCGCTCAACTTGTGTAAGCGATAAAGTCAGGCAGCGGGGATATGAGCGAACCATGGCCGCGATGCTCTTCGACGAAAGTTGGATACGTGCGTTCAGAAATTCTTCGATCGCTTGCATCTGTCCAGTGTCCGTTCGCAATATCTCGGGATGCGCGTAAACGATCTGGCGAATATACGGCGCAAAATTCAGTTCAAGGCAGGAACAGAGATGCTGCACAGCGGCTGCCGCAGTTTCCATTGGAAAATCAGTCAACAGCCAGGGTGCACGCGGAAACAAGCGTCGGAGAATATCGCTTGAAGGCTCAAAGCCGCAGCCCTGCGGCGGATTCTGGACCAGAAATGTAAGCATGGTCTCGAGCTGCTGGCAGTCGCAAAGACGATGCTGCGCCTGCTCCAAGAGCAGAAGCCGCACTAATTGGGCAGTGTCAAGACCAAAGCGTCGGAGCTGCCGGAGCTGTTCGCTCTGATTCTCTGGAATAGAGCACCATACTTCGAGGGGAATCATCGGATCCATCAAGAGGTTCCAGCATTCGGCAGCAGTGATGGAGCTCGCGGAAGATATTTGCTGTACAGCAGCTCCAAGTTGTTTCGCTGTCTCCACCTCGAGGCTCTTCATGTCTCTTTCGAGCAAAGCTTGCAAGTTCGTCGGTGTACATCCAAAAGCCGCCAAGTATTCTAGCGCGGAAGGCCAAGTTGCCGGAACCGGTTGCAACGCGATTTGTTCCACGATATCGCGTGCGAGGCCGTAGGCGCATAGGGCTCGAACAAAAGCTTCCGCGGTGCCGTGAGCAAGCTCTGGAGCGTTCGTGTTCCATGAATCTTCCCCTGATACCTGCGTAAAGATGCGCGACACCTCTGGACTCTCAACTGGAGTTTCCGTGGCCTGATTTTGTGCTTTCTCGTGAGTCTGTGGTTCCTTTGAAGGTGTTCCTCGCGACCGAGTCTTTAGAGCCACCGCAAAGCGTCCAATGCGCTTGGTCAAATTCTGGAAGAGGTCACGAGCGCGAGATGCTTGATTTTGGTCACTCTGGGGGCCACCATTGTTCCCGAAATGGCAGCATGTGTCGATGTACACGGATGCGCGGTGTGGTCGTTTGCGACTAACGGGAACAAGCGGCGCATAGCAGCTACGAGCGCCTCGGGAACAGTCCCATCGCTGTAGAGGCACCCACAGCACAGTTGACGCAGCTGAGGCTCCTGAAAACATAACTAAGCACCAACAACACCACCTTCGAATTGCGCGTGTACAGGTCAGCGTGGGTTAATTGTCTGGCACCACTCCCCCATAGCGCCCCAGCAGCGAGAAGAAGCTCACCGAGCAGTTTCCCTTCGGCAGGAGCCCCGCCAAGCGCTGCACAGATCCGCTCGCCTCTGGCACCTCTGACGCCGCAGTCGGTGCCGTCGCCTGCGCACAGATCAGGCGTGACGCGTCGTCCGATCGGTGCAACGTTGACGCCCGGGGCGGGCGAACACGACGCCGGTGCACGCGACCTGCTGGAATCTGCAATGACGCTGGGATCGATGCCGTCCCCCGGAAACCAAAAGCATCTGTATATCCTGGAGCTTCTAGGCATGCTCATCAATAAAGCATTAATAGTTGTCTTTTCCATGGCGCCGCGGTTCTTAGCTGGCGACATTCCTCGAACTGCGGCGCGTCGCCACCTGCACATCCCCGTTTTCGGGGAGTTTCTTGTCACATGGATACCTGCTAATCGAAGAGAATGCGAACGATTTTGCTTCCGGGGCTAGCGAGAGAGAGTCGAATCTCACCAGAGACCACTCGCTTCGTTGGGGTCTCGAGTAGCCAGGCCACCGTTCTCACTGGAAAGCATTTACCGCCAAGAAGAAAAGGCAGTCTGGTTCATGGCATATTTCCTAGAATGGGGTCGTTTTGTGTACGGTCTACGTTCCCGTTAATCGTCTTGTGCATCAGGCTTTGTTTCTCTCTCTTCTTGTTTATCTGTAAAAGAGCAGACACCACCCAGTAACTGGCAACTAGTAAAATAATGTATTTCCCCTATACAGTAAGAAATGAAAGACAGGAAAGTTTTGCGCACGTTCGAAAGTTCAGGTTCAGGACGGAAGATCCCGCGAGCCGTATGATTCTATCGAGCTCGTGCCTCACGTGATCCACACTGGCGGGTGTTGTGGCGAGACCTGCGCACCTCGTCCGCAAAGCAGTCCTTTTCTGGAACGAGGAGTGCGCTGCCTGCGCCAAAGCGTCGTCCCGGTCGCTGAGGTCTCCCGACATGTCGTTTCCGGCCGCTGCCGGTTCCAGATCTATGAGAACGTCCGGCTGGATCCCGAATTGACATTGAAATCCCAGCCCGTATCGAGTGCACCATACCTCGACCAGACGCCCCAGCGGCATGGGAAAGCCAATCCGTCTCCGTGCTGTATCGGCAACGGCGCGACTAGCGCTGAACCGGACGCTCCCAGCAGGCTCGGTGTCGACGAAACGTACGAAATAACCAGCATCTTGTAGAGACTGTACGGGTGGTGGCAGCTGAAAGAATTCGGAGCTAGGGTACGAAATGATAGACGGTTTCCCACTTGCTGACGTCCATCTCGAAATCGCAGGGACCCCTGGTCCATTTTTTTCACTGACAAACCGTTTACATAGGCCAGCGTTCTCCGATTAGGCGCATTTTTCTTTTCTTACTTTTTTCTGTTTTTTTTTTCAGTGCGCGGTGAGGTATCCATCAATCACCTACCTCCGAGTTACATTACACCCCTGGTCCATGCGAACCTCCTGCCGATCAGAAATCATGCGGACACGTCACCTGGCGGCGCTTCAGTTGAACACGTGTGCGTGTGCGCGCGAGGCTGCGTTTGACCGCGAGCGGCGGCGCGCGGCCGTAAATCCCGCACGATGCGAACGTTTTTCCCCAGACGTGTTCGTGACTACAAGGCACGTTTCAAGATGCCAGGTTCGCAGCCCCTGCGCGTGGCTTGCATAGGTGCCGGATACGTAGGAGGACCAACCATGGCAGTCATTGCGGCAAAGACTCCTCCAGAGGCTGTACAAGTGCGGGTGCTTGACCTCTCAGCGGAGCGCATTGCCGCCTGGAACTCGGAGCGGCTTCCTATTTATGAACCTGGTCTCTCGGAGTTAGTCTTCGCTGCTCGCGGGCGAAACTTACACTTCTCCACAGCTATTGATGACGGCATCAAGTGGGCCGACATAATATTTGTGGCCGTAAACACACCAACGAAGGAGTGTGGTATCGGGGCGGGCGCAGCCGCTGATCTCACCTACGTCGAGCTGGCGGCTCGTCAGATTGCTGCTGCGGCCGATACACCCAAAATCGTCGTCGAAAAAAGCACTGTACCGATACGCACAGCGGAGGCTCTGAGCGCGATCCTCGAAGCGTGTGGCAGGACCTCGTTCGAGATCCTATCGAATCCGGAGTTCTTGGCAGAAGGCACTGCGGTACGCGATCTCTGTGAGCCTGATCGCGTGCTCATCGGCGGGGACCTGAAAACCGAGCGAGGGCGCCAAGCGCTCGAAGCCCTCGTCGAGCTCTACGCCTATTGGGTTCCTCGCGAGCGCATTCTCACGACGAATGTATGGTCGAGCGAGTTGAGCAAACTCGTCGCGAACGCATTTCTGGCCCAGCGCGTGTCATCGATCAACTCCATTTCGGCGCTGTGTGAACTAAGCGGAGCACAAATCGACGAAGTCGCGCGCGCCGTAGGCCTCGACAGACGCATCGGACCTCGCTTTCTTCAGTGCAGCGTGGGCTTTGGCGGATCATGTTTCCAAAAAGACATCCTTAATCTTGTTTACCTGTGTGAGTCGTTTGGTCTGAATGTTGTCGCAGATTACTGGCGTTCGGTGATCGCCATTAACGATTGGCAAAAACAGCGATTCACGGCGCGAATTTTGCATAGCCTCTACAACACGGCCACAAACAAGAAAATCGCGATTCTCGGCTTTGCGTTCAAGAAGGACACGGCGGACACCCGAGAGAGCGCCGCCATTGATGTCTGCGGCAGTCTACTGCAGGAATGCGCGAAGCTGAGTATCTACGATCCCCAGGTGCCAGCCGAGCAGATCTGGTCTGATCTCACGCGAAGATGCCGTCGAACGCGCGACGAGCTCGCTGCCTATGTGACGCTCGCCGCTACTGCCGACGAGGCCGCCGCCGGCAGCCACGCAATTGTGATCCTCACCGAATGGGATGAGTTTCGAACCCTTGATTATTCGAAAATGTACAAGAGCATGTGCCGACCGGCATTTCTGTTCGACGGCAGGAGCGTCTGCGACCTCAAAGCGCTCTCCGAGATCGGATTTTTATGTTATGCGATTGGAAGCCCGGATGACTCGCGAATTCAACTTCGTTAGCGCGTACGCAGCGACTTGACTGGATCTATGGCGCTGATGCGCTCCCTGTCATGAACCCAGTAAAACCACATTTGTTAGAACGGTGCGATACTGACGCGCATGAGCTCCACGTCGTAAGTTAGCGTTTCATTTGGCGGAACGAGGCAGCCTTGGCCCTCAATGCAGACGCCCCGCTCTCCGAAGCCTAGTTCACTGGGCACGATTATTCGACGTTTGCCACCAGTTTTCATGGTTTCGATTCCCTTCTCCACGCCCGGCACCATCTGCTTCTTACCAAAAATGAATGCCAGCGGCTTTCGCCCTTTTGCAGTTGTGTTATCGAAAATCGTGCCGTCCGATAGGTACCCAATGTAGTTGATGACCACGAGGTCGCCGTCCTTCGGGCTAGCTCCAGTGCCTTCCTTGTAGTCGCGATAGAGCACACCGGATGGATCGCGCACGAACTTTGAGAGGTCCAATTTTTGAGGAGTCGTAGTGCCTGCCGCTCGTGCGCTTTCCAAGCCCGGAAGCCAGAGCCACGCACTCACGCCAGCCATAAATAAAAGGCGTTCTAGCAACTGACGTCGGGTCAGCGATAGAGCCAGCGGCAGGGCTGCTCGCAAAGTCGTTCTTCCGTTGCTACCAGCCGACAGGAAGCAACGGCTACGATGCTTTCGCGGCAACTCCTTTCCAGAACGAGTCCTCTGCAGGTTCCTAGCGTTGAGGGCGACTCCGTGCCCAGGCACAGGTTGCACACCGACGAAAACCATAGCACTCCGTGTTCCTGCTCGAAACGGCTGCAGCAGTTGCAGGACAGTGCGTCTTCAAGGATGCTGCTGGTGCGCACATGCGTCAGCGGCCGATCGCCTACACCCACCAGATGGGACGGTTTGTTTGTTATCGAATATGTGCCGCTATCTTTCGCTCCTGAATTAGGTTTTGCGTTGAAGGATCGATGCTTTGGACTTGAGAATGATGGAAGGGCTCGTGGATTCATCCGTAGTTTTAGAATCTTCGGTTGTCGTTTTTGCGTGCTCATCTAGACTCTCTTCTGCGGGACGTCGTTCTGACCCCGGCATCGAGATGATTCGCGATGCACGCGAACAAGGATTCGTAAACTAAATAACAGGATCACCCGGTTCGGAAGTGCAAGCGTCCAT
>Ga0080006_1183762_pt1 | contig 18211 bp, 13 predicted proteins | sample RS3BMetagenome_FD_69209 | JGI IMG/M metagenome (GOLD analysis project Ga0080006, IMG submission 69209) | Ferric oxide microbial mat and aquatic microbial communities from Rainbow Spring, Yellowstone National Park, USA - RS3B (SPADES... ... | reverse complement strand
GGCGGGGGGTGCGGGGGGTGCGGGGGGTGCGGGGGGTGCGAACACCGACGTGAACCTTGCGGCGGCCAGCCTCATCACGGGCACAGGGGGAGTGGTGGCGCGCCTTCGCGATGGCGGTGCCACCGACCGCATGACCCGGAAAGGCCGCGGGTACGGGGCATTCCTGCCTGAGAAGCGGGCGGTGGAGGGGACATGGACGCCGGTGCCCCAAGCACGTCCGATGGGGGGCACGAACCGTCCGCTCGGAAGGGCGTGGGAGCCCATGCCGCCATGTGCCGCCGGCGGTTGTGGGCTCCCGGCTGGCCGCCTTCACGGCCGGACAGGGGGGGCGCCTTCCCGCGCCTTCCGGACCGCCATATCCCTGAACCCACACTCCGCACTGTCTGTATGGGCAGGCGGGATTTATGGGGACCGGGGAGAGGGGAAGGGTGAGCGGAGCCGGGTGGCTCAGGGGCCTGCGCCGCGGTCGTCCGCGAAGGCGGCGAGAGGGATGCCGAGCAGGTCGAGTACATGGTGGGCTGCGGGCGGGACCTTGATCACACGTCACACGGACCGTCTCGCCGTACTCGTGGACGAGGTCGGTGTGGATGTCGCCGAGGTGTTCGAGGACCACCTGCCCCGTCGGCGTCGCGGTGCGGCGATTGTCGTAGGTCAGCAGCTGCTCACCGCGGTCGGACAAGCGTGCCGCATGCGGCGCTGGATGACGGCGAAGGCGACGTAGGCCATCAGCAGCACGTAGCCCGTCGCGCGAACGCGCTCGGGGCGCTCCAGGAACATGGGCGAGACGGGAAGGTCCTTTGGTAGCGATGGAAGGGGATCTCCACCGCCGCGCCGCGGATACGCTCCCAATTGTGGCGATTGCCGGTCTGACACAGGTCGTGCCACTCCCGTCAACCACGTTTCAGGATTCCCACCCCAACGCACGCTGACGCGCTCGGGTCTGCCTCTCGAGCGGCGCCCCTACTTCCGCGCCTTACGCTCTCTGGGGTTTGTCAGTGCTTCTCGACGTAGCCCTCCATCACTTTCCTATCGATCTCGATTCCTAGTCCCGGCCCGGGTAGAGGCGCCACGCACCCCTCCTCATCAATGCGAATCGGAGTCGTGATGATCCCGCCCAGGCACTGGTACGTCTCGATTGTACGGTACGGCGGATCGTACATGAACTCCGCATACGTCCAGCCGCTGTAGGTACAGAGTAGGTGGATGGTGGCGGAGAGACCTATCCCACTGGCGCCGTGGTGAGGCACCAAGTGAATATTGAATAACTCGCACAGCGCCTTCACCTTCAACGCGCCGGACAGCGTTCCCGCCTTGGTGACGTCGGGCTGTAGGATGTCGTAGGCGCCCTGTAAGGCCATCTCCCGAAAATCCTCCACCTGATTCCTCTCGCCGCCGGCGATATAGATGCGCGTATTCTGCGTTAGGCGCGCTAACTCGCGGAAGTCCCAGCGCCCCTGTGGCTCCTCCAGCCACAGGACACGTCGGTCTTCGAGTTCCTTCGCCGTTCGGTACGCCCGGCTATAGTCCCAATGCGGCCCCACCGAAGGACAGGGGACGAACATGTTCGCCTGGTTCGCGTCCACCATCAGCTTCATCCGGTCCCCGACGGCATCGAGGACGGCATCCGCATACTCCAGGTCGTCTGGCAACGAGTTGGCATGGAACCGCAGTTTCAAGGCGCGGAAACCCATCGCGAGGTAGTGTTTGGCCTGTTCGGCCCGCTCCTCGGGGGTGCTCAACTCGGCCATGCTGGCATAAGCAGGAACCTTATCGCGAGCGGCACCCCATAGCCTAAACAGTGGCTGGTTGGCAGCCTTGCCCACGATGTCCCACAGGGCAAGTTCCACAAACCAGGGACCTGGGGCGTTCCTGAAGACCCTGGCGTGTCGCTGCACGAACAGGGGGTCTTCGCCGACCAGGAACGGCGCGATGTCTCGTTCGACCTTGGAAGACCAATGTCCGTCGCCGCCACCGATACCGCTGAGCCCGGTGTCTGTATGAACCAAAACGACGGTGAATGCGCGGGCGCTCTCCTCCCGGCCGGGTGCCCAGGCGGGGCGGCACACCACTTCATGCGGAATCGTTAGGTCGAAGCTCTCAACTTGCCTGATCTTCATCGACTCGTCCTCGCCTCTCCACCCGTTGGGCTTGTGCCACCCCGCACCCCGGTACTGCGGGCGGGCCGTGCCGTACCCGCGCCGATGATGTTCCCGTAGATACCCGCACGCTGTTTTGCCCGTGCGGATCACAAGGTATTCGGCACGACCAGTCGAACCGTTCCCGCGCCCGCCGCGCCGTGGGCCGTCACGGACCGCGAACAATGCCCGTAGCGGCGCTTCCGCCGCCCGCACACCGTCCGGCGCCAAGGGGTGGAGCCGCTGTAAGACCGCCAGCAGCCCCACCGTCACCGTGTAGACCGGGCAGGCCACATTCGGGCACAAGCCCCGCAGCAACCCGACCTTCTACACCGTCGCCTATGCGCGCATGACGCCCCCTCCTACCCGATCTTCGCGGACGGGTCCCCTCCACCAACGCGGGGTACGGGCGCAGTGCCCTGGCGACTTTAGAACGGTTCCGGTAAGATCCCGCCCGGGATTGGACCGATAAGAACCGGAGGCCAACCCACATTGGTCTTCGCGAGAGCCAGGTACGTGGCTGGGTCTGCGACGCCCGTCTCGGGCAGCCCATTCCGCGCCTGAAATATCGAGACTGCCTCGCTAAAAAATAATCGTTCGGTAGGTGCGCCGAAAGGTCGGTCCATGTAGCGAATGACGTAGTTGATCTGAGGAAATAGCAGAGATGTCAAAAAGAGCATGTCGATACCACGGTCACCCACGGTGGGGTCCGTCGGTAGCGACTGTAGGTTTCGCCCTCCCCAACTGGTGAACGCCCAAAACGCGTCGAAGGTCTCCGGGCCGACGACCCCGTTCCCCAACCCCGGGTCGATCTGCCCTCCTACGATGCCCTGGAAAACGCCGACCGCTTGCTCGGTCGCCTCATCGAACACGCCGTCCGCCGGCCGATTCAGGTTCTGGCTGATGATGTGGTGGTTGTTCAGGCGGTTCTGTAGCACCATCACGTCCCCGCCGCTCATTCCGCGGGAAAGGGTGCGGCTGCCGAAGGGCGGGCCGCCGTACGGGGTATGACGGCCGTCGCCCTGGCCGAGGACGAAAAGCGTCTCCGGCCCGACGATGCCGTCAATCACCAGACCGAAGCGCTCCTGCAGGCGCTGTACAGCGCCCTCTGTCTGCGGACCGACAATCCCGTCGACCGTGATCGTCCCGAGAATCCTGTACCGGTTGAAGAGAGCCTGCAGGACCTTGACATCCGTACCGACGGAGCCCCGACGCAGATTGCGGCTGCCGAAGGGGAAGTATGGCAGGTTGTCCTCGAAAAAGGCCATCCCGAGATCCCGCCCTTTCGGCGACCACGGTATGCGGACAAACTGTCACTTGTTCGTCTTCTTGGCGGCTCGGCATCGTTCGCCGCCGACGGCCGTATGCTCCCTCGGACCGGTGGAGGGCTGGCGATGTGGGTGGTGCTTCGCTGCCATGCAGTCCTGATCGCTGGCCGTGTCTGCTGTGCCATCACCCTGGCGAGCCTCGGCCTAGTGGCGGCCAGCGGGCGCGGCAGTCAACCGGGACGGCGGCGGCCCGCTCTGGAGAACGGGGTCATCTGGTCAGTGCCCACGACCGCGCCCGATATCGCTATCACGTTCGACGACGGTCCCGACCCGACGTACACCCCGATGGTTCTCAGCATGCTGCACAAACACCGCGCGGTTGCCACGTTCTTCGTCTTGGGACGTCAGGCCCAAGTATACCCTGAGTTGGTCAAGCAGGAAGTCGCGCAGGGTTCCGAGGTCTGTAGCCACGGATGGAGCCACGCGAAGCTCCGCCGCATGACCGTGGCGGCCGTGCAGGCCGAGGTGCGGCGGACGGCCACACTTCTTCAGCAACTGGGCGCCAAGTGCCGGCTATTTCGGTTCCCGTACTTCATGTCCGACGCCGCCGCGAGGGCCGCTGTAACCGCCCTCGGCTACCGCCTCGTCGGTGCCAACCTGGACACCCGGGACTGGTACCGGCGACCTGCGGCCATAATGGCCCGGGACGTCCTGGACCGGGCACACGCAGGCGACATCATCCTCCTGCACGATGGCGGCGGACCGCGATCTGGCAGCGTGGAGGCGCTACGGCTCATTCTTGAGGGCCTTCCGCGACTGGGGCTCCACCCTGTGACCATGAGTCAACTGCTCGCGGAGGCGGCCCGTGAACGACGAGGCGCCTTTCCTCTAATACTATAATCAGGGTTAATGGTTAGAGCAAGGGGATTGATATCACCCAGGTAAGGGCACTAAAAGATGTAGGTGGTAATAACCCATGATTTTCCACGTCGGTGTCGAAGCCAGCCCGCTGGGTGCTCATGGATGCCGGGTACGATGACCTGGATGTATTGGTCGAACTGGAACGCCTGGAGTTGGCGTTTTGCATCGGCGTCAAACGTGACTTCATGATGCGCGTCCCCGAAGAGGTAGAGCAGTGGCCCCGCCGCCCCTCGGTCGCGGGCGCCCGCGCCAGCATCCCGATCCCCGTTCCTTACCGTCCGTCTACCGTGTCGACGAGGTCTTGGCCGCCCTACCCGAGTCCCTCTGGCGAGAGGTCACCTATCGGCTGGGCACGGTTGGCCCGCTGACCAAGGAGTTCGCTGCCTTGCGCGTACAGTCCGCCACCACCAAGCGCATGGGACCCGAGGTGTGGCTGCTGTTCGAACGGCCCCTTCCCGGCAACCATGGTGAGGTCAAACACTACGTCATCTCCGCACGCCGTGACCTTGCACTGGAGGAGATGGCCCAGGTCGCACACCGTCGGCCGTTGATCGAGCGCTTCAGTTACGAAAACGGCAAGGGCGAAGTTGACTTGCGCGACTACCAGGGCCGCTCCTGGCGCGGTTTTCACCATCATCTCGCCTTGGCCATGCTGGCGTTGACCTGGCTCAACCTCCAGCGCCGACCGCTTGAGCCCCCCGCACCCGCAGTCCCACCAGCCGAGCCCTCCGCACCCGCAGTCCCACCAGCCGAGCCCCCCGCATCGCCGCCGTCGCCGCCTGCAAGGCTCTCTCTCCCTCTCGGCGAGAGCACCAGGCGCTTCGAGGTCGCTCAGCCGGCGTCGGTCTCCTTGTCGATTCCCCGGCAGCTATGGGAAAGTGTCCAAGAGGTCCACCGCCGATTTGCCCAATGGTCCTCCATCACGGTCCAACTCACGCTAGGACGATCCTGCAAAAGTCGGTTCCGGCGTCCGCCCCGGGCCTGAAGGCCTTGGGGGACAAGGGTCTTCGGAACCGTGGCCTCGCAAAAGAGGACTTTTGCAGCGGCCACCTAGCCCGAAGGGGGACACCCCTACACCTTCCCGCGTTTGTTCGGCTGTGTTGAGCCCGGTCTGAGAGCAGGCCTGATTATAGTACTAGGGGTTACCGGGGTGACAGCATCGGAAGCAGCGGACGGCGCCGGGGTGCTGGCGCGCATCGATTCGGTCAACGTCGGCCTGCCGCGGCCGGCACGCCTGACCGCGCTCGCAACAGGCCAGGATGCACGCGACACCTATTTGACGGCGATCGGCAAGACACCGGTGCTTCGTCCGGTGGCCGTTTCCGTAGCAAACCTCGTCGGGGATGCGCAGGCGGACACCAAAAATCACGGGGGGCCGGACAAGGCGGTCCACGCCCACTTCGCAGGGCACCTCGCCTGGTGGGGGGAAATGCGGGGATGGCCGGTATCCCCCGGAGAGATCGGAGAAAACCTGACGCTGAGCGCTGCATACACGGGGCGCCAGCCGGACGAGGCCGATTTCTGCATCGGCGACATCGTGGCCGCAGGTACCGCAGTCCTTCAGGTCACCCAACCGCGCATCCCCTGCTTCAAACAGGCGGCGGCGCTGCGCGTGCCCGACGCGGTGCGGCTGGCGGGGTCCACCGGGCGCACAGGGTTGTATCTGCGCGTCCTGGAGGAGGGCACGCTGCAGACTGGCGACACCCTCAGGTTGATCGAGCGTCCGAACCCGGAGGCCACCGTGGCCGAGGCGAACCGCTTCATCCATCAGGCGCGCCGAGATCCGGCACTCCGAGCCCGCCTCTCCGCATGTTCCGGTCTGGGCGGGGAATTGCGGCGGCTACTGGACGCCGCGTCCGAACCATGACCGGATCTTCGCCGCCCAGCCCCACCCCCGGAACGCCAACAAGCACCCTCGACGGCGTGACCGCCGTCACTGTCGCAGGCCCGTGGCCTTCGTACCCTGGGGGAGAAGCACGCCGCATCTGGGAGGGGCAGCGATGGGCAGCGAGGATCGGAACCGCACCCACGTCTTCGAAGTGCATGGCCGTTGGTTGGGGGAGGAGCGCAGCGGCGAGATCGGGCTCGGTGGAGCGCAGACCGCGACGATCAGCGTTCCGGAGGCCTTCGGCGGGAACCGGCCCGGCACCAACCCGGAGGAACTGTTGCTCGCATCGGCCCTGGCCTGCTACCTCATGACCCTTTCCCGCACACTGCTCCGGAGGGACCTGGGTGCGCTCCAAGTCGAGGCGGCAATCACGGGCGAGGTCTCCCGGACGCCGGAAGGCCTGCACTTCGATCGTATCCGACTCCGCCCGGTGGTACACGGTGCCCACGCCGATCCGGCCCATCGGCGGAGGATCGAGGAAGCCCTCCTCGAAGCGGAGGACGCCTGTTTCATCGCTCGGACCCTGCGTCCGGTGATCCCGTACACGCTGGAGCCGCGCTTCGCAGACTGAGCCTGCATCTCGAGGTGTGGGCGCAGCCGGAGCGGGTGGGCGGACCCGGGAATCTGCGGGCGGCGGGGAGCCGAAGCCGGCCCCCCTCGCCTTGCTTCGTCGGGTGAATGATCGGCCGCCGACCGGCCTCGCCCCTTGTTGCGCCATCAATCGGTGGCTCAGGAGCATCCGCCCGTCGGTGCACGGACGGCTACCCCACGCAGTGCGGGTGCGGTCGGGCCCGGCGAGGCCGGCCGGGCTGGTTAGCCCCCGGGGCCCTGCCCCGCACCTCCCATGCCACCAGTCACCGCCAAGGTGGTGTCTCCGCCCGCCTTCACGTACCCGACGACAAGCCGGCGCCGTAGTAGCGGTCGTGGCGGACCGCCACCGATACGCGTGTGCAGCCGATACACCGGAGCCTATCCCGCGAGGCCACTCGAGTGCTGGTGCGCCGATCGGGTACACCCAGCCGCGGCCGGCTCCGCGCGGGTGCGCCCGGCAGGCCGCCTGCGGGACCGAGGGTGCACGGGCAATCTTCGGGTGCCGGCCCGGTCTCCAATCTCCGAGGGCGGTCCGGCGGAGGCCCGTGGACTGCGGTGGCTCCCGACGGACCGGGCCCGAACCCGGCGCCGTTGCCGGGACGGCCCGCCGCCGGGGCTCCTGCCCCCCCGTCCGCGACGGCTCTGCCGGGCCTTTCCGCGGCAGGAGGCCGGGACGCGGGGCGGAACCGAGGGGCCGCGGACCGGGGACCGGAAGCGGCCGCGGTGGGGCCGGGGCCTCAGCCCACCCATCCGGGAAGGAGCAGGCCTGCATGCGCCTGGGAGGACCGATCTTCGAGGGGGACATCCGCGACACGGCCGAGTGGATCCGGCGGCACCGGCGGCTGGGCTTTTCCGCGGCGTATTCCCCGTACATCGCCGACCCCGCCGAGCGCCAGGAGTTCAAGCACGCGCTCCGCGAGGCCGACATCGTGCTCGCCGAATTCGGCGCCTACTGCATCAACATCTCCCACCCCGACGCGCAGCGGCGCGAGGAGAACATCGCCGAAATCGCGCGGCGCCTGCGGCGCGCCGAGGAGATGGGCGCCCGCTGCTGCGTGATGCATGGCGGCAGCTACAACGGGAGCGGCTGCGTCAAGGCCCACCCCGAAAACTTCTCCGAGCGCAATGTCGAGCACAACGTGCGCACCATCCAGCGGATCCTGGACGAGGTGCGGCCCGAGCAGACAAAGCTGGTGCTGGAGACGGAGTCCTACGTCCTGCCGGACAGCCCCGACCTCTACCTGCACATGCTCAAGGCCATCGACCGCCCCGGATTCGCGGTGCACCTCGATCCGGTGAACATCACCCTCAGCCCGCGCCGGGTCTACCACTCCGGCGACTTCATCCGCGACTGCTTCACCCAACTCGGGCCGTACATCGTCAGTTGCCACGCCAAGGACACCAACCTGGTCGACCACGCCACGGTGCAGATCACCGAGACGTATCTCGGCAACGGCACGCTGGACTACGGCGCCTACCTGACCGAACTCGGCCGCCTGCACCCCGACACAACGCTGATGATCGAGCACCTGAACGCGGAGCAACTGCCGAGCGCGCTCCGGTACGTGTTCGGCAAGGCCGCGGCGCTGGGTCTGGCCTTCAAGGGCGCGGAGTCGCGGGAGCCCCTGTAGCGCGGGACCGGGGGCGGCGCCACGGCCTGGGAAGGCGGGCCCTCCGCGGTCAGGCCGAATACCGCCGATACCGAAAGTACCTCCTCGGCAGCCCCAGTCTTGGGGGTGCTGAGGAGGTACCGTGCCGGTTCACCCGCGGCAGCCGGCGCAGCCGTTCCTGCCGTCCCGCCACCGGTTGGCGCAGCGCGCTGACGGGCGCCGCGACGGGCCCCGCTGCGACGCCACACGCCCGGCCGAGCCCCTTCCCAGCCTGGCCTCTGTCATGGCGTTCCTGCATCCGTCAGCCGGCGGCGTTCCCGACCAAGCCCGCTCCAAACCGTCCAGCCCCACATCCCAGAGATGCGGACCAGTTACTGCCCAAAAACCGATACTTGCGTCATCGACCCGTCCAGCGGACACGCGCCCCCGAAAGGTGCTACCATCCAGCGCGGGGTGATCGACATAAATCGGCAACTTAGGGCCGTCCTCTACTGCCGTTCCAGTCGGGCTTCCGTCCGTGGCCTGCAGGCGCAGGAACAGAGGTGCCGCGGCAAGGCCGAAGAGGCCGGCGCGGCGGATATCGTGACGCTCGTCGACCGCGACCCGGGCCCGGCCGACATCGGCCGGCCCACCATCGTGGAACTCCGACGGCTCCTTCGCGCCGGGACGGTGGACCTCGTGGTGGTCGATTCCGCCGAGCGGTTGACCCGCAAGATCGCTGACCTCCGCACCCTGATGCAGGATGTGAGCAGGGCCGGCGCCCGGCTGGTCATCGTGGCGCCGTAGGGGCCGTCTCGGCCAGCCGGGCGTGCGCCCACGGGTCCGGTGCGCCACGGCGTGCGCCCGCGCCTGTGGGCCGGCCCCGCGTCTCCATGGCAGGGGCCGGCCCGCCGGGCGCGAACGAGCGCCCAGGGTGACAGCGTGGAGATACCCTGCGGCGTCGCACTGCAACTGCTCCAGGCACGCTTGGATGGCCCGGCGCCAGGGGTGGAGGCGCAGGCACACCTCGACGGGCACCTCCGCGCTTGCCCGTCCTGCGCCGAGGTGGCCGAGGTCGCCGCGCTGCCACCCCCGGAGGCTCACCGCCGTGCCCTGCGGCCGGACGCCGGCTGGCGCGTGCGGGCCCTGTACGGCTCCGACCCTTCGCCCTTCGGACCCGCCGACCTCGCCTTCATGGCGCCGCTCGGGATCGACACGCACGCGGCCGGCGTCCCGGTCCGGTTCTCCCACGCCGCCTTCGAGTCCGGCTTCGCCCACGTCTATCACTCCGGCGGGGAGGACGTGGCCCTCCTCCCGCGGGGTCCGGTCCCGTCCGGGCGCCCAACTCGAGGCGGGAGCCGTGGCGTGGCCGTCGTGCCGTGGGACGGGGGCCCGACGCTGCGACTGGACGCCGAAGCCGTGCCCCTCGGTCCCTCCCCCCCGGCGTCCGGGCCTCGGGCGGCCGTCTCCGCCGTCTTCGAACTCCCGGAGGGCGTCGCCGCCCGTCCCCTGGTGCGGTACGGGGAAGGTCCCTGGAGCGAGGCCGGCGCCAACCACATCCGTCTGGCCGCCCTGGTCGCCGGGTTCTCCACGCGGGCGGAGGCGGAGATGCGCTACGACCCGGACGCACCGCTGGGCTGGTCGCCGGACTCCCCCCTGCCGGCCGTCCTGGCGGACGCCGCGGCTTTGGAGCATGCGCGCCCGGCACCGGCGCGCAGCGTGCTTCCTGATCCGCCCACGCCCGCACTGCTGCCGTTCCCGTGCGGGGTCGACCACGCGCCGGTCCTTCTCGCGGCCGCGCAACACCCCTTCACGGGCGGCGGATCGGCCGGCTACCGCCGAGAGAATCGCACCATCGAGCTCTCCTGGACCCTGCACGGGCGCTGGGCCGGCGCGCCGGCGGGGGTGCGGCTCCCCGCGCCCGTCCTCTGGCAGACCCGGTCGGCGCCCGAGTCCCTCGCCGTCTCCCCCGTCCCGGCGGGGACCGGCGGCGTCCAGCCGGTCGGCCTGGCCTTCGATCTGGCGGACGGCCTCACCGTCGTCGTGCACCACCTGCGGGCGCCGTTACTGCAGATCTCCGTGCTGCGCGCGGGGCGGCCGACGGACGAGGTGCTGGCGCTGCAGAGCCGCATCTCGGACGGCATACCCCACGACGTCCGCGTGCGCACCCGCCTCCCCGGCGGGGCCGTGTACGCGCTGACCGGCACGGGCGGGCCGGCGGCCGGCTCGACGGCGCCGATGCGCCGCTGGTCCGACCTCGGGCCCTTCGAACTGGTGGTGGCCGGCGTGGGCCGGGTATTGCCGCCGCTGACGCTGGCGGTCGGGCGGCGCGCGACACTGGGGGGCGACTGATTCCGTGCACGGGAGCCGCCGTCCGGTGGGGGTTGCTGCGGCAATGCCTCCGGCGGCGGGCGAGCGCCGGCGTGAGGGCGCGGGGGCGGGCAGGGTCTCCCTCCTCCGCCGCGAACACCCACCCCGGCACCGGCACCGCACATCGCTGCTCGCGCCGTGGCCCCCTGCTCCTTCACTGCTGTCACCGCGTGCGGGATCGGGGGCACATCCCGGGCACCGTCCGCCGGACCCCCAGCCCCCCGCAGGGGCCATGCGTCCCTTGTCGAAATCCGCCTGCGGGGGTGGGAGATGGGTGGTCGGATCCGCGTATCACCCCATACCATGACGCAACGTTGGGGGCGGATCGCCTCCCTGCTGGCCGTTGTGCTGGCCCTCGTCGCCGGGGGATGCGCCACCCATACCCGGCCACGCGCAACCGCCGGCCTGCTCGACCTGTCCGGGTGGAGCTTCTCCACCGAAGGAGCCGTAAGCCTCCAAGGCACCTGGCAGATATACTGGCACCAACTCCTGACCCCCCAGGACCTCCAGGGACGTCATCCCCCCACACCCACCGGCGACATCTCCGTCCCGGGCGCCTGGGGTGGGACCAGGATCGGAAATCTGGTGCTCCCCCGCTTCGGCTACGCCACCCTGCAGTTGAAAGTCCTCCTGCCACCAGACGCGGGTTCGGTCGATGCCATCTACCTGCGCTATGCCTGCACCGCCTACCGGCTGTGGGTCAACGGCGCACCGGTCGCCGCCGACGGGGTGGTGGGCACCAGCCGGGCGACGGAGACGCCCCAGTACCTGCCGCACACCACTTCTTCACCCCGCACGGCGATGTGGTGGACATCGTCCTGCGGATCTCCAACTTCGATCATCGCTGCGGTGGCATGAGCGTGGCCCCCGAGCTCGGCACCGCCACGCAGGTCGATCGCACCGAGGGATACCGCCTCGCCCTGTCCATGATCCTGTTGGGCGCCATCTTCATCATGGCCGTCTACCACTTCGCGGTCTTTGCCCTGCGCCGCTCCGACCGCTCCCCCCTGTATTTCGCCTCCCTCTGCCTGCTGATCGCCGCCCGCATCCTGGTCACAGGGCAGCACGTCCTGATCCACCTGATCCCCCATCTGCCCTGGGGGATCGAACTGCGCATCGAATACACCGCCGACTACCTCGCCCTGCCGGCCTTCCTGCTCTTCCTGCGCTCGTTGTATCCGCAGGAGGTGCCCTTACCGGTGGTGCGCTCCGCCCAAATCGTCGGCCTGCTCGGCATGGCCTCCCTGACGATCCCGCTCTGGATCTCCTCCCTGGCCGTCCCGCCCTACGAGCTGATCGTCACCACCGTCATCGTCTTCTGCCTGGTCGCCTTGGTAGCAGCCGTCCTGCGCCGCAGGGACGGAGCGGCGCTCTTCCTGGCGGGCTGCGCCGTCTTCTTCGCCACGCTGGTCCACGACTTCCTCGTATACAACCTGGTCATCGTCTCCGGGGAACTCCTGCCGTTCGGCCTCTGCGTCCTCATCCTGGTACAGTCCGCCATCCTGGCGCGGCGCTTCTCCGCGGCCCTGACGGATCTGCGGCAGTCCCAGCGGATGGTCACGGCCCGGGATCGCCAACTCCGCAAACAGATCGCCGAGTTGCTGCACGGCAGCGTCCAGTCCCTCCTGCTCGGCGCCGGCCTCCGCCTGGCTGAGGCGGAGCGTGGCCTGGCTGAGGCGGAGCGTGGTCTGGCCTCAGACCACGCTCAGGCCCTGGACCTGGTCGCCGCCGCGCGCGCCGACGTGAACCGCGTGCGGGAGCAGGACGTGCGCAAGGCCAGCCACCTGCTGCACCCCTCCGTCATCGAGGTCGGCCTCGCCCCGGCGGTGCGCTCGCTGGCCGCCCGCTTCGAGGGGCATCTGGCCGTGGACGTGCGGGTCGATCCGACGCTCAACGTGATGGACCAGGCGCTCCCTCCGGTCCTCCCCGAGGGGCTCCGCCTCGCCGCCTACCGTGTGGTGGAGGAAGCCTTAGGCAACGTGGTCGCCCACTCCGGGGCCAGGTCCGTGGAGATCTCGCTGGGGGTGGCTTCCCGCCAGTTGCGGATCCAGGTGCGGGACGACGGCCGGGGCCTGAACGACCGGCGGGTGAAGCTCGGGTTGGGCCTGCGCTGCATCGCGGCCTGGGTCGGGGAGATGGAGGGGGGATGGGAGGTCCACGGCAGGCCGGGGAGGGGCACTACGCCCTCGGCCTGGTGGCCGTTGCGGGGGCGCTGAGGCCGGACGGGGCCGTCCACCGGTTTCCTGGAGGTAGGTGAGCACCGCGGAGACCCTGGGCTGGACCGAACTGTCCTCCGGGTCGATGCCCACCTCCCGGTAGATGGTGTTGATCTGGTTCTCCACCGTCTTCTGCGAGAGATTCAACCGCTCGGCGATGGCCCCGTTGCTGAAGCCCTGGGCCACCAGGCCGACGTGCTGGCGCGGGGCCAGAGCCGCCAGACGGCCCCCGGGGCGCGGCTCGGAACGGCGCACCATCTCCGGGTCCAGCACCACAAATCCGGCCGCTGTGCCGAGGATGGCCCAGTGCAACGCCGAGACGTCGCTCACCGACGGCTTGCCCAGGTAGGACCAACCGGCGATCTCCCGCTCCGGTACCGCGGAGAGCAGCGCCGGCTCCTGGTGGTGGGAGAGCACCACAATCCCGATCTTCGGCACCTGCCGCCGCAGCAACCGGCCCGCATGGATGCCGTTCATCCCGCCGCCCAGCTGAACGTCCACGATCGCCACGTCCGGATGCAGACCCGCGGCGGCCGGGAGGGCAGACTCCCCGTCGGCAAAGTCCCCGACGACCTCCATGCGATCGCCCTGGCCCAACGCGATGCGCAAGGCATCGCCGAACAGCCCCTCGTCCTCCACCAGAATGACCCGCAGTCTGTCCTCCGCCATGGTGTAAGCGGTTCCCCCCTCCCCTGTCCGCCAATTCTCCTGGACGACCGCCGTGCTCGCAAGCCTCAGGGGGCCCGGTGCGCGATCACCCGGGCCAGAATCTCCGCGACCTGGGCCCGGGTCAGGAGGGCGGCGGGCTGGAGGGTGCCGTCCGGGAAGCCCTGCAGCAACCCGGCCCCGACGGCGGCCCGCACCCCGGCCGTCGCCCACGGGGCGATCTGGCCGGCGTCGCTGAAGGGCAGCGCCGCCGAGCCGGTGAGGTGCAGCCCCCGGGTGAGCAGCACGGCCACCTGCTCCCGGCTTGCCCCCGCCTGGGGACCAAAGGTTGTCGGGGTGATGCCGTCCACGAGGGCGGCCTCGACGGCCGCCTCCACGTAGGGCGCATACCAAGCCCCGGCCGGCACGTCGGTGAAGGCCGTGGAGCCCGTTTGGGGAGACAGCCCCAGGGTGATGTCCAGCATCTTCACCAGTTCGGCCCGGCTCAAGGGGCCGTTCGGCTGGAAGGTCCCGCCGGGGAGACCGTCGACCACCCCGGCCGCGAGGAGGGCGTCGATGGCCCCGGAGGCCCAATACCCGCTGGGGACATCCGAGAAGACCGTCGTGGCCGCCAGCACGGTGTAGGTGCCTGGACCGGAGAGATAGGCGGACACCGTGCCGTCCGCTCCGGTGGCCGTGGGCAGGAAGGTCCAACTGCCGTCGGCCGTTTGCTCATAGACCGAGAGCCGGTTCGTCGAAAGCCCCCCGAGGGCGGCCGGATTCGTCCGGAAGGTCGCCACCTGCGGTTGGGAGAGGGCGACACCGTGCACCGTGAAGACCGGGGAGGCCTGGACCATCCCCGCGGGCGCCGCACTCGGGAGGGCGAAGGCCTCGGAGACCGTCAGCGCGGCACCCGCAGGGACGGCGCCCGCCGCCATCGGCATGGAGAACGCTCCGTCCGGGGTGACGAGGGTGCCGCCAGCCGGTCCCACCCCGAGGTGGATCACGACGGAGGAAGCCGGGATCACGACCACAAACGGCGTACCGTTCAGTTGCGCCAGGGTCGGCGAGGATGTCGCATCCAGCGGGCCGATCACCAGGCACCCCCCGGTCCAGGACTGCGGCTCGGCCTCCCGCCAGCTCCCCGCGGACGCGTCCCACCAGTAGGCGGTGTGCGCCACGCCGAGGTTGCACTCCGTGATGGTGACGCTACCGAAGGTGCTGTTCGGGGTCAGTCCCACGTCGAAGAACGACGACGTGCCGCTGGGCGGGGGCGTCGTCACGGGATCGGCGGCGTAGTGCACCACGGCCACCCCGCCGCTTCCGCCGGTGGCGGTCACCGTGACACCCGGGGTGCCGCTGCCGGGGCCGCCCGTCGTCACGCCGCCGGTACCGAAGACCACCGAGTAGCCGGTCGCGTGGCCACGGGCGGCGGAGACGGCCAGCATCGCCTGTTGATCCAGGCCGAGGGCGGGTACCGCGACCGTGAGCAGCACCGGCCCGGTCGTCCCGGGGGCTGTGAAGTCCGCCGTGTACTGGCCGTACAAGTCCGTGCTCACCGTCTGGGCCGGGAAGCCGGCGCTCCCCGAGAGCCGCACCGCGGCGCCGCCCACCGGGTTGCCGTGGCTGTCCGAGACCGATCCGCTCACCGACACCGTCCCCCCGGCCGTGACCGAGGCCGGGGACAGATCAATGGTCAGCGCCGCGGCCTGTCCCGCCAGGATCGTCATCTCGTCCGTGCCGGAGATGAGCGTGCCGGGGATGGAAGCCCCGAGCCAGACATTCCCGCTGCTCCGCGGCGCGGTATAGGCGGCGGTGAAGCCGCCGGATGGGTCGGTCGTCACAGACGCGCTCCCAAGGGTACCGGCCGTGGCCGCCAGATCCACGGTGATGCCTCCCAAGGGATGGCCCCCGGCGTCATAGACACGGCCGGTCACGGTCGCCGCCGCGCCCACCTGGAGGGACCCCGGAACCATCCCCAGGACCACCCGGGCCGGGGCATCGCCCACCACCGTGAGCGCGGTGTGCCCGGAGGCGCCGGCCACCGTGGCTGTCACCGTCTCGGACCCGGGGGTGTACCCGGCCGTGAAGGGCCACGGTGAAGACACCGTCAAAGCCGGTGGTGGCACTGGCCGGGACGGTACCCGCCGAGGCGGTCAGTTGGACGGTCACCCCGGACAACGCCCTGCCCCCGGCGTCGGTCACCAGACCGCTGATCTGGCTCGGGCCGCCAAGCGGTATCGTGGACGGCGAGGCCTGGAGCGTCCCGCCCGTCGGGGTGCCATCTGTCACCAGGACCCCCGCGTAGGCCACCGCTGAGGTCTCCGGCAGCGTAGCCGTGACCGTCACCGGACCAGATCCCTGGGGCGCCACGAGCGTCGTCGTATAGGTACCGCCGGGTCCGCTCTGCAGCGTGGTGGCGCCGAGGCTCCCCGCCGTGGCGTGCAGATCCACGGTCGCCCCCTGCAGCGAGTTCCCCTGGCCGTCGGTGACCGTACCGGATACGGTCACACTCCCCCCCGCCGCCACGGACGCATTCGAGAGGTCAAGAGAGACCTGGGCGGCGGATCCCACGTGCACGGCCAGCTTCGCCTGGCTGTTTGCACACGTCCCTCGCCCGTGGGCTATTGGGCGGCCATGCACAGGCGCACCCATCCTTGGCGGGGCCAGTCTAGCGATCTGGCGGTTTCATCGCCAAGAGTGCCAGCCCCCAGGGGGTGTATGGGTGCCCGCACCCACGGCGGCAGGTCTCCCGACCCGCGGCCCGATTCTGGCACAAGGACCTCCGGGTGCCGGGAAATCCTGGCATCCTCCATCGCGCCAGGGTCCGACAGCAGCGCCGGGACGGCCGCCCGTGGGAGGACATCCCCGCCGCGGCGATGGAACGCATCGGGCAGGACCACATCCGGCACGAGTTCGTGGCGGCAGTCCGTGAGGGGCGCCACCCGGAGACGAGTGGTGCGGACAACCCGCGGTTGATCGAAATGGTGTTCAAGACCGTGGAGAGCATCGCGGGCGCCCGGAGGGTGCGCTGGAGGGGGAATAGGGCGCCGGGCGGGACATCAGGGCGCGGTCCACCGCCCGTACGGTGGATCGCGCTCCGGGATCCCGCCCTCTCCCGGCACGGATGTGTAGGCAGGGGCGCACCACGCCCCGGGCGCATGCGGGCGGGCTACCCCCGCGGCGGTAGAGGTAGCGGCAGAGGAAGACATCGTCGACCAGGGACGGGGCTCCTGGCCCCGCCGTGAGGTCGGACAGAGCCTGGGCCAGGACGGCCGCGAACGTATCCGGCTTGTCCTGGCCCGTAGCTCCGATCTCGCGCCACTCTCAGACATCACGACGCAAACCTGACCGCAAGGGCAGCGTGCCGGCAACGGCTACATGGCCCATTTTTTCCTCGGTCCGTTGGGCGGGTCTCCCTTGACACCGCCCACCTCTCCCCTGGTCCAGGGCCGCGGCCTCCACCCCCGCAAACCCCGGCACGCGCCCGCTCGATCGCACCCCTGCCCGGCCCCCGACCGCCGCGGCTCAGCCGAGCGTGATGTCACCCCATTGCGAGGTGTCCTGGTGCCAGTCCGACGTGCTCGCCATGGCGGGGTTCGCCTGCCAGACCATCTGGGCGAGGCGGTTGCCGCTGCTGTCGCCGAAGTCCTGGCCGATGTCGAACTGGTACTTCTGCCCCTTCGCCGGCGCCGACACCTGCAGGGTGCCCCACGGGACGACGAGTTCGGTGTAGAAGCCCTTGTTGGCCACGATCTTGGCGATCGCCCCCGGAGCGGGATTGGCGTTGGTGCCGTTGTCGCCGCTGGTCTGCAACGTCCCGTCGGAGGTGATCGCGAGTTGGTAGGTGTTCCCCGAGGTGAACGCGCCGGAGTGGCTGTCCGAACCCGAGACGCCGAACTCGGTGGCGTCGCTCTGCCACCAGTTGGCGCCGCCGGCGTTGTTGATCGGCCAGACCTGCGTGTCGGCCAGGATGTACAGGTCCTTCTTGGACCACGCCACCTTGAACGTGGCCGAGGTGCCGCTCACCGCGGTGCCCACATCGAGGACGGCCATGGTGGTCGGTGGCACGCTTGCCCAGCATTTACCCGCCGGCGTGCTCACGCCCCCGTCCGGCTCCTGCGCCACCGTGATCTGGTTGGCGGCCGCCGCCGCGCCCGTGGCGCAGGCGCCGGCGCTCCCGCCGTTCGCGCTCCCGCCGCCTCCGCACGCCGCGAGCAGGGCACTCGAAGTCAACAGGGCCAAGAACGCCGCCGGTAGCCGGGACGAAGCCGTCGTCAACATGGGCCGCACCACCCCTTCGGCCTTGGGCTTTCCCGCGTGTTGCCTTGAGAGGGACGATGTGAGAGTTTTAACACTTTGGTGTCTCTCCCCTGCCGCCAGGTGGACATGTTGGAGTCCTACTTCGGCATATTTTGCAGGCCTTCGGCGGATCTGAGTGTATTCAACCGAGGCATACAGCGCGGGGCCTAGGACTGCCCTTTGCCCACAAGTGAACGCTTGACAAGCAGCGCCGTAGCGTCTACGGTGCGTAGCATGGCACCGAAGCGGGTCATCCTCCAACGGCTTTCCCAGACCGATGCGGTCG
>Ga0080006_1146279_pt2 | contig 18211 bp, 16 predicted proteins | sample RS3BMetagenome_FD_69209 | JGI IMG/M metagenome (GOLD analysis project Ga0080006, IMG submission 69209) | Ferric oxide microbial mat and aquatic microbial communities from Rainbow Spring, Yellowstone National Park, USA - RS3B (SPADES... ... | reverse complement strand
CGCGATGTCCGCTATGCCATCGCGATTGCCACTGTCGGCCTCGTGGATCGTCGCCACCTCCGCGACGTCCGCGAGCGCTTCAACACCTGCAGGCTGACCTTGGAATCCCGCAGTAGTGCTAACGTCCCGACCGCCAACGGCCAACTACCCGTTCCCGCGCTGGTGGCCCGCGAACAGGAGGTGGACCCGACGACTCCCGCGGGCTTGCCTGCTCGGTACCACAACTGGCGCTGCATGCTCGGTGTCAACCCGAAGTTCCCCGACCACTATCGTTGCGCCTACGTCGTTCGCGGCAAGCGCATCAATACGTACCCGGACTCGGTGCAGATCGTCTGGACGGACAACCCTGCCTCGGAGGTATCGACGGACTCGTTCACGAGCGCGATGATTCCGTACGTATTGGGTCTTGATGCGGTGAACACGGCCGGGGATGCATCGGCTGCTGCTGCTGCCTCCGCGTCTCTCGGCAAACTCTGCACGGGGGCGCCGGGGCGTGCCACACGCCAATTCGAGGTGCTCGATGGCGGCGACCAGTACATCAGTTCCTCCGGCGTCTTCAGTTGCACGGGTGACATCCTGGGGGGCCTGCTGTCGAGCCCATGGGGCCAGACCGGCGCCGAGGCTGCCATCTTCGGGACCGTAGTGCTCCTCGCACTCTGATCATGAAGGCCGTTCGCCTCTTGCTGGTCGGGCTCGTCGCGTGCGGAGGTCGCGCCGGGCGAGCGACTCCGGAGGCCGACGCGGGCGACGCCGCGCTAGACGATGGCAGCGAGCCCGTTTCGGAAGGGGGGTGGACGCAGTGCACATCACCGTCAGGGTTTGCCGTCTGCGGTGGACCGAATCAGTGCCCTTCTGCACCTAGCGCGCAGTGCCCGCAGTGCATTGGCGACACATCATCGCCCAGCGGCGTGAGCGCTTGCGTGACCGATCCGCTGGTCCAGTATCAGGCACAGCTATGCGGGTCGCCGTGCACTGACGGGAGCATCTGCGTCGCCCTTGAGGATGACGCGACGTTCTTCTGCGCTCCGTACGACATGGGCGTGCTCTTCGCGAACAACGGGGCCGCCGACCGGGTGCGCTATGCCGACATGGGCCAGTGGACGGGAGATCCCCTTCCGTTGCCATCCACCTGTCCGACGATTCCGGGGGTGCAGGTGTGCGGCGGTAACTGCGGCCCCTGTCCCGAAGGGCAAGTCTGCACCGGCCGCTCGCCATTGCACCCGTATAGCTTCTGCGCACCACAAGAGTACCACTGCGTTGCTGGTTCACATGACTGCGGGGCAGACGCGGGACTCTCCGGGCACGGCTGCCTGACGTTTACCGTTCAGGCCGACGCTCAAGCTGTCGCGAACAAGTGGGGGCTCTGTCTCCCTGCTACCCTGTGCCAGGCGGTGGCGGCGGGCCTGCCCGGTGGCGCCACTTGCTCATTGTGAGCCCCCATGCAACGCCCTTGGCACTTGGCCATCTGCGCGGCGACAGCCATCGCGGGATGCGGCGGACGAACACCCCTATTGGAGGGCTCCCACGACGCAGCGGCGTCCATCGATGACGCGACCGATGCGTCGGGCGAGGAGGACGGTCCCTCGGGCGGTCAGTGCGTGACACCGGATGGCGTGCGGATCTGCGGAGGAGTTCACAACTGCCCGTGGCTATCGCCGCCGACATGCGCCGGGTACGGTTGTACGCCTGCTGGGGACGCCGACGTGAATGCGGGCGTCTGCTGGAGCGACTTGACCGACAAGGGAAGCCGCCTCTGCGACGCGTGCAACGATGGCGAGGTATGCATCTTCCGAGATGCGACGACCCTCGTATGCGCACCGCCCGACCTCTGCCAACTCGTCTGGAACGACGGAGACACGACCTCGTGTCGCTACGCGGACAAGAGCGCTTACACGAACGGGCCGCTTCCGGAGCCTTCCGGCGCATGCCCCGGGAACCTCGGCGCGCCAAGCCCGCGCGTGCTGTGCGGCGGAGCGTGCGGAGATTGTGGTGACCCCAACGTTCCATGCGTTGGCCGTTCACCAGGAAGGCCGTTCGGCATCTGCCCTAGCTTGACGTACGGGCCGCAGCCCGGCGTTGCGACCTGCTCGATCGCTCCGGGCAGCATTCGCCATTGCCCAAACGCGACGGATGAGTGCGCAGTATTTCAAGTCGCTGCGCCAAATCAGCCCTTGGCGGATCGACATGGGCTATGCCTTTGGGGACCGTACTGTGAGCGAGCCAAGGCCGTCTACCCCGGTGGGCTGATCTGCCATTCGCCATAGATGCAGGAGGAGGGGCATGTTGTATAGCAGCCGAGTTGTCGCCGTCTGGGCAGCCGTGGCAGCGCTCGGCGCCGGATGCGGCGGTTCCGTTTCGCAGGACAACGCGCAAGACTCCGGCACGGACGGAGCGGCGGCCGGGGACGCGGTGGCCGAGGCCGTGAACGACGGCGCATCCACGTGCTCCGCTGTCGGCGCGGTCTGCGCTGTTGCCAGTGAGTGCTGCTCGAACGCCTGCAACAACGGCATGTGCACGGAGAGCCCCGCCTGCACTGCCGACGGGCAACCGTGCACGCACGCAGCCCAGTGCTGCTCCGGGATCTGCAACGGCGTGTGCGGACAAGAGCCGCCGCTCGATGGCGGCTCTGGCGATGCCGGGCTCGGGGACGCGGGAGGATGCTCGATCAGCGGCAGCACAGCCTGTGATCAATGCCTGACCACCTCATGTTGCTCGCAGGTGGCGGCTTGCGAGGAGGACACCACGATCTGTGCGAAGTACCTCGACTGCATCGTGAACTGCGAGAAGGCTGGTTCGAGCGCGGGCAAGTGCAGCAGCACGACCTGCCAGGGATATGCCGACAAAGCAGTGACCGATCTCCAGACGTGCGGCTCCAACCTATGCGTGTCGCCGTGCAGCAGCAGTTGATCGCGCGTCAGCTGCCTGCAGGAGCTCACCGACGACGGGTCGTCGATCACCCAGGTCGATGCCGGGACGTACGCCGCCTATCCGCCGGGCTTGCCGCTGTACTGCTTGCAGTGACGCGCGAGGCGGGCCCCGCCCCCGCTCGCACCCCCCAGGGGACGGCCGATCCACCCACCTTCGCCCGACCCGCGTCCGATCCGCCGCGGGGCGGCCCGTTTTCGCGAGGCTGCGCGAGCGCCGCGCACCGTTCTCGCGGCCCTGCGCGTGCCGCCGGCACCCCCTTCCGCGCGCCGTCGCGACCCCCCGTCGGGCACGCGGGTCGCAATTGCCGCGCGCCATGCTCCCCGCCACCCGCGCCCTCCGGTTCCTCGCGCCGTGCACGCTGGCCGCCCTCGCCCTCGCCGCCGTCGGGTGCGGCGCGAGCGCCGGCGGCCCCGAGGACACCGGCAGCGACGAGTCCGCCGTCTCCGCCAACGAGAAGACCGCCTACGACTTCTTCGTGGGCAAGGGCCTGAAGAACTTCCAGGCGGCCGGCATCGTCGGCAACCTCCAGCAGGAGTCCGACGTCGACCCGACGATCCTGCAGTACGGCGGCGGGCCGGGGCGCGGCATCGCGCAGTGGTCGGCCGGCGGCCGGTGGGACACCGACTCCCACGACAACGTCGTCTGGTACGCGAAGGCGCACGGCGCCAGCGAGTGGTCGCTCGACCTGCAGCTCGAGTTCGTCTGGTACGAGCTCGAGACGTTCTCCAGCTACGGCCTGCAGAAGCTGCGCGACAGCCAGGACGTGAGCGAGGCGACCGTCGCCTTCGAGACCGACTTCGAGGGCTGCGGGCAGTGCGACCAGTCCAACCGCATCGCGTACGCCGAGGCGGTGCTCAAGGCCTACGGCAGCAGCGGCGGCGAGACCGGCCCGAAGCCGGCCATCCCGCCCGAGCCGACCGGCTGCGGTCGGATCGAGCCGGGCGAGGGCCTCGGCCCGGGCAAGACGTTCGAGTCGTGCGACGGCCGCTTCACGCTGGCGATGCAGACCGACGGCAACTTCGTGCTCTACCAGGGGAGCAAGCCGCTCTGGGCCACGATGACCAACGGCCACGGCGGCTACATCGCCGTCATGCAGAACGACGGCAACCTGGTCGTGTACGACGAGCACAGCCACCCGCTCTGGGCGAGCCACACCAACGGCCACGACGGCTCGTTCGCGGCCGTGCAGGACGACGGCAACTTCGTCGTCTACACGTCGACCTTCAAGCCGATCTGGGCGAGCAACACCTGCTGCCGCTGACGCGCGGCTGAGGTAAAGGTGTCGGCCAAGGAGCCGACGACCATGCCCTACCTTCGCACGCGCCTCGGCAGGTGGTTCTACGAGGAGCGCGGCGCCGCCCGGCGCGCGGGCGATCCCGCGATCGTGCTCTGGCCGAGCCTCCTCTCGGACGGCGGCATGTGGCGGGCGCAAGTCGAGCCGCTGTCGGCGCTCGGGCGCGTGGTCGTGCTCGATCCTCCCGGCCACGGCAAGAGCGAGGTGCCGCCGCCGTTCACGCTCGAGGACAACGCCGACGCGCTGCTCGACGCCTTCGGCGAGCTGCGCGTCGACGCGGCCGTGATCGTGGGGCTGTCCTGGGGCGGGATGGTCGGCATGCGCATGGCGCTGCAGCACCCGAGCCGCGTGCGCGCGCTGGCGCTGCTCGACACGAGCGCCGAGCCCGAGCACCGCCCGCGCGCCATCAAGTACCGCCTGTTCGTGTCGTTCGCGCGTCGCTTCGGGCTGCCGCCGGCGCTGGTCGATCGCGAGATCGTGCCGGTGATGTTCTCCGAGCGCACGCGCCGCGAGCGGCCCGAGCTGGTCGAGCGCTTCGTGCGCGCGGCCAACGGCTTCCCGCGCGAGGGGCTCGCGCGCGCGACGCTGGCGGTCGACATCCACCGCAAGGACATCCTCGAGCGCCTGCGGGACGTCCGCGTGCCGACGCTCGTCGTGTGCGGCCGCGAGGACCGCGCGACCGAGCCGGCGTGCTCCGAGCACATCGCCGCGCGCATCGCGGGGGCGCGGCTCGTGTGGATCGACGGGGCGGCGCACCTGAGCGCGCTCGAGCAGCCGCAGGCGGTCAACGACGCGCTGGTGCCCTTCGTGCGCGAGCAGATGGGCTGACCGCCGCCGTCCGCCTCAGGGACTGCAGCGGAAATTGTTGCACGACGAGCCCATCGGGCAATCGTTGGGGCCGAAGCAGCCGCACGTTGCATTGAGCAGGCACGCGTGGCCGTAGCTGCTCTGCTGGCAGTCGTTGGGGCTCGCGCAGCCGCACGTCTGCGGGATCGACAGGCACTGAGTCCCGGCGTTGCTCTGCGCGCACGTCGACACGCACGTGTTTCCATCGCAGCAGCCGCCGTTGCAGTGCACCGTCCCGCTGCACGACGTCGTGCACGTGCCGCCGTTGCACGCCATGCCGGAGGGGCAATCGCTCGACATGTTGCACCCGCACGTGCCGTTCGCCTGGCACACGTGCCCGCTCGTGCTGGTCGAGCAGTTGGTGCACGTCCCGCCGCTCGGGCCGCACGCGGAGTTGCCGACGGTGGCGCAGCTTCCGCCGTTGCAGCAGAACCCGGTGCCGCACGTGCCGTCGCCGCCGCTGCCGCACGCGTTGGTGCACGACCCGGACGCGCACGTCGGGCTGCCGGCGAACATGCCCGTGCCGCACCCCTTGCACGCCTTGCCGTCATTGCCGCACGCCGCGTTGTCGCCGCCGGCGACGCACGTCGTCCCGTTGCAGCAGCCGCCGTTGCAGTCCGCGCCGGCGCCGCACGTGGTGCCGCACACGCCGTTCGAGCAGGCCTGCCCCACCGGGCAATCGGCGGGACCGCCGCAGCCGCACTGCCCGCCGACGCACTTCTTGCCCTGCGCGGAGGTCGCGCAGTCGGCGGGGCCGGCGCAGCCGCACTTGCCCGCGACGCACGCCGTCCCCTGGGCCGCGTTCGTGCAATTGACGCAGCTGCCGCCGGTGCCGCAGCTGGTCGTCGTCCCGCCGCACCCGCCGTCGGGGCCTGCCTCGACCGGGGAAGCGTCGTGCGCGTCGCTCGCGGCGTCGTGGCTCGCCGCGTCGGGTGCGGCGTCGACGGTCGCATCGCCGGAGGTCGCGCCGTCGCCGCCACCGTCGGCCGAGCCGTCGTCCGCCGCCGGCCCGTCGACCGTCGCGTCGTTCAGCGACGCACCGCCATCGTCGGAAGTTTCCAGCCCCCCCGTGCTCAGCCCGCAGCCGGCCATGAGCACCGCGCCGACGAACACCACGACGCGAGAGCGCACCCGCACAGCCCTAGAATGCAGGCTCGGCGCGGCGTTGTCGAGCACGTAGCCGCTGGCGCCGGCGCACCTACAGCGAGCCCGAGAGGGCGACGCCGTAGACCGGCTGCTCTCCCGTGCGCGTCGCGCTCGTGGCGATGACGCCGACCGAGGGGACGGTGCGCTCCCACCACGGCACCTCGGGCTCTCGCTCCGAGGCCCCGGCCCCGAGGCCACTCGACGGCGCCGGCCCCGCGCTCTCGTGCGAGCGCGTCAGCCACCACGTCGCCACGCCTCCGAGCACGCTCCCCGCCAGCGTCGCCGACAGCCAGCCGCGCGTGTTGCCCTGCGTCTGGTTCTCGAAGATGAGCGGGCTGGCGGCGGCCGCGCCGAGCAGCGCCCCGCCGCCCATCCCGACGTCGATGAGCAGCACGCGCGACGGCGAGACGGTGACCTGCGTCGCCAGCAGCCCCGTCCCCACCAGACCGATCGCCGACCCGAAGCCCATTCCCTTGTACGGCGTGCCTTGCGAGGTGGACCCGAGGTACAGAAACTGCGTCGCGCCCCCGAGCAGCGTGCCGATCGCGCCGCCCGAGTGCGCGAGCATCGCGTCGCCGTCGTCCATCGACCTCTGCGTGAGCGCGACCGTGGCCAGCCCGAGCCCGAGGAGCCCCCCGCCGACGCCCCACGTGTACCGATCGCTGAGCGGCTGCACGTCCTGGCCCGCGGCCACGAGAAACCCGGACGCGGCTCCCCATCCCTCGCCCGCCGCCAGGAACCAGGCGTCGCCCGTCGTCACGTCCCACTCGTCGGCCACGAGCAGCGCCCCGCCGATGCCGATGCCGGTGCCGAGCGCCAGCAGCGGGTAGAGGACGCGCGGATCGGGCGACGAGCCGCTGGCCGACGCCTCGAGCGAGAACGCCGTGAACGCGCCGAACAGGCCCGAGCTGACGGCCAGCACGGCGCGGCCCTGCGAGCGCAGCGGGCTCATGATCCCCTGCGTCGTGCCGCGCGACGCCTGCAACCGGTCCTGCTCGATCGCGGCCTCCGCGGCCGCCTGCGGCGAGAGCAGGTCGCGCAGCATCACCAGCCCGCGCACGCTCACCGAGTCGCCGGGCACCGTCTCCACGCGCACGCGCAGCTCGTGCCCCTCCGGCGGGACGGCGACGATGCGCACCTCGTACGCGCCGCCGCCGACGCTCTCGATGCGCGGGCTGACGACCCAGGTGCCCCCTTCGGTCCCGCCGCCCGCCGCGGCGCGCGAGGCCCGCTCGATGAGGTCCTCGTCGCGCGTGTGCCCGGGGGTCGGGCCGGTGTCCCCGATGTAGAGCGTGAAGCCGAGGTCCTGCACGGCGTCGCGCAGCGTCGCGTCGAGCTCCTGCGCGCGGTCGAACAGCCGCCTGTCGGCGGGGAGCGGCTTGTGCAGCGGCACGGCGCTCGGCGCGTCGCCGGCGGGCGTCAGCGTCGGCCAGACGACGACCGGGGGCCTGGCCGCCGGCTCGGCGCTGGCGTCGGCGGCGTTCGCGTCGGGCGCCACGACGAGCGCCGCGGCGCAGGCGATCCCGGCGACGAGGAGGGAGAGAGCTCGCGTTCGGCCGCCCGCCACGACGATGAACGTACCTCAGTTTTCGGCGTGCGGACGCGCCAGCGACGGCGATCAGAACATCACGACGCCCATGACCCACAGGTTCACGACCGTCTCGTCGTCGACCAGGAAGCGGTGGCCGGGCGTGTCGATGACGTCGCGGTGGTCCGGGTTGGGCACGCCGTTGACGGTGGTCTGGCCGTTGGCGCCCTTCGTCGTGCAGGGGCCGGCCATGTCCGCGTTGATCGTGCTCGGGTTGCACGTGTCGGCCGACGTGATGAGGTGCGACTGCACGTAGCCGAACGCGCCGCCGGCCACGAACTTGATGTACTCGCCGGCCTGGTACGTTGCGAACGCCGACAGCTCGAAGCTCCCGTAGGCCTGCTCCTCGGTGATGCCGGTGAAGTAGACGTTCTCGCCGTTCGGGTCGGCGATGCTCTGCGGCTGCGGGCTCATCGCCGTGCCCGGGAAGGCCGGGTTGTGCGTGTACGCCGCCGGGTTGGCGCTGCGCAGCGAGGTCGCGTACGACGAACCGAGCTCGTCGAACAGCTCCGAGTAGTCGCGCCCCGGCGAGTGGTACGTGCCGGTGAACATGATGTCGGCGCTCACGCGCTGGTACTGCTCGCGGTGCTCCCAGGGGACGACTTCCGTGCCGAGCGTGAAGCTGCCGAGAAGCGGCGGCAGCCGCTCGAGGTCGTTCTGGACGTTGTACCTGCTGAAGTCGTTGCCGAGAGCCGACGAGGGGATGTCGGCCCGGAAGGAGAAGCCGCTGAACGGCTCGACGTACCCGAAGCGCCGCGACCAGAAGGTCCTCGCGCCGATCGAGTACATGCCGCGGCTGATGCCCGGGTCGCGGTTCTGGCCCGAGTAGGGGTCGGGGCACTCGACGCCGGGGGCGCCAGGCGTCGCGTTGCACGCGTGCAGCGGCGTGCCGACCGGGATGCGCCCCTCGATGCCGACGAGCCACGTCGGCTTGGTCGCGTCGCGCTCCTGGTTGAAGATGTCCCAGTCGAGGCCCGCCGAGATGTAGTCGATGCCGCTGCGGTTCGGGCTCGTGAACGGCACCGAGAAGAGGTGCCCGCCCGAGGGGTCGGCCAGGCGCTGCCCGGCGACCGCCGAGGACCCGTCGAGATCGCTCAGGCCCTGCGACCAGTTCAGGATGATGGGCGCGCGCAGGATGAGCGCCAGATCGCGGTAGATGCCCACGTCGGCGCCCACGAGCAGCGTCGACATCGACGACGAGTACGACGCGATGTTCTCGCTGCCGGGCACGAAGCCGCCGGTCTCGAGCCCCGGCTGGTTGAGCTGCGTCTCGCGGCGGATCTTGGCGCTCTTCCACGACTGCTGGAAGCCGAGCACGAGGTTCAGATCGAACGGGTCGTTCTTGTCGAACGCGTCGATCACGTTCGTGATCTCCGCCGGGTCGCTCATCAGCGACGGCTCGCGCGCGGCGAGCGGCTCGTCGGCGCGTGCGGGGCCCTCGATCCCCAGCGCCACGAGCACTGCCACGCTGCAGACGCCCAGCCCGCGAATCGCGCGCATCTTTGGAGGACGCTAACGGGGGGGCGCGAAGCGTGTCAACAACGGCCTATGCCGGGCGAGTCGCCGGCGCGGTGTCAAGGGGCTCGGGCGTTCCCACCCCCGGCCCCATCAAGGTTTGTTCGATGGGGCCCCGGCCCCATCGGGCGGCGTGGCCAGCGGCAGGGTACTCCACAGGCCCGTCGCGGCGGTCAGCTTGGTGGCCAGCTGGCTCGCGGGTCCGGACGGCGGCAGCGAGCCTACGCGCACCTCGGACACGGCGCACGCCGCGCGGGCCAGGCGCCTCGTCGTCACCTGCTGCGCGATGGTGCCCGCGTCGGCGCCGAGTTTGTCCGGTGGGGCCCCGGCGGGCGCGAGCAGCGCCGCGGCGAGGTCGTGGGCCTTGCGCGCCAGCTCCGCGCACTCGGTGACGCTGGCGTCGGCGGCTTCGAGCGCGACGGGCCCGCCCGCCCTGCCGTTCCACGCGAGGGTCGTCCTGTGCGGCGCGTCCACCCGCTGCCAGCCCTCCTCCTCCGAGGCTCGCGGCGCGGGCGCCGGCCGCGTGTCGCCGGCGCGCCAGACGAACGCCGTTCCGGCGTCGACCTCGACGCTCACCCGTTTCGCGTCGACCTCGACGCGGAGCTTTCCGGCGTCGTAGCGCACGACGCCGAGCGGCGTGACGACCCACTCCTCGGCCCCCGGCGCCTCGCCGGAGCCGACCGAGCTCTCGAAGACGCCAAACTCGAGCCACGACTCCTCCGCGTAGTCGACGCACGCGCGCGCCCGTCCGGGGCCGAGGAACGTGGTCTCGCGGGAGGTGCGCGGGTCCTTGGCGACGAACCGCGCGCCCTTGGCGAGGTCGAGCCACGCCTCGGTCGGGACGAGGCCTTGCAGCAGCAGGGGCGTCGTGCCGGCGTCGGCGGCCCCGGGCTTGTCCGTCGGGGCCCCGGCCCGACCGGTGTCGACGTGCACGTCCCCCTCGACCGCGATCGCGCGACACGCCAGCCGGTTGTGGTGCTGCAGGTGCGCGGCGATGCTCGACGGCACCAGGGCAGCGGACTTCGAGGACTGCGCGGTCGCGTGAGCGCTCGCGTCGGCCCCCGGCGCCGGTCGGTCCGGCTCGCAGGCGCCGCACCCGCTCGCCGGCGCGCACGTCAGCAGCAGCACCAGCAGCCGGCGACCGCGCATCGCTGCGCTCACCGGGAGACGCTGGGCGGCGGCGGCGGGATGTCCTCCACCTCGACGGGGAAGATGTCGGAGGTGATGTCCTCGGCCGCCAGCTCGCGCTTCGCGTTGTGCAGCTGGCTGTTGGTCTGATCGAGGCGGTCGGCCAGGACGCCGAGGAACTGCCAGAGCATCTTGACCGCGACCTCGTGCTCCTTGCGCAGGATCTCGAAGAAATCCGCCCGGCGGATGGCGATGACCTCCGCCGCGCCGACGGCGGTGACCGACGCCGATCGCGGCACGCTGCGGATGAGCGCCATCTCGCCGACGTGCTCGCCCTGGCCGAGCGTGGTGAGCACCTGGTCGCCGCGCGACACGCGCACCTTGCCCTCGAGCACGATGAACAGCTCGTCGCCCTTGTCGCCCTCGCGGATGACCAGGTCGCCGTCCTTGTACTCGCGCACCTCGACGGCCTGCATCACGCGAAGGAGCTCGCGCTCGGTGAGCCGCGAGAACAGCGGCATGTGCGCCAGCACGTCGCGCTTGAGGGCCAGGCGCTTGGCGCGCGCCGCGTCGACCGCCCCCTCCTCGCCGACCCGGACGACGACGGCGGTGATGTTGTCCCTGCCGCCGCGGTCGTTGGCCAGGGTGATGAGCGCCTTGACGCCCTCGTCGCCCTCGAGCGCGAGCGGCTCGGTGAGCTCGTCGGGGCTCTCGAGGTATCCGTGCAGGCCGTCGCTGGCGAGCATCAGCGTGTCGCCGGCGATGAGCTCGATGACCAGCGTGTCGACCTCGACGCGCTCGTAGACGCCGACGGCGCGCGTGATGGCGTTCTTCTGCTGGACCTTCTCGATCTGCTCGCGCGTCAGCTTCCCGCGCTTGATGAGCTCATTGTAGACGGTGTGATCCTCGGTCACCTGCTGCACGTGGCCGCCGCGCGACAGGTAGATGCGGCTGTCGCCGACGTGCGCGATGAACCCCTGGTGGCCGACGACGAGCAGCGCGCTCAGCGTCGTGCCCATGCCGCGCTTGGCCGCGTCGGCCGCCGCCTCTTCGTGGATCTTCGAGCAGGCGCGCTGCACCGCGTGCTCGACGAGCGCCACGATGTCCTTGGGGGTGACCTTGTTGGCGCCCGTCGCGCCCGAGACGTAGTCGTCGAGCAGGTCCTTCTCGCGCTTGATCTCCTCGTGCACGGTGCGCACGGCGATCGCGCTCGCCACCTCGCCCGCCGCGTGGCCCCCCATGCCGTCGGCGACGATGAAGAGGCCCAGCTTCTTGTCGACGAGGAAATTGTCCTCGTTGTGGTCGCGGACCTTCCCCACGTCGGTCGCGGCGTAAAAGCGGATCGAGTCGCTCAGCCTCATTCGACCAGGCCATGATGGCACGCGGGGGCGCTGGGCGGGAAGCCAGAGCGCGGGCGGAGAAAACGGGCGAGATCGCGGACCCCGGGGACGGTCGCATCCGCGCGCGCGGCGCGGGGCGCCAGCGAGGTCGCTGGGCGCCGTCGCCCTTCGATCTGCAATGGCGGGCGCAGGCGGACCATTTCCGGAAAGAAAAACGTATGGTCACCGCAGGACGACGGAACGATTGAGGGATTCTCGATGTCCGCGCGGCGGCCTCGTTCGAGCACCCCACGGGCTCTCTCATCGTCACGGGGATGTGGCTCGTCGCCGTGACGGTGAGCTTCATCGCCGCGGCGATGTCGCTCATCGCCGCGACGGTGGGCTTCATCGGCGTAGGGATGTCGCTCGTCGCCGCGATGGTGGGCCTCGTCGTCGCGAGGATGTGGCTCATGGCCCTGACGATGAGCCTCATCGGCGTGGGGGTGTCGCTCGTCGCCGTGACGACGGGCTTCATCGTCGTGGGGATGTCGTTCGTCACCGCGACGATGGGCGTCGTCCACGTCGGGATGTGGCTCGTCGCCATGACGATGGCTTCATCCCCCTCGGGGACGTCGCTGGTCCCCGCGCCCGTCGCCTTCGTCCCCGCGGCGACAAGCGATGAGGTAGTCGTGACGGGTCCGCGCGACCACGCGGTGACGTCAACGGAACGCGGGACCGGCGTTCGCGCAAGCTCGCCGCGCTCGCCCGAGGACGCACTTGCGCAACCGCCCACGAGCGCGATCATCGTAAGGCAACCATGAGCAAGATCGCGGTGCTTGGTTCCGGGGTGGTGGGGCAGGTGCTGGCCGACGGCCTGCTCGCGCACGGTCACGAGGTGATGCGCGCGAGCCGCGAGCCGGGCAAGCTCGCGAGCTGGAAGGCGGGCGCGGGGCCGAAGGCGCAGACGGGCAGCTTCGCCGAGGCGGCGAAGTGGGCAGAGAGCGTGGTGCTGGCGGTGAAGGGCGGGGCGGCCGAATCCGCCATCGAGCTCGCCGGGCCGGCCAACCTCGCGGGCAAGACGGTGATGGATGCGACGAACCCGATCGCCGACGCCCCGCCGGTCAACGGGGTGCTCCAGTTCTTCACGGGGCCGAACGAGTCGCTGATGGAGCGGCTGCAGAAGAAGGCGCCGGCCGCGCGCTTCGTGAAGGTGTTCTCGTGCGTCGGCAGCGCGTTCATGGTCCGCCCCAACCTTCCCGGAGGGCCGCCCACGATGTTCATCTGCGGCAACGACGACGCGGCGAAGGCCGAGGTTCGAAGGATCCTCGAGCAGTTCGGGTGGGACACCGCCGACATGGGCAAGGTCGAGGCCGCGCGGGCCATCGAGCCGCTCTGCATGCTGTGGTGCATCCCGGGGCTGACGCAGGGCAGCTGGGCCCACGCGTTCAAGCTGCTGCGCCTCTGACGCGAAGCCGCGAAGGCCCACGCTAAATCAGCGAGCACGATTCTCGAACGAGAATCGTGCTCGCTGATTTGCTCCGTCCCTCGTCGGGCTATCGCCCGACGACGACGGAGGGACGGTCTCGTGGGGGCTGCGCCAGCTGCGCCCCCCTCGTCGCTCCGCTTCGCTACGCGACGAGCCTCCCCGGCGTCGCCTTCGGCGAATCGTGCTTCGCACGACGAGGCGAGAAACGATGGCTCTGTTGCGCCTTCGCGAAGCGAAGGCGTCCGCCGAAGGCGGTGTGGGGGAGGACTCCGTCGCGCAGCGACGGAGGGGGAGCGGCAAGCTCCCCACGCGAACGTCACTCCGACGTCGCCGGGCCGTAGGCCTGGCGAGGGTCGGAGCTGAATCAGGGTTCGTGATCGAAGATCACGAACCCTGATTTAGGGGATCGCGCTCGCGCCCGCGGGGCGCGTGCGGGTGGGGACGTCGAGCGTCGCGCGCAGGCCGGCGAACACGTACGTGTCCAGCCCCGGCCTGCCCACCGCCTGCCACGGCCCGCCGTGGATCTCCTGCAGGAAGTACGACCCGAGCGCCGCGCCGAGCACGGGGCTGAGCGCCACCGAGGGCGACACGCGCAGATCGACGCCGGCGCGCGCGTTGAGGAAGTCCATGCCGTGCTGCGCGGTGGCGTTGCCGTTGAGGAACGCGAGCCACTGGCCGCGCCAGCCGGCGCCGATGGCGAGCCACGGATCGGTCTGCGCGGCCGGTCGCATGTGCCACGTGCCCGCGAGCCCGGCGCCCGCCTGGTAGGCCGTCGCCGCCGCGGGCACCGCCGGGATGGTGCTGAGCTGCGCGCCGAAGCCGTACGCGCCGACGGTGAGCCAGGGGAGCACGCGCGCGCCGAGATCGAGCTGGAGAGCGCCCCCCATGCCGGCGACGCGGTTGGGGCCGCGCGTCGACCTGTCCATCGTTCCCCAGCCGTCGGTCCAGGCGCCGCCCACCCCGAGCTCGATCGCGTGCCCCGTCGCCCCGACCGGAGCAGGCGGGTTCACCTCCTGGGCGAAGGCGGGGGTCGACGCGACGGCGGCGGGAGCGGCGAGCGCGGCGAGCGCCGTGATGCGGACGAGCCGACCGGCGCGCATGAGACCTCCTGCGGACCGTGGTGCATCCGCCGCGCCCGGCGCGGACCTCTCCCTTGGGCGAGGCGGCCGAGGCTCAGCCGAGCCCGATCCCGCCCGGCGCCGGCGCCGGATCGCCCCGTGGCGCCCGCGCTTCGCCGCACTCGGCGAGGGCGGCGTCGAGCTCGCGCGCGCTCGCGTAGCGAGCGGCCGGGTCCTTCTCGAGGCACCGCAGGACGACGCGCTCGAGGGCGGCGGGCACCGGCGCGCGCTCGCTCGGCTTGCGCGGCGGCTCGCTCACGTGCGCCACCATGACCGCCGCGCCGGTCGGCGCCGTGAACGGCGGCGCGCCGGTCAGGAGGAAGTAGAGCACGGCGCCGAGCGAGTACACGTCGCTGCGCGCGTCGGCACGCCGGCCGTTGCAGACCTCCGGCGACATGTACGCGGGCGTGCCGTGCACCCAGCCGGCGCGCGTGACGGTCGCGTCCTCCTCCGCGCCTTCGATCTTCGCGATGCCGAAGTCGAGCACCTTCAGGAAATCGGGCTCGTCGCCCATGCGGCACACGAAGAGGTTGTCCGGCTTGACGTCGCGGTGGACGATCCCGGCGTCGTGCGCCTCCGCGAGCGCCGCGCACGCCTGGCGCGCGAAGCGGACGGTGCGCGCGGGCGCCAGCGGGCCGCCCTCCTCGACGAGCGTGGCCAGGTCGACGCCCTCCAGGTGCTCCATCGCGATGAACCAGACCCCGTCGTCGCTCGCGCCGAAGTCGTAGACGCGGATGGTGTGCGGGCTCTGGAGCCCGCTGGCGGCCCTGGCCTCGCGCTCGAAGCGCGCCAGCGCCACCGAGTCGGTCGAGCGGCTGCGATCGAGGATCTTCAGCGCCACGTCGCGCTTGAGCGCGTCGTCCCACGCGAGCCACACCTCGCTCGAGCCTCCGTGGCCGATCCGCGCCTTGAGCCGGTAGCGACCGAGGCGGCGCGCGTAGTAGAGCTGCCGGCGCATCGCCCAGATGATGTGACCGCCGATCGTGCCGCCGAACGCCACGCCGCCGACGATCGCGTAGTCCACCCCGAACACGACGGCCACGTGCCCGTGCCACTGCGCGGCCAGCGCGGCGTCGCCGAGCGCCGCCAGCGCCATCACGGCGGGGTAGGTGACGTACGTCGCGAGCACCATCGGGAGCATGCGCCGCCACCGGGAGGGGACGGCCATCGTCTGCACCATCAGCAGCAGCGAGATGCCCTGCACCAGGTGGCTGTCGAGCCCACCGAAGCGCAGCGCGCGCATCGACAGGCAGAGCGCCATGCCGGCGAAGGTCGCCGTCTCGAGCGCGGTGGACAGCGGGCCGGGTTGCGGCTGCTTTCGCGTCAGCAGCCAGCCGGCGAGCGGCGGCAGCGCGCCGGCGATGCGCCATCCGGCCATCCACGCGCCGGAGGTACCCGGCGCGACGACCAGCACGATGTACACGTCGAGAAGGCCGAAGAGCAGCCAGCCGACGAGCATGAAGAGGAACAGCTTCGGCAGCGCGCGCCGCCGCTCCTCGGCGTCGACCTCGGCGGTGCGGTCGTCCCACGTGTGCGGCGGCCCGCCGGGGTGCGGCCGCTCGCTGCGCCGCGGGCGCGCGACGGGTCGCCTGGATTCGGTCGCCGCGTCGGGCACGAGCGCCTCCGGAGTGGAGCGTAGCGCGTTCCGCTACGCCTCGTCGTCGCTCTCGCCCTTGTCGCCGCGCAGCCCCAGGGCCCGCGCCTTCTTGTAGAGGTGACTGCGCTCGAGATCGAGCGCGCGGGCCGTGGCGGCCATCTGCCCGCCGTGATGGGCGAGCGCCTCCTGCAGGACGACGCGCTCGGCTTCCTCGACGAGCACGCGGAACGGCACGCCCGCGCGGTACAGGCCCGCCGCTCCTCTCGCGCCGCTGCCGCCGGGCAGGCAGTTGCGCACGTCGTCGGCGCGGATGACGTCGTCGGGGGTGAGGATGACCAGCCGCTCGATGACGTTGCGCAGCTCGCGCACGTTGCCCGGCCACGCGTAGCTCGCCAGCACCGACAGCGCGCCGTCCTCGAGGCGCACGTCGCGCCGGTCGTTGGACGCGGCGGCGAGCGCGAGGAAGTGCTTGGCGAGCACCGGCACGTCCTCGCGTCGCGCGCGCAGCGGCGGGATGGCGAGCGGCAGCACGTTCAGGCGGTCGTACAGATCGGGGCGGAACGCGCCGCTCTCGCACGCCGCGACGAGGTCGCGGTTGGTAGCGGCCACGACGCGCACGTCGACGCGGATGGTCTCGCTGCCGCCCACGCGCTCGATCTCGCGCTCCTGCAGCACGCGCAGCAGCTTGGCCTGCATCGGCAGCGGCATGTCGCCCACCTCGTCGAGGAACAGCGTCCCGCCCGAGGCGCGCTCGAACTTGCCGCGCCGCTGCTTGGTCGCGCCGGTGAACGCGCCCGCCTCGTGGCCGAAGAGCTCCGATTCGATGAGCTCCGAGGGCAGCGCGGCGCAGTTGAGCTTCTCGAGCGGCCCCTTGGCGCGCGGGCTCATCGCGTGGATGGCGCGCGCGACGAGCTCCTTGCCGGTGCCGCGCTCGCCCGTCACGAGCACGCTCGCCGCGCTCTTGGCCGCGCGCCCGATCTGCTCGACGAGCTTCGTCATCGCCGGGCTGTCGCCGACCAGCTCCCCGCTCGCGCCGGTCGCGCGCCGCAGGTCGCGCGCCTCCGCCTCGGCCTGCGTGAGCCGCAGGGCCGTGTCGACGGCGATGAGCAGCGCGTCGGTGTTGAGCGGCTTCTCGAGGAAGTTGAGCGCGCCGAGGCGCACCGCGCGCACCGCGGTGTCGATCGTCGCGTGGCCGCTCATCATGATGACGGGCGTGTCCGCGCCGCTCTGTCCGCGCGCCGGCGCGCCGCCGGCGGAGTCCTTGCCCGCGCGCATGCGCTGCAGGAGCTCCACGCCGTCGCCGTCGGGCAGCTGCACGTCGAACACGCACAGGTCGTAGCTGCGCTTGCGCAGCTTCTCCTCGGCGATCTTGACGCCGCCGGCGACGTCGACCGCGTAGCCCTCGAGCGACAGCGCCTTCTGCAGCGTCGTGAGGATGGAGGGCTCGTCGTCGACGAACAGGAGGTGTGCGCGCGGCATCGGGGCTGCGCTGCAGTGTAGTCACGGCGCCGCGGGACGGCGATCCCCAGTCCCCCTGCTGAGCTCCGGGCGGGCGTCGCGCGTCCGTGGCGTGGCCGCGCCCCGCGTCACGCGCGCGACGCCGGATCCTGCCGGTAGAACGCCGCGAGCTGCTCGTAGAGCGCCGGGTGCCTGCTGCGCAGCTCGACGGGCCGGCCGAAGAACGCCTCGGTGACGACGGCGAAGAACTCCGCCGGGCTCGTCGCGCCGTAGGGGTCGATCGACGTGGGCTTGCCTTCGTGGATGGCCCGCGTGAGCTGTTCGTACTCCGCGCCGAGCACGCGCGCCCAGGGCGCGTACATGCTGCGCGCCGGCAGCCGCGGCGCGCCGTCGGCGGCGCCGTCCTCCTGGTCGAGCGCGTGCGCGAACTCGTGCAGCACCAGGTTGTGGCGCGGGTCGTGGGCGCTGCGCAGCACCTGGTCCCACGCGAGCACGAGCGTCCCCTGCTGCCACGACTCGCCCGCGCGCGCGACCTCGTCGAGCACGATGCCGCCCGGGCGCGGCACGCTCGGGACCCGGTACGCCGACGGGTAGACGAGCACCGACTCGATCGTGGGGAACACGTCCGGCTCGTCCAGGTGCAGGAGCAGCGCGCACGCCTGTCCGGCGATGGTCACGCGCATCTCGTCGGTCAGCTCGAGCCCTCCGCACCCCTCGAAGCGCTTCTCGGCGAGGAAGATGCGGACCTTGTCCTTCAGCGTCTGCCTCTCGGCCGGGTCGAGGCGGGA
>Ga0080006_1140405_pt2 | contig 18215 bp, 19 predicted proteins | sample RS3BMetagenome_FD_69209 | JGI IMG/M metagenome (GOLD analysis project Ga0080006, IMG submission 69209) | Ferric oxide microbial mat and aquatic microbial communities from Rainbow Spring, Yellowstone National Park, USA - RS3B (SPADES... ... | reverse complement strand
CTAGAAAACCAATAGGAACAAGACGATGAATATTTAACTTTCTTCTAAAAACTTCAATCTTAATATTTTTCGATTCATCAATGTTTTTTTCCCTTAGCATAAAAAGAGATACGATTATCATTAAAATTCCAAAGAGAAAAAGTAAAGATTTTCCAGGAGTTATGTGGCTTATGTATCCGCCAATCGTTGCACCTACGACACCGGGTATGGTAAATAATATGCCCTCAAAAATTCTAACATCACCTTTCTTGAAATGAATAACGCTGTTAATGTAAGCATTTAAACCAACAGCTAACGCTGTGGTTCCTAGTGCTACATGGTCTACGAAGTCAATATAGCTTTGCGTTAATGAAGGATTTGTTGAATACTGACTAGGAACATTAGCTAGACCTACAAAGTATAATAATAGAGGGACAGCTAATATTGAACCACCACCTCCGATTAAGCCGAGACTAAAACCTACAATAAATCCTGCAATAATAGCTAAAATATATTGTACTAGTGAAATGGGTATTATCAATGAATAATTAATAAGGTAAACAATAATAAATCATGTTTTGAATCATTTTCATTTAAAGGTATCAAATTTAAATTTTCTTAACTTAATTAATATCATGAAGTTTTAAACAAATGTATAAAGATATCGAAGTAGTTTTCGATGAGTCTTCTGAGAAATATGATTATGACGTATTAAAAAACTTATCGAGACGCTTAATGTATTATTTCATAATTGAATATTTGCTAATGAATTTTAAGAAAGAGGAAATTGTTTTAGATTTGGGATGTGGAACAGGTTTAGAAGCAATACCCCTTGCTAAAAAAGGAATAAACATTGTAGCTGTTGATGTTTCTCAAGGCATGCTTCAAATATTAAAAAGAAAGATTGAAAAATATCAGATTAAAAATATAAAAATTCATAAGTTAGCAATTGGCGAGATCAGTAGTTTAATAAAAATTTATGGTGAAGAAAGCTTCGATGGTGCGTATTCAATTTTTGGTCCATTAAATAGTGAACCAAATATTGCAAAGTTTTCATATTCTTTATTCAAATTGCTTAAACCAAAGGGTAAATTTGTAGCTTCCATCATAAATAGATGGTATATATACGATATGTTAAAGTTTAAGCCTAGAATGGAGTTTGGTAAATATAAAGATATATTGTTTAAATATTACACACCGTTTGAATTTATTCTCAGTTTCAAAAACTTTAGATTGAATGAGATTTTAGGTATAGGAATATTTCTTCCACAACCAAAATCAATTATTAAGAATGAAAAGTTAATTAATATACTTTTTAAATTAGACAAACATATTTCTAAAAGATTTCCCTTCAAGTATTTAGGAACAGATTTTATCGTTAATTTTTATAAATGAAGATATTTTCTTTCTTACATTTAATTTTTGAAATAAAAAATTTTAAAATAACAATAGCTTTTGAAAGAGCTCTAATTTTTGAAAACGTAGGCTATGTTTATATCAAATACATTAAAAGCTTAGAGAAACATTTTCTAAAGCTTAAAGGAAGATTCATTGAAGCAAAAGTGATAAAGAATGGCGAATATTTTTATTATAAAGGTTACGTTCCTTATTGGATTCCAGCTTTAACTAATTCTGTGTTTATCTACAACAGTGATTTTAAAAGGTATAAGGGAACAATATATTATAGAACTTCTAAGCCAGTTTTTGGCTTCTTCATTTTTGGAAAAAGATTTGATGAATTAGCTTGCATTAGATTGTTTGATGATGGGAACGTTAGGAACTTTAAAATTATACTAAGAATTAAATGAATCCTAAAGTAGCTATATTAATAATTAATCATAATGGAGTTAAAATTTTACAGGATAAATTCGTAGAATGTATTAAGAGTGCCTTAGATTTAAACTATCCTTGCGACGTTTATGTTATTGATAATTCCTCTAATGATGAAAGTATTGAATATTTAAATCGTTTTTATGTAAAGTTAATTAAGCTTGAAAGAAACTATGGATTTTCTGCAGGTTATAATTTAGGATTGATGAGAATTAAAGAAAAATATGATTATATTGTCTTAATGAGTAACGATTACATTATTCAAAATGAAGATTGCATAAAAGAAATGCTAAAAGTTTTTGAGAATAATAATAGAATTGCATCCTTGCAATGTATTAATTTAAGAGAAGATGGTACACATATTTCTGATGTATCAGGCTTCTTTGATGTTTATTTTAATAGCATAGCTAGATTTAGAGGATTTAAAGTTGATGAATATCCTGAAAAATTATCTTATGTTTCATTTAATGTAGGAGCTTTTGTGGCCTTTGATTTAAAGAAGCTAATGAATATTAGCAGATTTCCATTCTTATTTGAGCCCTATTATTTCATAGATTTTGATGATGTTGAACTTGGTTTGTACATTTGGAGTCAAGGGTATTTTTGTGCCGTTGCACCAATTATAGGAGGAATACATTTAGAAAGCAAAACGATAGATAGACGATCATTGTTTAGGAGATATACTGCAAGTAGAAATAAAGTTTTATGTTACAGAAAATTTTGGAATTTTAAAGAACTAAGATTTAAATTACGTTTTTCTTTTTTAAAGAATGTTGCATTTAACTTAGGTAATAAATACTCAATAAAAGGATATTATGACGGATTAAAGAGCAAGTATTTTTATAGATTTTCATGCGAATTCTATCCTCTTCTAATTAACATTAAAATTAGCAATAGGTTTAACATTTTAAAATGTAAAGCTGAAGGTTTATTGGAAAAATTATTCATAACGGATGAAGAAATAAAAAAATCTGATAAAAAATTCTTAGTAAATTTTAAATTATGAAGCATTCAAAGTCTTTTTCACATTTTTTCTAATTATATCGTTTAAGTATGCATCAATAATCATGCATCTGCTTTTCCAATTGTATTTACCAGATGGAATACTGAGATATTTCAATATCAAATTTGTTGTTCTGTTAAAAATCTTCTCAGGAATCGTTTCTCGTTTAAACAGTCTTCTCATACTTATTTCGATTTTAGTCTTTCGAATGAAAAATCTCAATGCAGATTGAGGCATATCACTTTTGAACAATAGCTTATTTTCATTTGGTTCTTCCCATTCAGCATCAGGATCATCGACCATATCTACAAGATTGTACAGTTTTGTACCTGGTAAAGGATATGCAATCGTAAAACTAAATTCATCAGGCATAATCTCTTTCATTAAATTAAGAGTTTTGAGTAAATATTCAAATCTTTCACCAGGATAGCCTACCATAACAAAAGTGTGAATTCTAATGCCTGCTTTCTTTGTCATCAAAAGACCTTTTTTCATCGTTTGTACTTTCATGTTTCTATTCATCGCATCGAGCATTTCTTGCGAACCGCTCTCAAGGCCGTAAAATATTTGTTCGCATCCAGACTCTTTCATAAGCTTTAGCATTTCTTCATCAACTCTATCAGCTCTTGTTAAGCAGCTCCATTTAAATTTAAGACCTCTATCCAATATTTCATTACATAGTTCAATTGTTCTTTGTCTATTTATAGTAAAAACATCATCTGTAAACCAAATTCTATCAAAACCAAGTTTTACCGTTAATTCTTCAAGCTCATCAGCTACATTTTTAGCACTTCTATATGTATATCTTCTTCCAAAGGGAGCAACCGGATTGCTACAATAATTGCAAGCATAAGGACAACCTCTGCTCGTAATTATTGAAGCCATTGCAAATCCATAATCTTCTAACCATGTTTCTCTGTATCTCTCTACATCTATCAATGTTCGATCAGGAGCACCAATTCCATCTATGTTTCTTATAAATTGTCTATTCTGTGTTCTTATTAATTTATTTCCTTTTTTATATGCTATTCCTTTAACATCTAAAGGTTCTTCTTCTTTGATTATACATTTAGTTAATTCCTTTATTGTTTCCTCACCTTCCCCAATTACAACGTAATCTGCACCAAATTCTAAATATTTTTCAGGTCTAAGAGATACATCAGGTCCTCCGCATACGACAGGAATGTTTAATTTTTTTGAAAAAGAAATGAATTCTTTTACAAATCTTGTATATGTAATTTTAGAAGTAATTCCTATGATCTTTGGCATCTCGCTTTTTATTTCTTCTTTGGCTTCTTCAACTGAACTTAAAAAAGTGCAATCTAATACCTTTACTTTATAACTAGCATTCTTTAAAGATTTTCCTACATATAAAATTCCTAGGGGCTGAAATGGCCCTCTTTTTTCTCTTTGCGTAGGATCATGCTTGATGAAATAGGGATAAATTAAAAGACAATCCAAACTCATAATTAAATGCTATTTTATCATATAAAAAAGCTTTAATTAAAAATAGAATAATTTTGATTATTTTTCACATGATTTACTATGAAGATTTAGTAAATAAAATTCTAAATGCTTCAGATCCTTATATAGCTCTTAATGAAAATGTAATTGTTAAAAATAATGAAATAAAAATAAAGGATAGCTCATTTAATTTCAAAAAATTATTAGCCATTGCAATAGGAAAGGCCTCATTAAAAATGATAAAATGGGCTATTGAGAAATTGAAACCTATAAAGTCAATAGTTGTTACTCTTGAAAAAGATGTGAAATTGGATAACGTTGAAGTAATAGAATCTACACATCCAAATCCAACTGAAAAAAGTATTGAAGCTGCAAAAAGAATAATCGAAGCATTGAAATATGAAGATTATGATTTAGCTTTATTCTTAATCTCAGGTGGAAGTTCAGCTATGGTTGAGTTACCTACTATATCATTAGAAGATTATATTGAAACAAATGGAATATTATTAAAATCTAAGTTAAATATCCATCAGATTAACATTGTTAGAAAACATTTATCAAAAATTAAGGGTGGTAGGCTTGCCTTATATTCTAAGTCTCCTATAATATCTTTAATTGTAAGCGATGTTCTTGAAAACGATCCTTCAGCTGTTGGTAGCGGGCCTACTTGTGAGGATAATTCAACTTTTAAGGATGCCTATCAAATCGTTAAAGTTTTAAGTATTCCAAACAGTGCTAAGAATTACATAATTAGGGGTATGAATGGAGAATACGAAGATACTCCCAAATATTTACCAAAAGCTAAAAGTTTTATCATACTCGATAACATGTCTGTTTTGAAGAAAATTAAAGGAGATTTGGACAATTCTTTAATTTTAACTTCTCAACTAAATGGAGAGAGTAGAGAAGTTGCTAAATGCATTGCTTCAATTGTAAATTCAATTATTGATTATGGAATTCTATTGAAGAGGCCTTGCAATTTGATATTGGGAGGAGAGCCTTATGTAAATGTAAAAGGAAAAGGTAAAGGTGGAAGGAATAGTGAATTCGCACTTTCCTTTTTAGAATCAGCTTCAAAAAAGGCTAAATGGAAGCTATTAGCATTTGCTACAGATGGAATTGATGGAAATAGTGATTATGCAGGTTGCATAGCAACAAGCGAAATGGAATTGGAAAACATAAATGATTATTTTGAAAACAATGATACTTATTCTTTTTTCGAGAAATATAACTCAGTAATAAAAACAGGTAAAACTGGAACAAACGTAAATAATGTGTATGTAATTTCTATCGATGCTTAAATTACTAATAATGTCCGATATTCATTATGGAAGCAAATATAGCTTATTTGATTTTGAAATAATTGAAAACGAACTACCAAATTTTATCGTATTAAATGGTGATATTGTAGACGTACCAAATTTAAAGCTATTTGCTGAATTTATTAATGAATATGCTTCTTATTTTCCAATAAGCAAGACTTGCATATTGTTGGGTGATAATGAATATTTGAATGATAGCTTAAGTATAGCCAAATATGCAAAGAATCTTGAAATAATGAACAAAGAACTTTCCTTTTTCACAATTGGCAATATGTTTTTTTCTGACCTCCTCCCCGCCCTGGAAGGGCGAGGGTTCCCTTAGGACGGATCATAGGTTTGTGGTTTACCGCCTTCATCTTCACAACTTCATAGCTAGTGGGTGTTTCCACCCACTCCATTCCATTGGTCCAGCGGTAGATCACGGGCTGGGTCTTCAGCCCATTACTCCTATCCCTCACCACGGAGATCCCCCTATCCGTGGATCTTAGGGACTCGGGGATATGTAAAATATTTATCGCACCATTTAAATCAGCATTTATAACTTTCCCCACACGGGGACACTTGAATAAACCACGTTTAATACGCCCACTTTCATGGGCTTCCCCGCATAGGGAACAAGTCTTAGAAGTGTAGGATTCGTCTACCTTAACTACTCTCATTCCCAGTTCTTCCCCAACTTCCTCAAAACGCTTAATAACGTAACTATAGTTCCAAAAGTTAACAATGAGCTTATTACCGTGATTCCTAGATATCTCCTTAGGATAACCAATAACAACTTCACTTATACCCTTCTCCTTCAACTCCTCCATTATTTTCCTAACCATACTATTCAGAGAGTGCCTAAGAAACCTCCTTCTCTTATCGTATAATAATTTCAATTTCCTACTCCTACTTTGTTTATGCTTAGTTAAAACCTTCTGAACCTTACTTATTCTCCTGTTATAATACTCATATTGAGAGAGAACACCACCCTTGAAAACATACCAAGTGCCATCTTCAACATAAACTGTAGCTAAATTAACGATTCCCAAATCCACAGAAGCCCTCAAGTTACCTTTAACTTTCTCTTCATCTTCAACTTCAACTGGAATATGAGCATACCAACTCCTCCTACCCTCATCATAAATTATCTCTAACCTACCTTGTTTTACATGCCACTTTAGCTTCTCTTTAAACCTTAAGGCTAGCTTGAAGTCCTTCAGATAAATAACCCTCTTGCTTTCATTAACTTCATAACGGTCGTTCCTAATGAGGATTATTAGCTTGTATTTTCCCTCCTCACTCTTCCAGTAGCCTGGAGGTCTTGGTTTGAACCACTTTGGTAATTTCCCTCCCTTCTTTTCCTCGATTAGTGAGAAGAAGCTCCTCCAGTCCTCAGCGTTCTTCCTAGCAACTTGTTGTGCGTTAACTTTTAACACTTGTTTATACTTCTCATATACTTCCTTTTCTGTCTTGGCAAAGTCTACCCTTTCCCCTTTCCTGAACTGTTGTACCCTTGACCAGTTCACTTCGTTCCAGCACTTGGCAGTAGTTATGCCTAGTTCCTTCAGCTTCTCATGTGTTTCCTTATCTACGACGAGTTTAACTACGTTAGTCCTTTTCACCTTCATTCACCCATTGCTCTTCAATGTATTTCCTTATGGTCTCACTTGATACGTTTCCGGCTGTTGAAACGAAGTAGCTCCTAGTCCAGAGTTTTACCTTAGTGTATCTTCTTAGCTCTGGGAATTTCTTCAGTACTAGCCTAGCTGATTTCCCCTTAAAGTAGTTTGCTAGGTATGATGGTGAGTATCTAGGTGGGCAGTTTACGAATAAGTGTATGTGGTCTGGCATCACTTCTAGGACTATTATTTCACAACCTAATTCCTCTGCGATAGATTTCAAGACATCTTTAATGTATTCAGCTATTTCACCAACTAAGATATCTCTACGGTACTTAGGAATCCATACAAAATGGTAGTTACATAGGTATTTTGCATGCCTCGTCGACTTATATTCTACAATACTTTAAAGTATTCAGAAATTTTTAAACTTTACCCCACCCTGAAGGGCGAGGCTTGTCGTTCATTTTGTCATGGAAATATAAGTAATAACATAGTACTTGAAAGATTAGGTATAGAAGTTATAAAATTTTCCAATAAGTTTAATAAAGAGTTCATACCTAAATTAGCAAGCTCGTTTATAAGATGGAGATTCAATCTAAATAAAGATTCATTTTTATTCATGGGACATTTGCACTATTTAAATAAAATCGGCAATGATGTATTTTGCGGGACATTTAAACTTAACTCACTATTATATGAAAGAAATGAATCTTTAGGTTTTGTGAGGATAATAACTAATCATAATTTTATTGTGAAAGAAATAAATTTAGTTCATATATAATTTTGTTTTATGCCAATTTCAAAGAGATTAAAATAAAGATCTTATCGAATTTTGTTATATTTTTGTATTAAAAATATATACTCTTGTACCTCTTCTTTCCCAACAACTAATCTTGCATCTGTTCCTATTAACACTGAATGTCAAAAATTTTAAGAGTGTTAATAAATTTAAGTGCAATATTGAGTTCGGTCATTTTATTAATATTTGGTGATAAAATCTTTTAGACATTAACAAATTAAATATCTAAAGAATATCATAATATTAATGCTTAGAAGGAGTAAAAGAAGATTTTTAGTTATTTTCATAAGCGTTTTTTTATTTACCTTGTTAACAATGATATTAACTTTTATCCTTTTTATGAGCATAAATTTAGGATATAATTTGTCGAGTAATTTAAGCACAGCTATTTCTATCGTTGCCTTAGGTGTCTTTTTATTTATATTAAGAAAACAAATCGTTAAAAAAGAGTAGTTTTTTGGTTAAATTAGTTTTCTACCTTCAGCTTTTGGCAATGCTACAAGTGTTTCTGTTTGAGCAATATTAGATAATTTCATAAAAAATGAGGCTACAACCTTTTCGTTGGGAGCTTCCAATACTATGACATTATCATAACGACCAAGAGTGTAGAAATCCTGTAAAACCTTTAGTCCTTGTTTGGAAAATTCTTTTTCTGCATCATCGAAGGCTTTAAAATCTTCTTGTGTTAACTTCTTTCTAAACTTAACCAAAGTTACAAAATACACATTTTTTATTATTCCTTAAATTTTATAAAAAGATATCTTAAAATCTATGGATTTTATTTTATGAATAATCAATGAAATTAAGAAAAGTACTAATCTTTACGCTCATAATTTTATTAATATCTATAATTCTAAGCAATTCAATTGCTACATATGGTCAAATTTCAAGCAATTCTTATCTTTCTTTATTTGAAAAAGCCTTTAAAAGCGTGTATATGCTGAACTAAATGGTGGAAATATATCTAGCTTGTATAATCAATTAAATTATTCTCTAACGCTCTATCAAGAATCTATTACGCAAAACCAAAGCAAATTATTGGAAAACGCTACAAGTGTACTCAATAATGTTATAAAAAATGCAAGCTTAGTTGAGCAACAAGAAATAGCCTATAAGAATTATTTCCTAACAATAACTATCGTTGAAATATTAATATTGGTTGTATCGGGTTACTTAGTATACAAATACCTACCACACTTACTGCTGTATTTTTGGCTATGGATGTATAGAAGATGGAAAGTGGTTAAAAAGTGAATTTATGAAAGATAATTTTAAGCTTAGATCTTTTTTCTCAAATATTATTTTTTAGCAACTCGTTGCATTTTATTTTAAATTTCTCTTTTAACATGAGTTGTTATTAAATCTTCTTAGCTGGTTCTTTATGAGAGCTATCATAACTTTGCTTCAAACATATAAGTTAAAAGTATTTAATTATAGCTAGAATTTTTTTGAATTTTTAATGATATGAAAGTATTATTGTTATATAAATCTCATCACAATAATATAATCCGAAACATTTAATTGAAGCCTTTAATTATTTATTTTTTAGTAATAAAGTAACCTTACGAGATAAATTAATTTAGAAGTTAGCTTTTATACTATTTGTATAAAAAGTATTGGGAAATGAGCATTTCACCAGAACTGTATGAATTAATTATTAAGATTGTAGATGAGAGAGTAAAAGAGATAAAAGTAACTAGAGAAGAATATGATAAGCTTAAAAGAAGTGTTGATAGATTATCAAGAGCTGTCCAGAACTTAATTAATGCACAAAAAAGAACAGAAGAAATAGTCAAAGAATTAGCTTTAGCCCAAAAAAGATCAGAAGAAGAGCTTATAAAGGTTGAAAATGCAATTGCTGAACTAACAGAAGCTCAAAAAAGATCAGAAGAAAGGCTTGCCAAATTAGAGGATAAAGTTGGTAAATTAGAAGACAGAACTTCTAAGTTAGAAGATAAAACTGCAAAATTAGAAGAAGCAATCATCACACTAACAGAAGTTCAGAAAAGATCAGAAGAAAGACTATCAAAATTAGAAGACAGAACCTCTAAACTAGAAGAAGCAGTTTTAGCTTTAATAGAGGCTCAAAGAAGATCAGAAGAAAGACTATCTAAACTAGAAGATCGAACTGCAAAATTAGAAGACAGAACCTCTAAACTAGAAGAAGCAGTTTTAGCTTTAATAGAGGCTCAAAAGAAATTTGAAGAAAGGATCACCAGGTTAGAAGAAGCTATGCAACAACTAATTATTACTGTTGAGAAATTATCTAAAAATATTATTGAATTGAATAAGCAAGTTTCAGCTCTAGGAGAAAATTATGGTTTTGCTTTAGAAGATATTGGTCGAGCTGTTTTACCAAGCTGGATATATCAAAATCTTGGCATAAAAGTTGAATCTATTGAGAGAAGGTTCTTTTATATTGATAATGAAGAAATCGAAGTTAATCTGTATGCGGAAGGAATGAAGGGAGAAGAAAAAGTGGTTATAATAATTGAAGTCAAATCTAGAATATATCAAAGCGATGTTGAAAAATTTTACGCAGAGAAATTTGTTAAAGTTTCTAAACTTTTAAATATGAAGACTTTAGGAATACTTTTCGGATTCTTTATTCATCCTAAAGCCCATGAAATTGCTAAAAATTATGGTTTCAATTTAATAACAGCATATGGCGGTAAATATTAGAATTTTATCTTTTAAAAAATTAAGTTGAGATCTTGAATTTTTCAAACAGAGCTGAACACTGCCATAAATATTGAGACCCTCTCCCATCGATTCGCTCTTATAACAGATCATCGAACTTTTTCCTACATCTTTCAAAGAATGAATTGCCTTTGAAATATCGATTTCATTTTCATTATAAACCTTTGAACTTTTAGTTGCTATACAAATTACATCTAATTTAATTCCAATACTTTCTAGCTCATCTCTTTTATCAATCTATATTTTGGCAAAAGATTTTCCGACGTTTCCAAATTCTACGATGCAAGCCTTTAAATTAACAGGAGAATCAGCTCTCGTTAAATACTTAAAATAAATGTTATTTAAATTTTGATTTTTAAGCATATTTTCTGTGATTAATTTACAGGCATTAATAAACGCTCTTATTTTAATATTCCTAAAAGAATAATTCAAAAACGGATTAATCAATTAAATATTTATTTTATAATTTTTTGTATGTATTTATCCATGTAAAAATTTTATCATATATTTAATATCCCTATTTTTCCAATATAAAGAATACTCTTAATTTTAGCTGAGAGAAATCCGGTTATTCAAGAAATAAACTCTTGCTCTTTTCATGTGAAGATGATGCTAGTTTAAATACATCGAGATTAATCTCACTATAAATACAGAAGAAAGAGCAAAAAAGAGTTTACAAGAATGAAAATTTCGCCCTTTTAGTGCAGTAAGCGAGTCAGTTGATAGTATTAAGAGGATAAATGATAGAAACTTTATGATTTAACTGAAATTATTAACAATTGCTCTCTAAGTTTGCTACGTATTCCCATATTCTCCCTTTTCTCTTAAATTTTTTCCTGATCTCCTTATATTTTTGAATAACTTCCTTCATGAATTCCTTATCTCCGCATAATATTTTTCCATCCTCTATAATTTCTAATATAAATGTAGAACCTTCTTCTAACTTTTTAAGAAAAACTTGAGTATTCATTGCTACAGGCATAACTTTAGGTAATTGTAAATTATAAACCATTGCAAAACCTTCCCTAGGATCAAGAGGAAAAACGTCAGAAACTACTAAAACATCAACATCACTTTGATTGGTATAATCTCCTCTAGCATAGGAGCCGAAAAGAATGACAAGTTTGGGATTAAACTTAGAATATATGTCACACAGATTTTCCAACAATTTCTTTCACCCATGTTAGAATTCTCCTTCCGCACTCTAAACAAGATATAGCATCATCTTTATTATAATAGTCGGCTGGTGCTCCTTGATCATAAACATCGGGATAGCGTGAAGGGATATAATGTTTATCAAGTTCTTGAGCGCATTTTAGTATCTCAGCAGGGACTGAAATAGATAAAGACTGTAAAAGGAAAGTTACAGAGTGACCCCTTATCTCCTTATGAAAATAGCTTAACAAAGCTTTAACAGATTTTTCAGCAACTTGTTGAGCCTCATAACAAACTTCCTCATAAAGCTCATTTTGGAAGTTGATTTCTGCAGACTTAAGATTTCTTTCTGCTTGTCTTAGCCAATCATAGTACCGACTTACCACGAAATATATTAAAACCAAAGAGTTTATTAAATTATTAATACCTTATTCTTCATGTTGATAGGCACTGTATAATGAATCTGGTAACTTTATGAAGAACAAGAAGCTGTTCGTAATTGGCAAACATATGTTCCACTTTGAGAGAACCCCGCCCTGGAAAGGGCGGTAAGATGGTCTGGAAGATTTCTTTCTCCGCTTTTAAACTTTGCAATGAATCGATTAAGTATAACAGAAAAATAAAATATGAATAATGAGTATCACAGTTCATCTTAAATCTACCACTCCGTATACATGATAAATTGGGAATCGCTGAACTTTCTATAAAGGAACAAGGTATAACTAGATGGAGGAAAGAGGAATTTGGAAACAGTTAAAATTTAATTTTTAATTAAATAATTGCTATATTTCAAATAACAAAAATGAGAAATTTTGATTTTATTTAACTATTTTTATTCTTCTAATTCCCTTATCTGTCCAGTTACATAACCTGTATTGTTAATCTTCTCCCTTATTTCTCTTTCTATTTTATTTAAATTAATCTTATCATTTATCTCAATATATGCTAGACCCTCATTAAGATTAACTTCTATATTTATAATACCCTTGATTTTCTTTAAACTATTCTTCACATTAATTGCACAACCCTCACATTCCATACCTTTGATTTCTATCATCAATGTTTTCATATTTAGTTATTAGCAAGAGTTTCTTATAAATAGCTAGCTTAATCATTATTTACTAACTTTATTAGAATTGAAAGTCTTGCTCTTAAGGACGGGAGAGGTGGTCAGCTGAACTAAGTATAGGGCAATCATAGTGGCCAGTGTAATCTGCTGCCCATCTAAGCAATGGTATTACAGCTTTCCTTAATCTTTTACCTTCAACTGTTAACGAATACTCAACTCTAGGGGGTGAAGAATTAATTATAACTTTTTTGGCCAGTCCCATGCTTTCCACTTGTTTTAATATATCAGATAAAGCTTTAGGACTAATTCCATTAATTCTTTTTAATATACCATTAAAACCAATCTTTTCTTCAATTCCTATTACGTTTAAAGTTAGAAGAAACCATTTTCTTGAAATGATGTTTATAGTTCCAATCAGCGGGCATACTTCTTTTGTAGCTTTATTAGTCTTAAGCATGTTACTAACTATAAACTTTATAGTATATATACTTTTCTAATTAACTAACATATATGAATCAAAGTAAGGAGGTAAAAGTAACTAAGTTTTATGTGGGAGGAATGGCCTGTAGTTTTTGTGCCTCAACAATAGAGAAAGGGCTAAGTAAGATCAACGGTGTAGAATCCGTCAAAGTTTTTATGGAATCAGGAGAGGCTATAATCAAACATGATAAATCCTTAGTTAATGAAGAATTAATAAAGAAAGAAATAGAAAAATTAGGTTATTATGTTTTTGATAAAACTTTCGACTCATTGACTGTATTAAAAGATTCTAGGAGAAGAGCTTTAATAAGCTGGTTGTTAACAACATTCTCATTTATACTAACTTTACCTATGATGATACCAATATACATATTACCTTTCTATACGTTTTATATTAATATACTAATTGTAACGTTTAATTTAGCATATATTGCATCACCTATTCATGAGGGTGCTTTAAATGCATTAAGGAAAGGAATTTTGAATGAACATGTTTTATATGGAATATCTGGAATATCTGCATACATTTTGGGTCTCCTAGGTATTCTATATCCTAATCTCAGGGAATTCCTTTTCATCTCTGCTCTACTTACCTCTTTGCATTTAACATCAGGATGGATGGGTGCTATATTAAGATATAAATTAGAAAAAGCTTTGTCCAAAATTATAGGTCTTAGACCGCCAGTAGCCCATTTAATTGATGGCCGTGTTATTCCTATAACCCAACTTAAACAAGGAGATATAATTATTATTAAGCCTGGTGAGAAGATACCATTAGATGGAGTAGTAATAGATGGAGAATCTGAAATATCTGAGGCTATAATAACCGGAGAATCTGAGCCAGTAATTAAAAGATCTGGAGATACTGTGATAGGGGGTTCTACTAACGGTAATGGATATTTAACGGTCAAAATATCTCAAGACTACTCTAGTAGCTACCTAACTAGAATTCTAGGCTTAGTAAACAACGTTAAACAAGAAAAATCCAGAATGTTAACATTTTTTGATAAGATCATAGATAAAATATGGGTTCCTCTTGTTTTGGTAATTTCTTTTTCAACATTTTTAGGCTGGTTAATCATAGGTTCATGGGAATATGGATTAGTGAATGCGTTATTAGTTATGGTTATAGGTTATCCTTGTGCAATAGGTTTCTCTTATCCTTCAGTTGGTCTTTCATTATATGAAAAGTATATAAATCGTGGAATTCTTGTAAAAAACATTAACATTTTAGAAAAATTCAGTAATATAAAAGCGATGATTTTAGATAAGACTGGAACTCTTACTTTTGGTGTCCCGACAGTAAAGAGGTTCTATGGTGATATTAAAGCTTTAGTTTATGCGGCATCTATCGAGAGATTCTCTTCTCATCCTATAGCAAAAGCTATAGTACACTACGCTGAAAGAATGAATCTTAGATTTTTGGAAGTAAAAAATTTTAGAGAAATTGTTGGAAAGGGTGTAATAGGAGAGGTGGAAGGAAACGAAGTATTTGTTGGAAGAAGAGAAATCATAGATTGCAACGGAAGAGAAGATATAAAACATAATGAGGACATAAACATAATAGTTTGTGTCAACGGAAGAATAAAAGGCGGATTTGAAATTAAGGATGACCTTAGAAGTGATTCTGAAAAGTTTGTGAAAGAAATTAAAAAACTCGGAATAAAGCCAATAATTCTTAGTGGAGACAAGGAAAATATAGTTAAAGCAATTGCAGAAAAAGTTGGTATAGAGGAATATTATGGCAGTCTATTGCCACAAGATAAGGAAAAAATAGTGAAGGTTATTAAAAGGAAATTAAACGGGAATGTAATGATGATTGGAGACGGGGTTAATGATAGCTTAAGTTTGGCACTTTCTGACATATCGGTTGCTATGGGCAATGCTATAGATATATCTAAAAATGTAGCAGACATCATACTAATAGGCAATAATTTTAATTCCTTGCTTACGATGATAAAAAGGAGAAGTAGGTTAAGTAAAGCTGCACCGATAAATGTCATTGTAGCGTTATCTTATAATGCAATAGGAATTCCATTAGCAATATTAGGTTTGTTAAGTGGGTATTTAGCAATGCTAATAATGATATTAAGTTTAATTTCAGTATTCACAAATGCTAGATTTACTACAATATATGCGTAATTATATTATATGGCAGAACATTTAAAGAGAAATTCTTTAGATTTTTTAGCAGAAGCAGAGATTGATATTAAAAACGAAAAATATAATTTAGCAATGTTTCATCTTGAACAGTCATTGCAACTTGCTCTTAAGTATATCTTATTTCAATTTAAGGGAAGTTTCGAAAAGACTCATGATGTTTTAAGACTATTAGATGAAGTTATAGAGTTAAGCAAAAATGTCAATTTAAGAAAAATCAGAAATGAGGAAACAATCACGCTAGCGGTAATTAGAGAATCATATATAACATCTAGATACTTTCCTTATTCTGTAGATAAGTCTGTTGTTGAGAGAGCATATAATGTAGTTAAAGTGATTTTAAATGAGCTCAGATTATTGGAGTAAAAGAAAGGAAATTTTAACTCATGCAAGAGATTATGTTAAGGAAATAAAGAAGATATGCGTAAATGAGATTGATAAGAATTGCAGAGTAATTCTTTTTGGATCAATTGCTAGAGGCAATCATAGAATAGATAGTGATATTGATGTTCTAATAATTACCGAACTTGCAAACGATGTATGGAAAAGAGCGGAAATTGCAGTAAAAATTCACGCAAGATTGGGATTTACCGACCCGTTAGAGCTTCATATAGTCACTCCAAAAATTTATGAGGAATGGTACAAGAGATTTATAGACGTTTATGAGGAATTCTAAGATCAATTAGAGTATAAGGAGCCTTCATATAAAGGGTTGCCAACCCTAAATCTGGATTCTAATAAGAATCCTTCATATAACAAAAATAATTGCGATACTGAATGTTCCTTCCTAAGTCGCATAAATCCTCTATCGAGTTTAAGAGTAGTGTCACTGAATTTCCCAAGAATTTTTATAAAATAATTATTTAAGCCTATTCATCCCCGCCCTAAAGGACGAGGCTTTCATTTATGTAAAAAACTATGTAGGATTTGCTTGTTTTTATTTAAGTAAACTTTATATGTTTACATTATGTATTATAGTATGAGCGAAATTATCTCTATAAGAATAAGTAGGAAGTTAAAGGAAGATTTAGAAAGGTTAGGAATAAATTATTCTGAGACAGTAAGGAATTTTTTAGAAGATTTAGTAAGGAAGGAGAAGATGAGGAGATTATTGGAAGATTCTGATAAAATAAGGAATAGTCTACTTAAGCAAGGATATTTTGAATCTTCTGCTGAATTGGTAAGAGAAGATAGAGAAGAGAGGTGAACATGATAATAGATACATCTGCATTAATCTCACTGTATAATCTTAGATAAGACTGGAAATCTCACTTTTGTTTTCCCTGAAGTAAAGAAGAATTATGGTAATATTAAGGCTTAAGTTTATATAAATAAAAGCCTCGCCATTTAAGGCTGGAAGAGGTCAGAATAGTAGCAATTTCAGGCATTTTATTGTCAATAATAAAAATATATGATGTAATAATGGTAGTAATTGTTAGATATGAGCGATAAGTTCTACGAGGAAAAGGAGAAATGGGCAAGAGAGTTAAGGAGAAAAGAGGCTGATTGAGACTTTATAAATTCTCAGCCTTTAAGGATAAAGTTGGCATTGGAGTTTTATATAGAAGATGGAGATATTTATGTAGCTTCTAAAATAGCTGGAATGTCTGTTAATGAATTTAACGAATTAAGAATTAAGGCTAACATTCCTTCCGTTACTTATTAAGATAATCTTTATCATAAACAATACTTATTAAGCGTTTAATAATCCATATGGATAATATTTAAAGGACTAATATTTTCAATAAACGAGTTAATATTATGCTTTTAACTCTGGTTCTCTTTCAATACTCTTCTTAGTTTAAGGTCCTGGAAACACTTTTGAAATGCTCACAGACTTTAACTTTCAATCCTCTTCTGAGTTTAAGGAGGGTCAGATTGTCGAACCTACCTAGCGTGTAAAAATCATTGAGTATTTTTAGTCCTTGCTTGGAAAATTCCTTTTCTGCTTCATCGAAGGCCTTAAAGTCTTCTTGCGTAAGTTTCTTCCTAAATTTCACCAAAGTTATGAAATAAATGTTTGTAATTATTTCACAAAAGTATATATTCTTGCTCAAGGTTGAAAACATTTTTATCAAATAGTTTTTGAATAAAATATCCCTTTGTGCAAACAATTTTTTAAGCCAAGAAATATCAAGCTATAGCTTCTGCCTCAAGGAATTATAGTCAAAGTTATGCTTATCTTCTCGAGATTCTTTAAAATTATCTAAAACAGTTCTAGAAATACTTGTTTTAAATTTGCTATAAAATGATTAAGCCACTAATAAGAAGAATGCGTTTACACAAATGAAAGCCTCGTAATTCATGGCGTGGAGAAGTCAGTTTAACGTAATTGAATAAAGTTAAAACTCGTTGATAATATTTTACCATCTAACCGTAAAATTTTTATATTTCAAAATATAGATACGGAATATGGTCAAAACGACTATAATATTAGATGATGATTTGTATAAAGAACTTATTGAAGAAGCTATTAAAAAGTATGGTAGTACTAGGAAGCTTTCGCTTATTATAAATGAAAAGCTTCGTCAAGCAAAAATTCATACTAAGCGGAAAAAGAGAATGACAATAAAATTGGGAAGAATGCTTAAAGAAGAAGAATTGAATCGAATCTTGGAGGAAATATGGCAAGAAATGGTATAAAAGAATG
>Ga0080006_1157670_pt1 | contig 18226 bp, 22 predicted proteins | sample RS3BMetagenome_FD_69209 | JGI IMG/M metagenome (GOLD analysis project Ga0080006, IMG submission 69209) | Ferric oxide microbial mat and aquatic microbial communities from Rainbow Spring, Yellowstone National Park, USA - RS3B (SPADES... ... | reverse complement strand
TGCCCCGGGCGGGATTTGAACCCACGTCGCTAGCTCGAGAGGCTAGCATGCTTGACCGGTCTACACCACCGGGGCATTTCTTGCCGTGCCGCCTCTACCTCGCAGACTTTCAGGCAGCATGGCGGTCAAGCAGGCCGTCTGGAATGGCATATATGATTACTTCGCTGTGTAGGACTATCTTGTCTTTCGTCGGGAGAACCACGCTGGGAAGTGTGAGGTAGATTCTTACCTTACAATCTGCATGCATTGTTTCAGGCAGAGAACAGCACATCCACACCCACCACGCTTCAGCTAAAGGGAGATTTGCATCATGCGTGTGCAACGGAGTGCTGTCCACGCTTATGTTCTTGAACTTCTCACCTCGCAGCATCTTATTGTACTGCCTGCGAGGCCATTCGTTGTGGGTTCAGCTACTTTCAGGGAGAGGTGAAGAGGTCGGTCAAGCAACAGCATCCTGAAGCACTGCGCAGTTCTGAGCGACGCCTATTCTGGGCTTCGTTTCTCCTCTCTTGTGTGTCTATGAATCAACTTCGCCGTACTGCGCGAGGCCAGAACAGTGTACCGATGCCGACATGGGGTCACTGGCTCTGCTTGAGCACTGCCTTGGCAGCGAGCTTTATGTCCGAGGGTTTTACCGTCTTCCTGCCTGCATGGGCTGCCAGCTCAACGGCCTGCTTGGCTATCTGGAGGCCGAGCGACTCCAGCTCTGCCCTCAGCTCCATGGCTGCATCGTCCCCCACCCTTTCGGCCCCTGCCTTCTTTATCACCCTGTACACGGCCGCTAGCCCGAACTCGGAACTGGACATTGTCTGTGGTTAGTGCATGAGCATGGTTAAAAACCTTTGGTCAAAAAAACCAAGCGCAGCGTCTATTTTTGAGCACCAGAAGTCACGAAGAGCCCGAGCCACGAAAAGAGGTGCAAAACGGGGGTCTGGGCTCCTTAGCATCTGCATTCTACGCTTGAACGCAGGGGCTGGGCTAAAATATCACGCTGTTGCCCTCTGCAACGTGCTGTTCGTCGATTGCCATGTCCACCTGGTTGACAGCGTCGATCCGGGCAAGCTGCTGAATTACGCCTACTCGACGGAGACGCTTCTCTTCTCGGTTGGGGTGGACAGGAGAAGCTCTGTGTCTTCCCTCTCGATGGCGAGGGAGCACGGTGCAATCGTGCGCGCCTTCGTCGGTGTTCATCCGTCCGAGAGCGGCCAGGAGAGAACAATCGAGTGGCTCGAGGGAGCGGCTGCAGAGGCCTCTGGCCTGGGAGAGATAGGTCTCGACCCGAAGTACGCCGCTTGGGAAGGTGCAATGGAGACGCAGGTGGCTCTCTTCGAGAAGCAGCTGGAGCTTGCTGAGAGGCTCTCGCTTCCTGTCCAGGTGCACTCAAGGGGAGCAGAGAGGGAGTGCCTTGACCTGCTCTCCACGTACAGAGTGGAGCGCGTGCTCATGCACTGGTTCGAGTCTGTTGACCTGGCCGGAGAAGTCGCAGCCAGGGGTTACTTCATTTCCTTTGGCCCGGCAGTCCTGTACTCGAAAAGGCTTGCAAGTGTCGCCGCGTCTTTCCCTCGCGAGCTGGTGCTCACTGAGAGCGACGGCCCTGTGAGCTTTGGTCCCCTTGGCGGTGCCTCCGGTCCATCTACAGTACCGAGCGTTGTGTTCAGGCTTGCAGCTTTGAGCGGAGAGGTGTTCGAGGAGGTCCGCGAGAGAGTGCTGAGGAACGCACTCTCTTTCCTGGGAGAAGGAAGGAAAGGTTAATCTTCACAACGAATCGGGGATTGCAGCTACACATGGACAGAGTAAGAAGACTGTCGGAGCTCGCTATACAGAGGTATCCGAACGCATTCAGCACAGACTACGAGAAGAACAAGAAGGCTCTTGACGAGCTTGCAGTTATAACGTCCAAGCAGCTCAGGAACCACATAGCTGGCTACATCACAAAGCTGATGAGAGAAAGGGAACAGACGAAGGAAGCGATTGTAGAAGAGGCAAGGGCTGGCTAGAACTTGTCAGACCGTGGGGAGGTCATAAATCTTGTCCTGAGGCCCCTCTCTTCCCTCCTTCCCCATGAAGAAACGATTCAGGAGAGGGTGGAGTTGCTCTCCTCCGAGATGGTGAGTGACGGCGTCCAGTTGGACCCGATAGTCATCGACTCGGAAACAGGCACTGTGCTTGACGGGATGCACAGGCTAGAGGCGATGAAGAGGATTGGCCTGCAGCACGCTGTATGCTACGCTGTGGACTACAGCTCTCCTGCAGTTTCCCTTCAGAGGTGGGTGAGGGTAGTGAGGGTGGGGAACGCACAGCTCTTCCTGGAGATGCTTAGAGGAATAGGGCTGGATGAGAGGGTCTCCTTCGGGGAGGCGTTCGAGCTGCCCGAGAGGAGGGACGGCATGATTTCCGTGGTCTGGCGGGATATGGCTTTCGTGAGCCGTTCGCCGCCACAGGGAGGGCCATTCCAGCTCGTAAGAAGGATCGATTCTCTTGTGAGGGCTCTGGGCTGGACGGAGGAGTTCGTTGCAGAGGACGAGGTGGACGTGGAGCTCCACAAGGGAGGAGCGGCTGTGATACTTCCGAGGATAACGAAGAACGACGTACTCGAGGCTGCAAGGAGGGGCAGGCTCCTTCCGTTCAAGACAACGATGCACGTCGTCGACCCCAGACCTGTAGGCGTATCTTTCCCGCTCGATGAGCTTAGGAGAAGCGTCCCTCCCAAGCATGCGCTTGATGAGAGGGTCGCAGGTCTGAATGCCAGATTACTCCCACCTGGTTCGGTGTACGGGGGGAGAAGGTACAGGGAGAGGCTGATAGTCCTCTCTGCTCGCTGAAGGGAACGATTATCTAGCAGAATGGCAGCTCGTGGCATTGCCGATATGATCAAGGTCAGGCTTGTGGGCCACATAAGGACAAGCGTTGGTGCAGACTTCATTGTCCTCGAAGAGAATCAGCTGGACGCAGAAGAGATAGTGGAGAGGGCAAGGGCAATGGTCAAGTCAGGCGAGCCTGGATTCAATAGGTTCAACACTCTCGTCGTGGTCGAGGACGGAGAGGCATTCGTGCCCTCCTCTGTCAAGAGGAGCGTGAAGGACGGTGAGTCGGTCGTGCTGATCCCGTTCTCGCACGGGGGATGAGTGAATGGTCGTCAGGTGCTATGTACTGCCACCCGTAGAAGACCCAAAGGCGCTGAGGGACAGGATAGCCTCTGCGAGCCGAGACTTGTTCGTCCAGGTTGTCTCAAGCGGAGCAATTGACAGCGAGGAGCTCTGCGCGATGATACTGGCCCAGACTGACGCTGCAGCCTCGAGACTTTGCCTCCTTGCAAGGAGACCGGAGATTGACTTCCTTCTCAGGGTCGCAGGAACGACACAGATCTCCGAGGCTGTGAAGATAGCTGGCGCGAAGAGTGGGAAGGAGTGCGTGCTTGTGCTCTCAGGGCAAGCAGATAAGGTTACCTTCGCCGAGAGGCTACTACCCCCGGGTTCTGCCAGGCTCGGTCACAGGATGAAGGAGTGTGACATGGACCGTGTCGAGAGGGCTGCCCTTCTTGACGCTGCCAGGGCCTAGACAGCCCGCTTTAGCTTCGCCACGCTGATTATCTGGTCAGGCGGAAGGACTGAAACACCAGTGTACTCGCCAAAGACCTGAATGAAGACAACCTTGTCCGGCGATTCCAGGTCCACCTTTCTGTCGACGACGTCGGCCACTGCGTCTATCAGCTCCCTGTCGCTGTAGGGAGAGTCCCTCGCTTCTATCGTGACCCTGAATGTCTCGTTTGGCGCTATTGAGGCGGCGAGTTCCTTCACCGCATTCTTTATCGCCTGTATGTCTGTGTCAACAACTCTGTCGACAGGTATGACGCGCATTATGAACCTCACCTTGAAGGGCTCCGACCTGACGAAGTTAGTGAGGAAGGCGAGAAGCGCCTTCGGGTCCTCGACCTCCACCTCGACCACACCGTCGTAGGCCGACCTCTCGATCGAGACCTTCCTCATGCCTGAAAGAAGGGCTATCTCCTTCAGCTCAGCTGATGCACGGGCCTCGAGGCCCTTGGCCGAGGTGACTATCAGGTTCATTTGCTTGTTATCTCGTCCGTGACCCCAACTGCACCCTCCCTTAAAACCTCGATTTTGTCCCCGGACACCCTGACGACGGTTGACTCCCTTCCTGTCAGCGTCCCCCCATCAAGTATGAGGTCTACGCTGTCGCCGAGCTGCGCCGCGGCATCCCGGGCCGACCGTGAGGATGGCTTCCCCGACAGGTTCGCGCTTGTGCCTGTGATGTACCCGCCGCACAGCATTATTAACTCAAGGCATTGCCTGCTTCCAGGCACCCTCACTCCAACTGTTCCGGTGCCCTGGTGAATGGGAAACGGAAGGTTAACTCTGAGCGGTGCGACTATTGTCAGTGCACCTGGCCAGTGCTTAACTGCGAGAGAGAGTGAGGCTCCTGAGAGCTGAGCAAGTGCAGCTGCAGACTTCAGACTGTCGCAGAGGACAGGGATTGGCTTGGCTTCACGCTTCTTCACCTCGAAGAGCCTGCCAACAGCATCTCTGTTGAACGGGTCACACCCGAGGCCGTAAACTGTGTCCGTTGGGTAGACAACAAGACCGCCTCCCTTCACGATATGGCTTGCTTCTCTTATTGCCTCGTCTCCCGCCCGTAGTATCCTGGCTGCCAATGGGTCGACCTACGCGAGCAAGGTTTAATAATATAATTCAAATGGCGCACCCGACTTCGAATGTCTGAAGAGGACCAGGAGCTCGAGGAAGACTTCGACGAAGACTTCGAGGACGACGGCTGGGAAGAGGACTCGGAGGACGAGGGATTCTAGAAGAGACGGAGAAGGTGGTCGCCGTCCTGCCCAGTGACCACCCTTTATATCAGCGCAGGGGCTCGGACAGCAACGTGCAGCGAACGCTCATAATCAACTTCAAGAACTACAGAGAGGTGTTCGGCGAGGGGTCTCTGAGGCTAGCAAGGGCAGCGAAGGAGGTAGCCACAAGGGTGAAGGCACAGATAGTTGTTGCCCCGCCACATCCAATGCTTGCACTTGTTGCATCCAGAGTCAGGATTCCTGTGTTCGCCCAGTCCGTGGAGGAGGCTGAGGAGGGCAAGAGCACCGGGGCAGTGATAGCAGAGGCGGTGAGGGCCTCCGGTGTTGAAGGCGTTCTGCTCAATCACAGCGAGTCGAGACTGCCCAGGGAAACAGTGGGAAGGCTTGTCTCTCGCTCAGCAAACGTCGGCCTCAGAACATGTGTCTGCGCCAGCTCAGAGGGCGAGGCTGTTTTGCTCAGCAGGTTCAGGCCCACGTATCTTGCTGTGGAGCCGCCAGAGCTCATTGGGTCTGGAGTGGCTGTCTCGCGTGCGAGGCCTGGTCTGATAAAGGACACGGTTGGACTGCTCAGGAAAGTGGGATACAGTGGGATGATACTCTGCGGTGCAGGTATTGTGGATGGGAGGGACGTCGAGAGGGCAGTTCAGCTCGGAGTTGACGGTGTACTTGTATCGAGCAGTGTTGTGAAGGCGAGCGACTGGAAGTCGAAGATAATGGAGCTCGCAGAGCCGCTCTCGCTTAGAAAACCGTAAATAAACCACGGAGGGGCGCCGGCCCATGAGCCAGAAGCCAAACCCGTTCGATAACGCTCTTGAGCAGCTGAGGATAGCTGCGGATTACCTGAAGCTGGACGAGGGGATACACAGCATACTCTCACAGCCGAAGAGGATACTCACGGTCTCGCTGCCTGTAAAGATGGACAACGGTGAGACAAGGGTCTTCACTGGATACAGGGTCCAGTACAACGACGCAAGGGGCCCGTCAAAGGGCGGGATAAGGTACCATCCGGGTGTCACGCTGGACGAGGTGAAAGCGCTCGCATGCTGGATGACGTGGAAGTGCAGCGTGGCCGACATACCTTTCGGGGGGGCGAAGGGCGGCGTCGTCTGCAACCCGAAGGAGATGTCGACTGGCGAGCTTGAGAGGATGACGAGGAGGTACGCTTCCGCAATAGCTGACTTCATAGGGCCGTACAGGGACATACCTGCCCCTGACGTCTACACAAACGCCCAGGTTATGGCCTGGATAGTGGACACGTACAGCCAGCTGAAGGGCTACATGGTCCCGGAGGTGGTAACTGGCAAGCCAGTGGCGCTGGGCGGCTCTCTTGGAAGGGATACTGCAACTGGAAGGGGCGCTGTATTCTGCACGAGGGAGGCGGCAAAGGTCAACAGGCTGCAGCTGAAGGGTGCTTCCTTCGCCGTCGAGGGGTTCGGTAACGCAGGCTCGAACTTCGCCGAGATACTCGAGGAGCACGGCTCCAGACTCGTTGCGGCAAGCGACTCGAAGGGCGCAGTTTACAGCAAGAAAGGCATAGACGTGAAGAAGCTGATACAGCACAAGGAGAAGACAGGCTCGGTTGTTGGCTTCCCCGGGACGGAGCAGATAAAGGACGAGGAGCTCCTGCAGCTCGAGGTTGACATACTTTGCCCTGCAGCCCTGGAGAACACGATAACGGCGAACGTGGCAAAGGGGGTAAAGGCAAAGATAATCACAGAGTGCGCCAACGGTCCGACCACGCCAGAGGCAGACAGGATACTCGACAGGAACGGCGTCTTCCTTGTCCCTGACATACTTGCAAACTCGGGTGGGGTGATAGTGAGCTATCTTGAGTGGGTCCAGAACCTCAACAGGGTAAGGTGGACGGAGGACGAGGTCAACGCGAAGCTCGAGCAGAAGATAACAGGTGCCTTCTCCGACGTCTACCAGACTGCCGAGAAGAACGGGAGCTCGATGAGGACTTCAGCGCTTGTCGTCGGTGTGGGAAGGGTCGCTGAAGCGATAAGGCTGCTTGGCGTCTGGCCCTAGGCGTTCCCCTTTCTGAGCATCTCCTCTAGCTCTTTCACAATGGGTGAGCTGCCTATGTACGCAGGGGAGGTCTCTGAGAGGCTGCTAGGCCTGAGGGACAGTATGCTGCCAGACCCGTAGGATGCGTAGCCACCGGCCCTCTCGGTTATGTACGCGATGGGCGCTGTCTCGAAGAGGATGCGGAGCTTGCCCTTTGGCCTTGTCTTGAGTGCTGGGTAGGCGAATATACCGCCGTGCTTAAGGACCTGGTTGTAGTCGCCCACGAAAGTTCCGCAGTACCTGGTCTTCAACCCCCTCTCCTCAAGGTACGAGACGAACCTCTGGACTGCAGGGACCCACTCCTTCCTGAGCCCCCCCACACCGTATACCTCCGACTCCCTCGGTATCACAAGACTCTCGTTCATGAGCCTGTAGGAGTAGCCCTGGCCTTCGTTGACGGCCACGAAGCGGTGCACTGCGCCGCCGCTTGAGAAGGTAACAGTGACCATCGTGCCGTAAGTGACGAAGGCTGCGCCGAGCATCCTCTCCCCGGAGCAGGGGAGCCTCTCCGAGTAGAAACCGAAGATGCTCCCGAGCGGGTTGTTCGTCTCTATGTTTGATGAGCCGTCGAGCGGGTCCATCGAGACGTGGAGCTGGCCGTCGCCCATCGCTGGCCTCTCCATCTCCTCGGAGGCCACCTCGGCCGCTATCCCGGAGGATGTGAGAGCCCTGACGAAGACGTCGTTGGCGTACACGTCTATCTCTGTCTGCTTCTCGCCTGACGGGTTCATGCCGCTGACGAGGCCAGTCATGAAAGGTATCTTCTGCCACACGTCTATCGCGGCCGCTGAGACAGCAAGGACCGCGTCACCCACCGAGCCAGGGTACCTTGCCTTCAGGAACTCTTCGAGCCTCAAGGCTGCGCATGGCGAGTGGCCGCAGCAGGATTTAGGCGTAGTGGTTGTTGGAGCTGTGAGGGGCGGCCGTAGGGTTAAATATGGAGGCCGGAAATTCATGCCGGAATGAAGCAGGACAGGATGAACCCATTCCTCAGGGAGGGGAGGAGCATGCTTCTTGCGTACGACCAGGGGCTTGAGCACGGCCCGTCTTCCGACTTTGACGAAAGAAACGTTGACCCTTCTTTCGTGATGGACGTGGCAGTGAAGGGAGGGTTCAACGGCGTTGTCTTTCAGAAGGGTGTGGCTGAGAGGTTCTACACTGGCAGGGTTCCTCTAATTGTGAAGGTGAACGGCAAGACGAACATAGTGAAGGGGGAACCGATATCGAGGCAGAACTGCTCCGTTGAGTACGCGATATCGCTTGGCGCGAAGGCTGTTGGGTACACGATATACATTGGCAGCACCTTCGAGGCTGAGATGCTGGCAGAGTTCGGCAGGATACAGGAGGAGGCGCATGAAAAGGGTATCGCTGCAATCGCATGGGTCTACCCAAGGGGGGCAGCCGTCCAGAACGACACGTCCAGGGAGATCGTCTCCTACGCTGCGAGGACTGCGCTAGAGCTTGGGGCAGACGCTGCCAAGGTGAAGTACACTGGAGACAGGGAGAGCTTCGCATGGGCCGTGAAGTCAGCGGCAGGGGTCAGGGTCTTCATGTCAGGAGGGCCGAAGGCGCCCAATGACGAGGCTTTCCTTAGGCAGGTAAAGGGAGCGATGGAGGCGGGCGCGACAGGGCTTGCTGTCGGAAGGAACGTCTGGCAGCACTCGGAGCCACTGAGGATGGCGGAGTACCTAAGGAGGATAATATTCGACGGCGCGCAGGTGGAGTCTCTCGTTCAGGGGCTGACTGTATGAGCCTATGGGAGAGATAATTTTCAAGTTTACGTGAAAAGTACGAATATTGGCTTAAATCGAGGCTGCCCAGCGCGCATCTTCGATGGACAGAAAGTACGTAGCGTTTCTCGACGAACTGGGTGGTCGGGATGTGAAGCTGGCAGGGGGAAAGGGGGCAAACCTGGGTGAGATGCTCAGGGCAGGCCTGCCTGTTCCACCGGGCTTCGTCGTGACCACAAGGGCGTACGACGAGTTCATGAAGGCGAACGGGCTCCGTGCTCTTGAGGAGAGGCTCTCGTCAGTTGACACAGGGGACAGTGCAAGCCTGAAGAAGGCGGCCTTGTCTGCTGCAAGGGCAATAAAACGTGCTCCCGTGCCCGCGGAGGTCAGAGGGGAGATAGAGGCAGCGTACCTTAGGCTATGCGCAGGCATCGGCGCGAAGAACGCGCCAGTGGCCGTGAGGAGTTCAGCAACCGTGGAGGACACGAGGGAGGCTAGCTTCGCAGGGCAGCAGAGCACACTTCTCAACGTCAGGGCGGCAAGGACTGTTGTCGATGCTGTCAGGATGTGCTGGGCCTCCACATTCACACCCAGGGCGATCTTTTACAGGAGGCAGAAGGGATTCGGTCCAGGCTCGTCTTCGACTGCGGTGGTGGTGCAGAGGCAGGTGATGAGCGAGAAGGCTGGTGTCGGGTTCACCGTTCACCCGACCACGGGCGAAGAGGGCAAGGTTGTTGTCGAGGGGAGCTACGGCCAGGGAGAGGAGGTTGTATCCGGGAGAGTGACGCCTGATACCTTCGTGATGGAGAAGGAGACAGGCAGGGTCATCGAGAGCAGGGTGAGTGTAAAGAGGAGGATGAAGCTCGCAAGGGTGGGCGGAGCTGGTCTGAAGTCTGTTACCGTACCTGCTGAGCTGAGGGACAGAGCCTGCCTGAACAAGGAGGAGCTTGCGGAGCTGCACAGCCTTGCTGTGGCTCTCGAGGGATACTTCGGGTATCCACAGGACTTCGAGTGGGCGATCGAGAGGGGGAAGGTATACCTCGTGCAGACAAGGCCTGTCACAATCACAGGCAGGGAGAGGAATGGTGCTATAACTCCCACAGCCACACCGCTCCTGAGGGGACTTGGGGCCTCGCCGGGCGTCGGCTGGGGAGGTGTGAAGCTAGTCCTCGACGCACGCGGACTGGACAGGGTAAAGAAGGGCGACATACTCGTGACAAGGATGACGACACCCGACTTCGTGCCGACAATGGTGAAAGCGGCCGGGATAGTGACTGACGAGGGAGGAATGACAAGCCATGCAGCGATAGTAAGCAGGGAGCTCGGGATACCGTGTGTTGTGGGTACTGGGGCGGCAACAAGCACTCTGAAGGAGGGCGTGACAGTCTCTGTCGACGGCTCGAGCGGCCTCGTGTTTGAGGGAATGGTTGGTGTGAAGGATGGCTCGGCCGAGAGGGAGGCGGAGAAGGAGGAGGCAAGAGGGCTGAAGACGAGGACCAAGGTGTACATGAACCTCGGGGTCCCTGACAAGATAGACGAATACGCGTCAATACCGTTCGACGGGATAGGGCTGATGAGGATTGAGTTCATAATAGCCAGCTTCGTGAGGGAGCATCCTCTCCTGCTTGTTGACAGTGGAAGAGAGTCATCCTTCGTGGAGAAGCTTGCAGAAGGGATAGCCAAGGTGGCAAGGGCGATAGAGCCAAGGCCCGTTGTGGTTAGGTTCTCAGACTTCAAGTCTAACGAGTACAGGGAACTTGAGGGAGGGGAGAGGTACGAGGAGGTTGAGTCTAACCCGATGATTGGGTGGCGCGGCGTGTCTAGGTACATAGCGCCAGAGTACGAGAGGGCATTCTCCCTGGAGGTGAAGGCGGTGTTGAAGGTGAGGGAGGAGATGGGTCTGAAGAACGTCTGGGTGATGCTTCCATTCGTGAGGACGACGTGGGAGGTGGAGAGGTGTCTGCAGAAGATGGAGGCAGGGGGGCTGAAGAGGGGAGGGGACTTCAAGGTCTGGCTGATGGCAGAGGTACCGTCAATCGTCTTCATGGCTAGGGAGTTCGCTGAGCTGTGCGACGGCTTCAGCATAGGCTCGAACGACCTGACACAGCTTGTGCTCGGGATAGACAGAGACTCCACGAGGCTCTCGAAGCTTGGCTACTTCGACGAGCGGAACGAGGCTGTGAAGAGGGCGGTAGCGATGCTGATAGAGGGGGCTCACTCGATGGGTAAGACAGTCTCGATCTGCGGGCAGGCGCCTTCTGTCTACCCTGAGCTGACAGAGTATCTGGTCAAGCTCGGGATAGACTCCGTGTCCGTGAATCCTGACAGTGTGGCAAGGACAAGGAAGCTTGTATCAGAAGTGGAGCAGAGGGTGCTTGGGGCTACTGAGATAGCAGCCGCCACGACATGACAATGCCGATTGAAGAGAAGATGAGCGCGAAAACGCCAAGGTAGAGGAAGTCGAAGCCAAGAGGGGCGAATCCAGGGGTGCCTAGGAGGAGCTGCCTGCCCACGTCAGTCCCGTAAGTAATTGGGTTGACGCCTACGAAATACTGTAGCCACTGGGGCATGAACCTGGCTGGGAAGAGAGCGTTGCTCCCGAAGAGGAGAGGCAGGTTGAGCAGGTTCATAATTGCCATCTGGGACTGCCAGTCGTTTGACCTGAGCGCAAGCATGAGGAATATGGATGACAGGCCGACGGTCATCAGGAAGAGCCCTGCAAATGTGCCAATGAGGCCGATGGGCGTTACGTGGGAGACGTCCATTCCAAAGAGCACAGCTATCAGGAGCACAACAGCCGCCTGGATGAGGGACCTTGTCACGCTTGACAGAACCTTGCCTATTACAATTGTTCCCCTTGAGACGGGCGTGCTGAGCACTTTGTCCAGGAAGCCGAACCTCCTGTCCCAGACGATTGACATTCCGCTGAACATGGCTGTGAAGAGTATCACGAAGGAGAGCATGCCAACAGAGAGGAAGGAGAAGTAATCAGAGGTACCGAATGTGTTCTGCATCATTATCGTGGATATCTGGTCGAGGACCTGTTTCGGTATGTTCAGTCCGGGTATGTTGAAAGAAGCGCCAGTGAAGAGCCCGCCGAAGTTCATCGCCTTGCCGAAGAGCCCAAGCCAGATCACAGGCTGTATGAGTGAGAGGAATAGAAGAATCGGGACCTTGTACCACTTTTTCAGCTCCCTGTTTGTGAGCGCCCAGAGTCCGTGGAAAGGGCCGCTGTCAGCGCTCTCTCCACCCCATGCTGCTCCTCCCCTCCCAACAGATGCGGCTATCCTCGCCTTCAGACTCTCTTCCAACTCACTCACCTATGCCCTTGCCCTGCTTATCGTCCTTCTCTGCGTCATAACCTCAAGCCTGTCCGCCTCCGCGTCACGAAGCGTCCTTCCCGTGTACTCGAGGTAGACCTGGTCCATTGACGGCTTTGTGACCATTATCCTTGTCACGTGGTAGCCCCTGGAGCGGAGCAATTCTATTATCGCAGGGGCAGCCTCCTCTCCCACCTCTGCCTTTATCCTGTAGTCTTTGTTGAACCTCCTGACCTCCTTCACAGCCTTCGATTGCTGTATCAGCTGAGTTATGTCGTCTGTCTCCCTGATGCCAAGCTCTATTATGTCGCCACCGAGACTACCCTTCAGCTCTGACGGTGTTCCTGTCTTGATTATCTTACCGTGGTCGATTATGGCTATCCTGTCGCATACGCCGTCTGCCTCCTCCAGGTAGTGTGTGGTCATGAAGAGTGTCATCCCGTACCCCTCCTTCAGCTTCCTGATGTACTCCCAGACAGCAGCCCTCGTCTGGACGTCGAGCCCCAGAGTGGGCTCGTCAAGGAAAAGGAGCCTGGGATGGTTGACAAGGCCGCACGCTATCTCAAGCCGTCGCCTCATTCCGCCCGAGTAGGTGGATACCTTCCTGTCCGCTGCGTCGGAGAGACCCACAAGGTCAAGAAGCTCGGACGCCCTGTCGCGAGAGACAGACTTCGGTATTCCGTAGAGGTCTGCGCAGAAGAGCACGTTCTCCCTGCCTGTCATGTCCTCGTCTGCGGTATACTCCTGTGGCACTATCCCTATCGAGGCCCTGACTTTCCTAGGCTCTTCCCTGATGTCGAAGCCACAAACCTTCGCTGAGCCTGATGTGGGTGTGAGCAGAGTCGTGAGCATCTTTATCGTTGTCGTCTTGCCAGCCCCGTTTGGCCCGAGGAAGCCGAATATCTCCTGCTCGTAGACCTGGAAGGTCACTCCGTCAACAGCCCTCAGCCTTCCGTTGAAGACCTTTGTCAGGCCGTTCACGTCTATTATCGCACCACTACCAGCCATTCTTCACCGCACCCCCCGCCTGTGCGCCTGCAATGGCCTTATCTCTGAAAGAAGGCCAGAGACCCACGACTGCTGACCCTCGAGCATTAGAGAGTACTCCCTCAGCATGCGACCAAGCTCATCCGGTGAGAGCTGGCTCCTGTTAGCCTCGACAACATGCCTCGCGAGGTCGAAGTTCCTCTTAGAGCCCTCTATCAAGAAGTGAGCTACGTCGGAAGGCTCGATGAGGTCGACAAACATGGTTCTGAAGAGGCTCCACCTCTTGTGCATGGTGCGGAACATCTCCCTTGTCTCCTGGATGTGCTTCACACCCTTCCTTGTGATTTTGTACTTCCTCAGCTCTGCCCCATCGCCCGCCGTCTCAGAAGCCACGTACCCCTGTGACTCGAGCCTTCTGAGCAAGGGGTAGACAGAGCCTGGGCCTGGCCTCCACGCCCCCTCTGTCTTCTGCTCAATCTCCCTGAGTATCTCATACCCGTGTGTAGGGCTCCTCGAGATCCTGTGGAGCATCCAGTAGACAAGAAAGCCTCTTGGTGCTCCCTGAGGTGTCATCTTGGATAGAGGGTCGTTCAACGAGTCTGGCCGCTTACGGCCAGTCTATAAATATATCTAATGCGATATAATCCAGCAGGGAAAAGCCCTGCTGGAAAGATGGTAGCCAGGCCTGGATTATGTAACCTATCAGTACGGCGAAGGCCGTCAGGGCCCCTGTCGTGAAAGGGTGGGGAATCCTTCATGTCCTCGCAGCCTTCTCGAAAGGCCTGGGCGAAGGAAACGCTATGGCCATGCGACGACGCCTTCGTTCAGCGGAAGCCTGGTCAGTAGAAATAAGGGTTTGGTGCCACAACTAACCTTTGGAAAGCTCGAACTTCTTGAGTTTGGAGTTCAGTGTGATTGAGAGGAGATCCCCTGGTTTGAAGTGGAACTGGGAGTCCTTGGCGACCTCTGTCGGGATGTAGACGAAGAACTTGTCGTAATTCTTCTCTCCCGTCTGGTTAGGTCTGTTGATGAAGTGGCCCTTTGCTTTTAGTGCCATTGATATAACAAGTTGGTGCCACAGTAGAACAATACTCTTTCCCGAGCACCAAATCAGTGCCACAACCCCCATATCCTAGGCTCGCCAGGAGACACGGCGTTGAGATGGGCTCGTTCGGTGTCGCTCATTGTCGTGATAATACTGGTCTCGATAGCCTCGGTCCTCTTCCTCAATCAAATGGGACTTCCGTCCACTTCGAACACCGCATCTTCCACCGGAGGCGAGAATGTCCCCGTAGGTGCGGTTCTTTACCTCTGGTACGGCAACGGGACGACCGGCACAGGCGGCCTCGGCTCGCCAGGCTGGAACAGCACCAGCTGCCCTGGTGGGGGAGCAGTCGTGGACACGCCTTCAGCCGGATACTACATCTCGGACAGCAACGCCACGTTCCAGCGGCAGGTAAGCGAGATGCAGAGTGCGGGCATCTCCTTCGCGGTGGTGAGCTGGTGGGGGCCGTTCACCACCGGTGAGGCGGGGGCGATCAACAAGGCCACCCTTGACCTCTTCCGATTCCTGAAGGCCACCAACAGCAGCTTCAAGGTCGCGATAATGGTGGACGCCTTCACTACTGCCTGTGGCCTTCCGAGTGTATCCATGACACGGGTTGGAAACTACGTCCAGAGCACCTTCGTGGAACCCTATGGCCAATGGTACTTCGGCTGGCAGGGCAAGCCCCTCCTACTTTTCTTCAATCCCCTTCAACCCGGGTCTGATGCCAACTTCACAGTGAGGACCATCGGCAACCGCCCCAACGCCGTTGACTGGACCTTCTGGGACGCGCCTGCCAACTTTTCGGAGCCCCAGGGAGGCACAGGGGTGAACGTGTCAAACGACGTCGGGGAGCCCTTTATCTCATCGGATGGCGAGGTTACAATTGTCCCGAGGATAGACAGCTACTATAGCTACCTCTTTCATTACCAGGCGGGGTATCTCAGGTTCGACCCGACTCTGCGGCTCGGGCTCTATCAGTACGAGTGGAACTACGTGCTGAGCCACCAGTCTGATGTGAAACTTGTCCTGATCTACTCCTGGAACGAATACCACGAAAGGACGGAAATCGAGCCCGCTGGTGCTACTGACGCCTATTTGCTGAATTTGACGACTCGATATGCTTCCGTACTCGGATAGTCCTAGAAGCCATGGTGACTCCTAGGCTTGCTTGGTTTCCATCAATCCTCGGCCGCATGAATGGGACGTGAGCTATGAGGTCCTCGCCCTGGTCGCGAGCCTTGTCGTCGGGTCCCTGCTCATCTACGCGGTCCTTTATTCCCGGATGACGAACAAGGTCGTGGGCCACGCGCGGAGGATGCTCATGCATCAGAAGGGGCAGCTCGAGGCGTCGTTCATGGAGGCCTATGAGGCGAAGCTGGAAGAAGAAGGCGAACGTACTTCGTAGCTCGTCTTCTTGAGCTAGGCAGGAAGAGTGCCAGGGGGTTAATAGTCAAGGGAGACTTATGCCGAGTTGGACAAGAAATCTCGCTCTCTGAATTGCTGAGAAACACGCTCCGCTGGTGGTTTGGTCGCATCCGTCTTCATGGGAGTATTCCCACTCTCGCGTGGCTCCCAAGAAGACCTAAAGTATCATAACGGGGGTCAGAAGTATATACGGTCCCGAGCACGGCGAGATAGTCAGCGAACAAGGATGTGGCTGGTCGGTACCAATCTTCGTGCTGAAGGAGCTGGTCCTTGCCCCGCCGATCGCAGGCTGACCTCCCCAAGTGTTGAGAACGGGAAGCTCGGCTCTGACAAAGACAGCGGGATCAAAGACCTCCGACTGGCGGGTAAGAAATCCATCAACTGGGGGACGAGTGCACCTCCTGAGTGACGGGCTGAAGTTCTTCGGCGGGCCAAAGAATAACGACGAAGACCTGATACTGGAGCTGTCGAACCGACTTCATGGGCGCGTCTCAGACTCTGACCTGGCAGCCATTGCAATAATCTAGAGAAAGATGCTGAGGGAACTTGAGAGGGAGAGACGGATGAAGGCTCTCATCCTCCTGGACCAGATGACGGGGAGCGGAACTACATGAGCGAGCTTCGAAGCATCCCTCTGTCTCTCGTGGATTCCTCTCCCTTCCAGTCCCGGCAGTATTCAGACCTCTGGAAGACGAAAGCATTACGCCGATAGTTGTGAGGCAGAAACCCGATGACAGATATGAAGTGGTCGCAGGGCATCGAAGACTGGAGACCCGGAAGAAGCTGGGAAGACCAGAAATCGCCTGCCGTGTACTGGAACTTACGGACGATCAGGCTGCGAGGTAGCTCTTCAGAGACAATCAAGAACTAGAGGATCTAGCAGACTACGAGAAGGGCGTATTCTCTCAGAAGTTCATGGAACGATTCGGATTGAGCGAAAGAGAAGCGGGGAAGAGGCTGGGCGTGAGCCAGAATATGGTCTCACTTTGTCTGTCCCTCAGCATCCTTAGCCAGGTCGCCACGGTCCGCTCCTCCGCGAGAGGACTGATGTCGTCGTAGATCTTCTTCCTTCCGCCCATTCTATGGTCTAAAAATGGCAGGATATGTTCCATGGGTAAGGTAGCCCGGCCTGGTTATTATACGGTTCCGTTAGTATCCCCGCTTATGGATGGCTGAACTATTGCGAATTTTACACATTTCTATCCTATTTTGCGATTTTATCGACCGTGGACCAACTACTGAAGGTCAGCGCGGAGTTGAAGGCGGAGCTGAAGAATGAGACCGATGCAGCTACCGGGAACGTGCCCGTTTCGTTCCGGGATACGGTGAAGGTGTCTTCTGACCTGACGAAGACGGATCGGTCGTGGGACCAAGAATCCAAGTAGCTGGTGGCGTTGGGCCTTGCAACGACGTGTAGCAGGATGCCGAAGCTGTCCCAGGCGTAGAACGAATAGTCCGGGTTCGAGCGGATGTGGACGACCGAGCTCGAGACACAATCTCCGTGGAGGTCGCAGAGGTCGTGCGAAAGATCAAGTCGGCCGAAAGCAGGGGACCTGCTGCTGCCAAGCAGACCGAGAGCATCAGGAAGGCTCTTAAGTGGGGGAAAAGGCACATTCACGATAAAACGCCTTCCCGACCCTCTCGAACGCCGTGCAACATATATGTTCTGATAACTTCGCGGAATAGAGTGCCTGGTTGATGATTTTGAGATACTCTATTCCGATTCGAGTCTTTCGTAGAGCGTGCCGAGCTGCTTCTTAATGGCATCGATGTTCTCACTTATTTTGCTCAACCTTCTCGTGAACCACGGGACCCACAAGGGGGATTACTTCCCAAGCCTCCTTGCGAAGGAGGCTAAGCGCCATGGGGAGCTAGACGAGAGAGATAGGGGAGCTGGAGGACTTCGAGAAGAGCCTGGCGGTCGAGGCGGTCAGCATAGGGCTGGCGGTATGCGAAAGGCAATCTCCTCGCCATCAGAACGATGCCAGAAGCCGATTAGACCTACTTGGCTGAGTTTTATTTTGCCACGACGGATATCCGCGAAGAACGCTTTCACGGCCTGAAAGCCATTCTCAACGTCGTATTCTTTTACAACATCTTTTGTTTCGACTTTAACTTTCATGTCTTTTTCCCTCTTATCATAAGATAGGTTATGAGCAAATAGACGAGCGTCCAAAGCCCCATCAGAGTAGCCGAGAACGTCGCTTTTTCAAATATAAAATACCCCGTAAGGCCAACACCGAATGCGGCCAGACTCCCGATTATCAGATATGCCATTCTATCAAGAACACTCATCTTTATCCCTCCGCTTTGGGAACAACACCCAAAACTTGATGTTCTCTGGGCGGATTTGACTATGTGTGGCCGTGCCGCCTATCCAGCCCTTACAATAAGGGCACTGCCACCACACCCCCGTAAATGGCTTATCCCCTGTATATTGCGCACGACTCATGCTCTCATCTCTACGAAGACATCCAGATTTTGGTGTTTTCCTTTATGCCACAAAGGTAGGGTACAATACCACTCCTGTCCATCTCTACTTTTAAAGACGATTCCACACTTTCCTTGACTACGGAACCACTCTGAGTATCCCCTTCCACATTCATCTGTCTTCATTCCAACACCCCCAGCGGAACTTCAAAGCCAAGCAATACACAACTGAGAGCAATTGCAGTAAATACAACACCCAAGAAGACAGCGCCAAACTACGCAGGGAAGAGATGTGGACGTGGGAGACGAGATTCAGTTCGTCTACCTTGACTCAGGACACAGCAACCCGTTGTGCAGGGTGAGGCTCCCCGACTCTCTCAACAGAAGGTAC
>Ga0080006_1143597_pt1 | contig 18241 bp, 18 predicted proteins | sample RS3BMetagenome_FD_69209 | JGI IMG/M metagenome (GOLD analysis project Ga0080006, IMG submission 69209) | Ferric oxide microbial mat and aquatic microbial communities from Rainbow Spring, Yellowstone National Park, USA - RS3B (SPADES... ... | reverse complement strand
GACCCAAAGGCTCACCAGCATCAGGAAGGTGTAGTGCCAAGCACTCTCTTCTAATGGCTGAAACCCGCTCTAATAGCGGGTTTCGTTATAAGCGGCGTTCAAACTCCAGTCAGAGCCCGTGAGCGCATAGGGACCTTCTCTTGGGAAGGCCTGTACGACGACGGCTGCCGGCAGGTTCGCCGCGCGCACCGTGAACGGACCGATATGCATTAGCTGCGAGACGGGCTCCTTGGACGCATAGGGCGCCCCGCAGACCGCTAGTAGTACCGCTGCTAAAACGGCGGGCAGCCGGCGAACAGCACGAAGAGTGTGCACGGGCGCGACACCTCCATCCTTAGGAAGTCACGGTCACTGGCGCACGCTTATCCGGCCAATCCATGAGCACGCTTACGCATGCTCCCTCGCATTCCTATTTCGTTACATCGAACGCAAAGTCTGCGTCGGGTGGCCCAAGACCAAGAGTTGCATTTGGCGACTGGGCAAGACTCACCGTATACCAGCCGGGCTGCAATGTGGAGGGAACACGGAATAGATAAGCGTCCAGGTAGCTGTCGCTCCATGTCTGTTCTAAGGGAAGGAAAGTTGACTTATTGGGGTTGTGAATAGGATAGGCGTACCACCTCCAAGGAACAGTGGGTGAGGATGTCAGCGATTGAATGACTGCCGCTTGCGATCGATGTTGGAATAGGACTAAAAGGTCCTGCCCTGGGTGCGCCGCAGCTGGCATCACAAGTTGAGTTCCTCGAGCAACGTCATCCAGCTGGACGCCTAAGAGGGTGTTTAGTGGAATGCTGTGTACCGACAGCAGAGTAAGATCCATGTTGCCAGACAAGCATCCTTGGACATTAGCGAGCCCCTTGAGTGCGTGCTTCTCCTGTGTCGTGACGGTGCTCTCCACGTGCACGGCGCTCAAATGCCACCATCCGCCGTTGTCTTGGGTTGCCAGGAGCAGATCTCGGCCCCCGTGTTGAACAGTAGGTACCCATCCCGCAGGCTCACCTGTCACCCGCACAGGTCGAGGACTATAGGGCGCCCCCCACGGCAGACGGGAGTCGATGGAGTAGCCTGACGTGCGGGAGCAGGACGCAGATGTCCCGTTCGGGGTGGTACCAGATGTGGCAGTCGCGCCACAGCCTGCAAGAATCGTCGAGGCCACCATCACGCCGATAAGCGCTCGCTTCACGTTGCACCCTCCTGATTCAATGCAACTCTGTGTGTAGGCGTAGGAGCCCCCGTTGTAACTAAGCAGGGCATAGTTGTTGGCGCCGTGGCTGTGGCATGTGATCAGGATAGCGTTGGAATCCGAAAAGCCGGTGATGATCTCATTATGGCCAGGGGTGTCGAAGGTTTCCAGAACTAGGTCCCCGTAAGGAGCTTGGCTTGGGCTTACAACTACCCCGCCGATGGACTCGATGTACGAGAAGAGGTCGTTAGCGTTGCCCCAGTCATTCGTCCCGTATCCGGTGTCGAAGCCATTGGAGTCCTTGACCCCGGTGGCTGCGTAGTTCCAAGTCTTAGACTATCCACCGAAACATCTGAATCGCGAATCCGGGTGCACCAAAATGGGGCCGCTCCTTGCCGGGCGTGAAACCCGTGTGGGAGGCTGCCCTTCTCGTTACGTGGCGGACCTCGTGCCTATCAAGTAGCGCCCTGCAGCTTCTGGCGCCGATCCAAGGCTCCCGGAAGAACTCCATCCGCCCTTTGACGAGGGGAACTGTATTGGACGCCGTTCCGGTGGGGTGACGCGCGGTGGATCCCCCGGGGAGCAGACGACAGCGGTGGAGCCGGGGAAGTCCGCATTGGAACACAACACCTTACGGCTGAGTCAACGGAGACAGTTGTATCTGCTTCGCAAGCCCATAGGCGGTCGGCAGGTCGCGGTCGTTCTCGACAAATACGCGCCCAATGACGAGCACCGAATTGTTTGGTGAAGGAATCTGTGACACTCCCTGCGGGACGGTGCCTTTCCAACCGGGCCCGCTGATGAGGTAGGCGCCGGCCCCGGTTCCCGTGGTGCGTTTACCGACGTAGGCAAAGTTGATGTTCTTCGATGCATCGGTGAACTGCACGCTGTAGTAGCGACCAGCCATGTCGGGCACATGCAAGATTTGTGGCCCTTTACCGAGGTCAAGCCAGCCGGCGGTGAGGAGCGTGTCACGGTTCACGCCAGTGGTCGCCAAGTTGGAGCCTGAGTTGGGCACGTGGAGGGGATCTGCAAAAAGCGCTTGAGGTTCCGCATAGAGCGTGTTGACCGGGACGGGGCCGTCACCGAACCCCTGTCCGAGGATCGCCCTCTTGAATGCATACAGGAGCAGTCGCGGCCAAAAGTAGATGAACATGAACCATCCTACGACTATAGCTGAACCAAATATCACTAAATGCTGCCACTCCATGTGCTCCATCACTTCACCTCCACAACTGGCGGCACGTTGTATTTTCCGTCGAGAATCGTCGCTCCGGGCATATACACGCGCAGCCAGAGATTGAACTTGCCCGAGGGCGCGGGCAGCCAGTTGGATTCGCGATCCGTCGGAGCGATGTTCTGAATGTAAATGTCAACGGAGCCGTCAGCGTTTGACACGAGTCCTGACCGATCACTCACGCTGTACCGATCGATTGGATTCGCCACAAAGCGGTTCCCCGCATCACCCATAGTTAACGACCAGAACGCATTATTCGGTGGCAGTCCGCCCGTCGGAAAGTGCATGATGTAGTTGTGCTCTCCGGAGAGGTCACGACTCGCGCCGTCTACGGACGTGGTCCAATACATCGCTTCTTGCGGTACGTTCACCGGGCCAAGGAAGGTTTGGGAACACTCGGCTTGCAGAAACATGCCGTTTCCAGGCACGCCGCATCCAAACATGGTGATCCAGCCGTTGATCTTTGTGGCCTTGATCTTCGCCAATATTTGCAGCGTTAAAAACGCCAGCCCGAAGCCGGCGAAAATGCCTTGAATCGCGTCGCTTGCCACAGATCTTGTATGAATGAAGAAAAACGAATGGATTGCGGCCCAGCCGCAAATCACCCCAAAGAACACCGCCAGAAGAGTGAATGGTCTACTATTGGTCATTCAAACACGCCCTCCCGGTGCTGCCGAGTGGGGACCGCTCTGCTGTCGAAAACCGGTGCAGTCCCTAACTGCACGGGGCCGTCCAGGAGCCCGGAAGGCGTCCGGACGCTAGCAATATGATATCACCAATCGTCGTTTCCCTCAAAGTTAACCTCTACAGTATTCATTGCCAACCTGTCGTGGCCGAGTAGCACCTCGGTCGCCTGCGGGGTCGCTGGAGCAGCGCAGCCGCAACGAGCTGGGTCGCGAGACGATGTCTGTCACGTTCTTCAGCTGGTCCAACGGCGACCACCGGCACAGCGGCATCGGGCTGCTCACCCCCGCGATGGTCCATCAGGGCATGACGTCAGCGCTCGCCGCGCTGACGTCATGGCCAATGCCTACGCCCGTCACCCCGAGCTCTTCAAACGTGGTCAGCCGAGTCCTCGAACTATCGCTCAGAGTGTTTGGATCGACCGGCCTGAGGACACGCCCTGAAGTTCACTGAATTAGTTGACTGAGTTGCCCAGAAGAACTTGACACCTTCCGGGACGCGTGCAATGAATCGCCCGGCACACGCTTCCTCGACCTCGCGCGGTGTAACGCTATGGCGGGCAATGTGCTCGGCGTCCCAGGGGTCTAGCGGAGATGTGTGATGCCGAGCATGACCCAAGTGCAACACATTGCGTTTCGCGCGACGAGGTAGGACAACGAGAAGGGCTGCCTCCCGCGCGGGTTCCAACCCGGCGAAAGCGGCCTCATTTGGGGTGCGTCCAGGCATGGGTCTCGCTGCCAGTGAGAGAGCCGTCGTCGCTGACGGGCAGTGATCCGGGCGGGAAGACGACAATGGACTCGCGCGCCAGGAAGGCGTTCACGTCGATGTCCTCGTCGGCGCGGATCCCGTGCCCGCTCGGGGGCCGGCGCGGTCCTGACGGAGGCGCTTTCGGGCGTGCCGGCAGCGACCCAGTGGCCCCACCGAGCCTCCACCTCTCGCACCGCCTACAGCGGCACCGCCGCGAACAGGATGTGTCCGCCTGCGTCAGGGTTGCGCCTGCAGGCGTCGAACTCCGCCTCTATCAGCGCGTCGAAGACGTCCGGGCGGCTCTTCAGGTCTTCGAGCTGCGCGCGCGGCAGGGACAGCAGGCAGTCCGTCGCGGAGAGGTCGACGGCGCGCAGTCCGCTGCGCCCGAACAAGGCTCTCAGCTCCTCTGCGTGCAGCATCTTGCCGCGATGCTCGGAGAAATGTTCGGTCAGCAGGCCCGTGCGGTAGACCTCGAGGATCTCCGCGCCGCTGATCGACGGCTCCGGCTGCCAGCCGGAGCCGAGCGACATGGCAAGTGCCCCCACCGTGCTCATGACGCTGCCGACGAGATGGCCCCCCGGCCTGACGAGGCGGCGCAGGAGCCGAAGCCCCGCCTCCATCTCGTCCGGGTAGTAGTTCAGCGCACCGCCCAGGCAAAGCACGAGATCGAAGGAGCCGGCCTCCATCTGGCCGACGTCGAAGAGACTCGCGTGCAGGAAGGCATCGGCAGCGAGGCCATGGTCGGCGAAGCGCTGCCGCGCCGCGTCGAGCATGGCCGATGAGATGTCGAGCAGCGTGACCCGCCCGCCCTGGCGGGCGAGCCAGAGCGCGAAGCGCCCGGGCCCGCTGCCGACGTCGAGCACGCGCCCGGCGGGCAAGCCCCAGTGGCGCAGGAACTCCGTGATGACGGCGAGCTGGACCGCGCCGAGCGGTGTCTCGAACCTTCCCCACTCGCGCGACGCCCCGTAGGCATCGTAGAAGGCCTCGATCCGCGCGTCGCGTTCCTGGAGGTTCCGCTCCACGCCTTCCCCTCCCCCAAGCGTTTGTGTCCCGCACTTCAGGGTTGACGAAACCATGTTGCCGCGAACGCACCCGGGTTCCAGCCCTAGAGTCCCAGTTCGGTCCTGGCTCCCTGCAGAGCGGCGATGACGTGGTCGATGTGCTCGTCGAGCGGGACGCCGAGTTCCTCCGCCCCCTGCACGATGTCCTCGCGGTTCACACCGCGTGCGAACGCCTTGTCCTTCATCTTCTTGCGCACGGACTTCGGCTCGAGACCGTCAAGGCGCTCGGGGCGGACCAGCGCCACCGCGACCACGAGGCCCGACAGCTCGTCCACGGCGAACAGGGTCTTCGCCATGTCGGTCGTCCGCGCCACCCCTGTGTGGTTGCCATGTCCGAGGATCGCCTGCAGCATGTCTTCGGGGTAGCCTGCCTCGCGCAGGATCTCCACGCCCTTGTACGGGTGGTCCTCGAGGCTCGGGTAGATCTCGTAGTCCATGTCGTGCAGGAGCCCTGTGATGCCCCAGCGCTCGGCGTCCTCGCCGCGCAGCGCCGCGTAATGGCGCATCGCCGCCTCCACCGCCAGCGCGTGCTTAATCAGCTGCGGCGACTTCGTGTACTGCCCGAGCAGAGCGAAGGCCCCGTCTCTTGTCTTGTCCAAGCGGTCACTCCCCCTTGATCTCGATGTCGGACGGGACGGGCAGGAACGTGCCTGCCGCCTCTGCCACCAGCTCGCCGCCCACGTGGATGACGGCCTCGGCCTTCGCGAAGCGCGTCGTGGCGCGCAGGCACTTCGCCTCGACGCGGAAAGCCGCCTCGGTCGGGAGGGGGCGGCGGTAGCGCACGGAGATCTCGGCCGTCGCAACCCCCGGCATGCCGCTCAGCGCGACGGCGTAGTACATCGCCTCGTCGAGCACCGCCGCGACGATGCCGCCGTGACTGCGACCGAGAAAGCCCTGCAGGTGGCGCGGCACGACGCCCTCGGCGTACGCACCCTCCGCACTCCTCTCGAAGCGCAGGTGCAGCCCGTGCTCGTTCTCGGGGCCGCAGACGAGGCAGCGGCCGTCGTCGCGCCAGGTTGCCCGCGCGCTCAATGCGTTCCGCCCCGCCAGAACCCCGAATAGACGCGCGGGAAGTAGCGCTCATAGAGTGCGGGGTTGAGCTGCAGCGGCTGCTCCTCCCGCAGTCGGCGCAGAGCTGCTACATCCAGGTCCGCCACGACCATGGCCTCACCCTCGGGACGCTCGGAGATCGCCAGGCGCCCGTCGCCGCGCTCAGTGAGCGCCAGGGGCGCGTAGATGCCGGCATGTCCCGTCAGGCGCATGCCGAGCGCCTCGCCGACGAGCGCCCCCTGCACGCCGAACACCTGAGATTCCTGGACGCGCGGCCACACGCCGCGAAGAGCCTTCCACGCGCTGTAGGGGTACTCGGGATCCGCCATCGGCAGCACGACGATCTCCGCGCCGAGCTGGCGCAGGATGCGGAACGTCTCGAAGAAGGTGGCGTCCATGCAGACGGGCAGGCCGATCTTGCCGAGGGCGGTGTCGTAGACGTCGAGATCCTCGCCCGCTGTCAGGCCCCAATCCTCCTCAAGCGGCATGAGGTGGCACTTGGCCTGGCGCAGGACGCGCCCTTCAGGCGTGAACAGGTGGCCGACGTTGAGCACGCGCTGATCGGGCATCGGCAGGACGGCCGAGCCCGCCGCGATGTGCACGCCGTAGCCCCTGGCAAGCGTCGAGAAGGTGGTCTCGTAGATGCGCTTCGTCGCGCGCCCAAGCAGGCGGAAGAGGTCCGCCACCTGCACGTCCTCGCCGACCTGGCGCAGGGCTTCGTCCACCGTGGCGCTCCTCAGCATGGGTCCTATGCCCGGCATGATGCCGACGAGCAGGCTCGCCGTGTCCTCGGGGAAGGCGACCAGTTCCGCGCCCGCACCGACGGCGGCGCGCACATGGTCGTAGGCGATGTCGGCAAACTCCTCTGCGGTCTCGCAAAGGCGCCACTCCATCTGCACGGCGCACGCCCGCACCACCCCCACCTCCGGCGGGCGCACGCGATGGCGGAAGCCGCGGCGATGCAGCCTGCGCGCGACGCGGCCAGGGCGCGAGCGCATCTGCAGCATGAACTGAAGGGTGAGGTCGCGGACGTTCATGGCAGTCTCCTGTATACGAGCGGCAGATACTTTCGGTAGAGGCCCGGGTTCAGGTGACGCAGCAAGGGGTAGTCCCGGCGCACCTTCTGGAGGGCGTCGACGCTCAAGGTCGCCACCTGCGCCCCCGTGCCCACGAAGTAGCCGGGGCGCGGCAGGAAGCCGGCGTCGTCATCCGTCATCTCGCACGGGGCGAGGATCGCCGCGCGTCCACCGTAGACGCGCTCACCCATCGCACCGAAGAGACCGGCCTCGACGCCGAAGACCTGGTTCTGCTGGACCTCCTGCCAGAGTCCCCAGAGGGCCTCCTCGGACGGGTAGGGCGCCGGCGGCGCGAGAGGCGCCAAAAGGATGTCCGCTCCCTGCAGCGCCAGGATCCGGCTGACTTCGGGATACCAGGCGTCGCGACCGATGAGCAGTCCGACCTTGACGCCCGCGTCGACGGCGATCGGCGAGATCTCGTCCGAGACGGCCTGCACCAGTGCGTCCCGGTGGGTCTGCAGCTGCTCCCCCACGAGGTTGCCCTGGCGGTCGAACACGGCGGCATACTGCTGAAGGCGGGCCTGCGGCGTCAAAAGATAGATCGTGCCGGGCACCACGACGGCTCCGAGCGTGCGCGCGGCATAGCTGCCGGCGGCAATATAGGCGTCCTTGAGCGATGCATCTGCCAGTGCCGACCACTCGGGGTCGGCGAGATCGAGTTGTGGAACGAGGCCCAGCGCCAGCAGGCCTGGGAACAGGTAGAGGTCGGCCGGGTTGCGCTGGGCAGTGGATTCCGCGGCCTGCACCAAGGCGCGGCCAAAGGATGCTGCGTCAGGTGCGGCGAACGGTGGGAGGCGAAACGTCGCCACCGTGAAGTCGCGCTCCAGCGTTGCCCCTCCTCGCACGAAGCTAGGCGCCCGCATGAGGCATTTCCGACATATCTCGGCAAACTCCTGCAGAAAGGGATGCAGCATCATCGAACACTCATCGGCGCAAAGCCTCGCCGCCTGGGAGCAGGCCTTCTCTTCAGGAACCTGGGCGGCCGGCGAGGACTATCTCCTCGGGGAGCGGGTGCACGACCTGCGCCGCGACCGCCAGGCGCTCGCCGGGCGCGTGCGCGGCGCGCACGGCGACTACTGGGTGCGGGTCGCCCTGGACCTGCCCGCGGTATCCGCCTGCGACTGCGGGCGGCCCCGCTGCCGCCACGCCGCCGCGGTCATCCAGGCGTATCATGCCCGCAGACTGCCGGTGACCGACGTCGCGCGCGTGCTGGACGCCTTCCTCGCCCACCCGCGCAGGGCCCCGCTCGCCGCCGCCGCGATGGGCGAGGATCTCGTCGCCGCCATGGACCTGCCGCCGCTCGACATCGAGGACATCTGGGCCCTGGAAGGCGAGCGGCGACTGCTCGCGCTCGACGCCGCACTGCGTCTCGCCGCCGATCCGAGTCCCCTGCTCTTGCGGGCCCTGCCCGAGGCGGCGCACGACCAGGACCTGCAGGCGCTGCTCGCGAGTGCCCTCTCGGAGCGTCCGCCCGCTCCTGCCGCATGGCCCCTGCTGCTGCGTCGTGCGCCGCAGGCCTTCGCCCCCCTTCTGGCCGACCTCAGGCCCCAGGACCTTACCGTCGCAGCGATCCTCGCGGCCGTCTGGCAGGCTGCCGCCGACGGCGACCGGACAGGCCTCTCGCGCCTCGCGCCACACGCCGTCGCACTGGCGCCGAACGAGGCGTACCATGCGCTAGAGGCGCTTGTCCCCTCGTTTCCGGAGCTTCTGCCGTCCGTCCTGGCGGCGGCCCGAGCCGCCGGCAGCCTGCAGCGGGCAGTCGCAGGCCTGCTGCGCCACGCCGATCGTCTGCCTGCGGGGGAGGCGGCCGGGATCGAGGCCGCCATCGCGGATGCCGCCGAGCTGCCGCGCCGCCTCAAGCTGCAGCTGCGCGTGCGCTCAGCCGCCGCGTCCGGCGGTGCCGCGCAGCTTCTCGCCGCACGGCGTGCCGCACTTGCGGAGGGCACCTGGCCGTCCTTGCGTCCTGCGGCCCTGCGGCGCATCCGCCAGCGGCCAGACGGCCCGATCCTTGAAACGCAGCTGCTGCTCGCGGAGGGTGATCTCGAGGGGGCGGCGCGCACGGCGGAGCACTGCCGCTCGTCGCCGCTCCCCGAGCAGCTCGTCGCACAGGCCTTGAAGGCGGTGGACCCGGCCGCGGCACAAAGGCACCTGCTGCGGGCGCAGGCGCTTTCCGCACAGCTCTCGGGCGCCGTGGAGCGCCGGCGGGGCAGGTTCGGCGGCGGGCGAGGAAGAAATCCTGGACCCGGGAGGTGAGGCGGTGGACCGGCTCGCGCGGCTGCGCACGGCATTGAGCGACGACGAGTGGCGCGAACTCGGGCACCTGTTGCCCGACGGCGGGCCACTGCCCTTCGACCACCCCGAACAGCTGGACGGACTGATCGCGACCGCCGACGACCGCGCGGTCGAACTTCTGATCAAGTGCCAGGCCGTGCTTGACGCCGCGTTGCAGCCCGCCGTGCCGCCCGCCCGCACCGACGCGACGCTCGTCTTCGCCTTCGAGCCCGCGTCGAGAGAGCTCGAGCACTTCCTCGGCTCCCTGCGCCGCAACGGATTTCAGGCCACAACGCTCGAAGGCGTCGAGGCTACCGTGCACGTCTACCTCGACGGCGTCACGGATCAGGAGTTCTTCCATCTGAAAGAGACCGTGCGCTCGCTCCACGAGTTCACGCGCACGGCGCTCGGCCGCAATCCGAAGGGCCGGCGGCTGCACACGTCTTGAGGCAGGCCCGGCTTAGGCGCAGAATACCTTGTGCCGGAAGTATGGAACGCGAGCAGGGGGGTTCGCCATGCGGCGACTGCGTACCGATGTCGGTCTGAACCTGCGCATGCTGTTCTCGCTGCTGCTGCTCGCCGCGCTGTACACGCTGTTCGTCTGGGTGCTGCTCCAGGCGGGGGTCGGCTTCTTCGGCATCGTCGTGTTCGCGGGCGGATTGCTGCTGGTGCAGTACTACTTCTCCGACCAGCTCATCCTGGCGACGATGGGCGCCCGCATCCTGCGGCCCGGAGAGGATCCGGAGCTCGAGCAGATGGTGGCGCGCCTCGCGCAGCTCGCCGACATCCCGACGCCGAAGATCGCCCTCGTGCGCACCGACATGCCCAATGCCTTCGCCACGGGCCGCTCGCCGCGCCATGCGGCCGTTGCGGTCACGACAGGCCTCCTGCAGCGCCTGACGCCCGGCGAGGTCGAGGCGGTGCTGGCCCATGAGATCACGCACGTGCACAACCGCGACATGGCGCTCATCACGATGGCGAGCTTCTTCGCCACCATCGCGTCGTACATCGTGCAGATGGCCTTCTGGTTCATGCCGCTCGGAGGCTTTGGCGGCGGGTTCGGCGGCAACCGGCGCGACGGCGGGAACGCGGCGCTCGTGTATCTCGCCTCGTTCATCGTCTGGATCATCTCGTTCTTCCTGATCCGCGCCTTCTCGCGCTACCGCGAGTACGCGGCGGATCGCGGCTCGGCCATCCTGACGGGACAGCCCGCGCAGCTGATGTCGGCGCTCGTCAAGCTGAACCAGTTCAGCCGCATCCCCCGCAAGGACCTGCGCCACGCCGAGACGCTGCAGGCGCTGTTCATCATGCCTGCCGCGACGCGCAGCGTGCTCTACGAGCTGTTTCAGACGCATCCGACGCTCGAGCACCGCCTGGACCACCTGCGCCGGCTCGAGCAGGAGATCAACCGTTGAGCTTCTTCGACGCCCTGTTCGGGCGCACGCGCCTCAAGAAGCCGCAGTTCGACCCGTTCTTCCGCCTCGGCACGAGCCTGCCCGACCTCGAGACGAAGGGTCTCGCGTTCACGGGCGCCGGTGCCGTCTGCCTCAGGCCGAGCGAGGAGCAGGCGTTCGCCGACGCGCTGCGGCAGGCCGAGGACGTCACGCGCCTCTATGCGGACGAGCACAAGCTGACGCTCGAGCTGACGGACGACGAGGAACGCTTCCACTGGATCAAGCTGCAGGGCCCAGCCGACGATGTGATCACGGGGCTCCACGCCCTCGGCGACACGCTGGCGGATCAGGGCTACGGCGGCGCCCTGCTGGCTGCGCTGTTTCCTTTCCAGGACCGCGGCGCCAGGACGTTCCTCGTGTACAACTACAAGCGCGGCCGCTTCTACCCGTTTCGTCCCAGTCCCGGCAAGGACCGCGACGAGGCGCGCGAGCTGCAGCTGCAGACCCTGCTCTCGCCCTTTCTCCCCATCGAACCCGAGCTCGAACGGTGGTATCCGGTCTGGGACAATCCGCTGACCGACAGCTGATCCCGTCCTGTCGCAGGAGGAGGCGGCCGCGCAGAGCGCGCCGCCTCCTCCTGCGTCTCCGCCGGCAGGGCGCGGCATGCCGTGCCCTGCCCCAGGGAAGGCTAGATGCTCGATGGCACTTTTAGCCGCTTCTCAGGCTATCTCGGAGCACCCGATGCTAGAATGAGCCCTGGATTGGAGCGAGGAGGGCTTATGTGCTCTCGTTGATTGTTCCTACCTTCAATGAACGCGACAACATCCAGCCGCTCTATGAGCGGGTCCGCGATGCGCTTGGCGCTGAGGAATACGAGATCATCTTCGTCGACGACAGCGTCGACGACACGACGCGTGAGATCGCTCGCCTCACCGCCGAAGACCCGCGCGTTCGCCTGCTGCACCGCCGCGAGCGCGGTCTCTCGACGGCCGTGATCGCCGGCTTCGGCGCGGCGCAGGGGGACCTCGTGGCGGTGATGGACGCCGATCTTCAGCACCCCCCGGAGATCCTGCCGCAGATGCTGGATGCCCAGCGCCAGCGCAGGGCCGACCTCGTGGTGCCGTCCCGCTATGTCGAAGGCGGCAGTCCGGGTGGCCTGGACGGGCCGATCCGTCGCATGCTCTCGCTCGGCGGCAGATCTCTGGCGCACCTCATGCTGCGGGAGAGCCGCGTCACCAGCGATCCGATGTCCGGCTATTTCCTCGCGACCCGCGAGGCGGTCCTGCCGCTGCTGGGGACGCGCCCGAAGGGGTTCAAGATCCTGCTCGAGCTCCTCGTGCGCGGCCGGGTGCGCCGCACCGTGGAGGTGGCCTACAGCTTCGCCGAGCGCTCCGCGAACCAGTCCAAGCTCGGCTGGAAGACGCAGGTCGACTATCTGCGACAGCTCCTCGACCTCGTGCCCGTCCACCCGGAGAACACCCGCTTCTTCCTCTTCGCGCTCGTCGGCGGCACGGGCGTCGCGGTGAACGCGGCCCTCTTCGCGCTCCTGACGAACGACCTGTTGAACGGGGTGCAGTACGCTGCGCTGCTCGCGTCGCCGATCGCCTCGAACGCCGCCATCATTTGGAACTTCATCTGGAACACCTCGATCACGTGGCGCGACCGCTTCCGCTCGGAACACCTCTGGCGGCATGCCCTGCGCTACCTGCTCGTGTCGGAGACAGGCACGCTGCTCACGTGGCTCGTCCTGCTCATCCTGCGCGCCGTGGGACTGAGGCTCGACCTCCTGGACCAGCTGATCGGCATCGGTGTGGCGGTTCTGGCCACCTACCGCCTGAACGACCGCTGGACCTACCTGCCGGCCGGTGATGCCGTCCTCGAACCCGAGCGCAGCGTCTCGCGCCGCTAGCGCATGGTCACAGCCGGTACCCCCTCACGCTGGCGGGACCGCCTGCCGCTCGCGCTGAGGGGTTTCCTTTTCACGCTGATCCCGCTCTGGATCATCGGCCTCGCGGGCCTGTGGGTCATGCCGCTCCGCTCGCACCATTGGCTTCCGCCTGTCAGCCGCTGGCTCCGTCTCTTCGCGCGCTGGGACTCGGCCTGGTACTACCGGATCGCGGTGATCGGCTACTGGCGCAGGGCCGCTTATGCGTTCTCACCGCTTTACCCCCTGCTGATGCGCGGGCTGCATGCCGTGAGCGGCATGCCGTACGTGCTTGGCGGCGAACTGCTCGGCTGGGCCGCGGATCTGCTCGCGCTCTGGCTGCTCGTGCGGCTGTGGCGCGAGGAGGCCGGCGAGGCGGTCGCCCGCCGCGCGCTCTGGCTGCTGCTCGCCTATCCGGCCGCCTTCTTTCTGGTCGCGATGTACCCCGAGTCGCTCTACCTCCTGCTCTCCGTGCTCACCTACCTCCTGCTGCGGCGCGGCCGCTACCTCTGGGCGGCGGTGGCGATGGCCCTCGCGGCGCTCTCACGCGCCAACGGCATCCTGCTCATCCTCCCCTACCTCGCCTTCGCCTGGGAGGCGTCGGGGCGCCGCATCGACCGCCGCTTCCTGGGGCGGGCGGCTCTCGCCCTGATCGGCGTCGCAGGGCTCGGGCTCTATCTCGGCTACAGCTGGGCCACGAGCGGCAACCCGCTGCAGTTCCTCGCGCAGCAGGCAACGTGGCACCGCCACTTCACGGGCGGCGGATTCGCGCTCGCGTACGCCCTCATCCACATCTTCTACGGACAGGGCCTGCCCTTGAGCATCACCGATCTTCTCGCGCCGCTCGCCTTCCTCGGCGTCATCGCCTTCGACCGCGGGCGACTCTCGCTCGGCGACAAGCTCTACGTCTTTTTCGGCGTCCTGTCGATTCTCGTCGACCCTTCGATCCCGAACGGGTTCGTGCTGATGAGTGCAACACGGCTCGTCATGCCCTATTTCCCCGTCTACCGCGCGGCGGCCGAGCGGCTCAGCGAACGGCAGTGGCGCGTCGCGGTGGGGGTGATGGCGTTCCTCCAGATCTGGTTCTGGTTCACCTACACGCACTGGTGGTTTTCCGGCTAGGCGGCGATTGGTCTCTTGGCTCACTCTAAGCTTGGTCCGGTAGGGTCCTAGAAGGCGCCGGAACATGCGTTTCTATGCTACCGTAGGTACCGGCCTGTTGGACCAACGGCCGCAGTGCATGTAGGTTCGACGCGATGCGTCGACACGTCGAAGGAGGATCTTCTTGCGCATACTGATCATCGGTGGCGACGGTTACCTCGGCTGGCCGACGGCCATGCACTTCGCTCAGCGCGGGCATGAGGTCGCGGTACTGGACAACATGATCAAGCGCCGCTGGGAGTCTGAGCTCGGAGTCGCCCCGCTCTGGCCCATCGCGACCCTGACGGAGCGCGCGCAGGCCCTGCGGGAGACCACCGACCGCGAGGTGGAGGTGTTCGTCGGGGACGTCGGCGACAAGGCGGTGATCCGCGGCGTGCTCAGCCGCTTCCTACCCGACGCCATCGTGCATTATGGCGAGCAGCCGTCCGCCCCGTTCTCGATGATCGACGTCGAGCATGCCATCCTCTCCCAGCAGAACAACGTCCTCGGCACGCTGCAGCTCGCGTTCGCGATGCGCGACATCGTGCCCGACGCCCACCTCATCAAGCTCGGCACGATGGGCGAGTACGGCACGCCGAACATCGACATCGAAGAGGGCTACCTCGACATCGAGCACAACGGGCGGCGCGACCGCCTGCCGTTCCCCAAGAGCCCCGGTTCCTTCTATCACCTGTCGAAGGTGCACGACTCGCACAACCTGATGTTCGCCACGCGCATCTGGAACCTGCGCGTCACGGACCTCAACCAGGGCGTCGTCTACGGCACGGACACCGACGAGACAGCGATCGACCAGCGTCTCGCGACGAGCTTCCATTACGATGAGTACTTTGGCACGGTGATCAACCGCTTCGTCGCGCAGGCCGTCGCCGGCATGCCGCTCACCGTGTACGGCACAGGTGGGCAGAAGCGCGGTTACCTCAACATTCGCGACACCCTGCAGTGCGTCGAGATCGCGGCGACGAATCCGGCCGCTCCCGGGGAGTTCCGGGTATTCAACCAGTTCACCGAGCAGTTCACGATCGAGGAGCTCGCGGACCTCGTGGTGGCGGCCGCCGGCCAGCAGGGCATCCACGCGCACAAGAAGTCCATCGCGAACCCGCGCGTGGAACTCGAGCAGCATCATTACAACCCGCGCAACAGCGGTCTTCTCGCACTCGGCCTGCAGCCCCACCGCCTCACCGTCGACGTGCTCGGCGGCATGGTGGCATGGGCGGCCAAGCACCCCGAGCGCATCGACCGCGACGTGATCATCCCGACGGTCCACTGGCGCAAGCAGCCCGAGGGCGCGCGCGAGGGCTGAGCGAGATCCCGGCCGTGAAGGAGGTGGTCCTGTGCGCCAGCGGCTATGGACGTGGGGCATCCCGGCGGTCTTTTCCGTCGCCGGCATCTACGCCGTGTGGAAGAGTCTTGGCTCCCTCGGCATGCTCTGGCACGTCCACCCCTACTGGCCAGACCTCCTCCTGGTCCTCGTCGTCTACCCCGTCTTCGCCGCAGGCCGCGGCGTCCGGTTCCGCCTGCTGCTGCGCGACCACGGCACCTGGCAGCAGACGGTCGGCCTCGGCTGGCTCTACTCGGCTGCATGCAGCGTCCTGCCGGGCGGCGTCGGCGAGGTGTCGCTGCCGCTCATCTACCGCAGCGCACCCGGCGGCCCTGCCCACGCGACGGCCGCCATGGCGGTGGCCCGCGTCCAGGACCTCCTCTCATGGCTCATCATCCTGGTGATCGCCGGATTCGCCGTTTCGGCGCTGCCGGCCGGCTCGATCGCCCTCTTGGGCATCTCGCTCGTCGTCACCGCGATCGGTACCCTCGTCGTCTTCATACCGCCTGTGCGGCGCGTGGTGTTCCGCATGGCGGGAATCATCCCATGGCCCAAGCTGCACCGCTTCCTCGCACAGATCGACGACCGCCTCGGCGGCATGGTCTACAACGTCCCGAGCTGGATCGTCACCTTCGCCCTGCGCGTCCTCAGCATCCTCTCGTACTACCTCTCGCTCAGGGCGTTCGGTGCTCCCGTGACCTTCGCGGAAGCGTCCGTGGGCGGCGCGCTCGCGGCTCTGCTGCTGGTGCTGCCGGTGCAGGGAGTGGCGGGGCTGGGTACCGTCGAGGTATGGTGGATCATGATCCTGCGCCTCTTCGGCACACCGTGGTCGGTCGCCGCCGTCGCGGCGATCGGCGTGCACATGACGCTTCTCGTGCTTTCGGTGGCCGTCGGCGGACTGTCGTTCAAGACGGCGCCGGGCCTTTTGTCCACTACGTGAACGGAGGAAGAACGCCATGAGCGCGCTACGCCTCGGCGGCATTCTCGTCGCACTGATCCTCGGCTTCATGGTCCTGCGCGGGCTCTCGCGGCGCGCGCCGACCTCCGCCGACGGCCTGGGCTTCCTTGCCGCACTCATCCTGCTTGCCGTCTCGCTCTTTCCGGGGCTCGTCAACATCCCGACCGACCTCCTGCGCCTCGGGCGTGCCCCGCGCGGCCGCCTGCTCGCCCTCATCCTCGTCTCGAACCTGGTGCTCTGGCTCTACACGTTCTGGTCCGCGGGACTGCACCGCCGCAGGCACGAGCGCGCGGACGGCCAGCTCGAGGCGCTCGTCGCGCGTATCGCATCGCAAGGTGCGAACCCCGACCTCGACGGCATCGTCATCGTCATGCCGGCCTACAACGAAGAGGAGTCGGTGAGCCAGGTCGTACGTGGCCTGCCGGCCCAGATCCTGGGCCACAAGGTGCACCCGATCGTGGTCGCCGACGGCGGCACGGACCAGACGGCGGCCGTCGCCCGCAGCGCGGGCGCGCACGTCCTGGACCTGCCGATCAACATGGGCGGCGGCGCGGCGATCCGCGTCGGCTACAACTTCGCCGCCCAGAGCGGTGCCCGCGTCATCGTGACCATGGACGCGGACGGCCAGCACCTCGCATCCGACATCGAGGGCCTCGTCGCGCCGATCCTCAGGGGCGAGGCGGATTTCGTCATCGGGTCGCGGCGCCTCGGCACCTTTGAGAAGGTCAGTGTCCTGCGCAGCGCCGGCCTCTCCTTCTTCAACTTCTTCCTGAACCTCCTGCTGCAGACCAGGCTCACCGACTGCTCCTCCGGCTTCCGCGCGTTCGACGCGCACAAGCTGACGCACCTCGAGACGTCGGAGAGCCAGTACCACACCTCCGAGACGATCATGCTGGTGCGGCGGCTCGGACTGCGGATCGCGGAGCGCCCGATCACGGTTCAGCGCCGCATCGCCGGGCAGAGCAAGAAGGGCAACGATCTCGTCTACGGCTACCGCTTCGCGCGCACCATGCTGACGCGCTGGCTGCGCGGGTAGGGCGACGTGGCGAAGGCGTACGCGCTGCAGCCGCTTCGGGCAGGCCTCGGCCACGCGCTGAGGCCTGCGACGCGCGTCTTCGCACGCCTGGTGCCGACCCCGCGCCGGGAAGAACTCGCCGCGGTCGGCACCACGCCCTACGGCTTCGGCCTAGGCCTCGGCCTCTACCTCCTGCTCTCCCTGGCGATGCTGGGCCACACGCTCCTGAGCCCCGGCGGCAGCTTCCCGGGCTACGGCGGCGACGCCGAGCAGTACATGTGGTATCTCGGGTGGTTCTGGCATGCCGTGTCGACAGGACAGAACCCCTTCCTCACGTTCCTGATCAATTACCCGCGCGGCATGAACCTGATGTGGAACACGTCGATCATCGCGGAGTCGGCCCTCGTGGGGCCGCTCGCCTACCTCATCGGCACCACCGCCAGCTACAACCTCTGGTTCCTCCTGGACCTCCTGCTCGCGGGCGTGCTCGGCCAAGCGATCTGGGCCAGGCTCGGCGCGCGCCAGTGGCTCGCCATCCTTGGCGGCCTGTTGACGTCGACGCTCCCGTACATGACGACGCAGGCCTTGTCGCACATCAGCCTGATCACGATCGCGCTGCCGCTTGGCCTCCTGCTGGTCCTGCTCAAGGTGGTGCAGGACCGCCCGCGGCGGCCCTGGCTGTGGGGGATGCTGGCCGGTGTCCTCGCGGCGGGGCAGTTCTACACCCTGCTCGAGGTGCTGGTGAGCGCTGTCCTGGCCTTCGCGCTCACCGCGGCGGTCGCCTGGTTCGTCGCCCGCCCGGAGCTGCGCCGTCTGGCGCGCCGCGTGCCGGCGTCGTTCTGGGCGGCGGCCGTCGTGACCGCCGGGGTGGTGGCCCTGCCAGGCCTCTACGAGATGCTCTTCGCGCCCTTCCGCGTCCTCCACTCCGTGCAGCCGCCGAACATCTACGTCGTCGATCTCCTGAGCCTCATCCTGCCGACGCACGCGTTCCTCGTCCACTTCCCCGGCACCGACCCCGCCGCCTGGTTCACCGGCAACTACGCCGAGGACAACGGCTACCTCGGGATCCCGGCCCTGCTGCTGCTCAACTGGTCGGTGCGCCGTCTTTGGCACCGCCCGCTGGTGCGCGTGCTCGCGATCGTCGCCGGCATCGTGACGCTGC
>Ga0080006_1167897_pt1 | contig 18244 bp, 16 predicted proteins | sample RS3BMetagenome_FD_69209 | JGI IMG/M metagenome (GOLD analysis project Ga0080006, IMG submission 69209) | Ferric oxide microbial mat and aquatic microbial communities from Rainbow Spring, Yellowstone National Park, USA - RS3B (SPADES... ... | reverse complement strand
TTTGACACTTCTTTGGACGGGGAATGGGCTTCGCGTGGCGTAAGACTGGTTCGGTATGAAGGTAAGGGTATGGGGCCACGAGTGGCCGACGCTTTGAAGGAATGCAGGGGTAGAATAATCGTTTTCTTGGATGACGACGATTACTGGTCTCCACTTAAACTGGAACGCGTAGCCTCCATGTGGCGCGGGGACGTGGTGTATTATCACAACAGAATATACCAGGTCAGAGAAGGCGACTCTGGGACTGCTAAGGCGGTTGAAGTGGGTCGGACGAACAGCTGGTTCAACTCGAGTTCCGCGGCGATAAGCAGGGAGGCGTTGATGGGTAAGGTTGAGTATCTGCGCAGACTACCCGCGCTTACAGACCTTTTTTACTACGTGGTGGCGCGGCTGACGGGTGGTGCCTTGGTGATGGACCCGAGCAGGTTGACGTATTACAGGGCGAGGACGACTAGGCCTTGGAATCTCGCGGATTTGAGGCCCGAAAGTGTCTCCGTGATACACCAGATGATCAGGGATTCGGGGGACACTGGTGCTGAGCGGTGGTTTTTGGCGGACAACGCGCGTCGCAGGCTGCTGAAAACGGTGCTCAGAGGTAGCAAGGGGAGAGCGGACGACGTGTTGAAGGTGGCGTCCTACGTGGCTTTTGAAAGGGATTTGACGCCTGAGTGGCTCGTGGACCTTGGAGTCTCCGCGATGTGCGTGGCTTCGCCACGGCTGGTCAGAAAACTGTTCTCGGCCAGAAACCGGGAGAGCGTGGACTGAGGCTGACCGTTTGTTGGTTTGTTCGGCTGGTCGGTGTGTATCTAATGGGGTTTGTTTGCGTATAGCACGCCGAGTCTGGGGTTGGGTTGGCTCGTGGGTGAGCCGTGGGTGTCGAGGAGTTTTGTTTGGAACCCTTCTGATTTCAGTTTTTGGGCTATGTCTTTGTATCCTCGGTAGTGGTATTCCAAGATGATTTCTGAGAAGGCGTTGAGCGTTGCGCCGTCCGAGTTGGAGACGGCTTGGTACTCGCAGCCTTCGCAATCAATTTTCAGAGCGGCGTCTTTAAGGTTGAAGCGGCGAACCAGCGAGCAAAGCGAGTTCACGGTGACCTTTCTTCCAGCTCGAGCGTCTCTGAGCATGCTTTTAGAGTGGGACCTGTAGGATTCGTCGAGAAAGACGTAGCCATCTTCGCCTCCCACCGCCTCGTTGTATATTTCTATGTTGTACAGTTTGTTGAGGCGAATGTTCTCAACGGCCGTGTTGAAGGCGAAGGGATAAGGCTCAAAGGCGTAGATCTTCCTTGCACCGTTCAGCGAGAAGTAGATGGCCGAGTCCCCGTTGAAAGCCCCGATGTCCACTACGTCTTTCCCTCTAACATTCAAACACCTATAGGGCTTGTCGATGAACTGTTCGAGGTTGAACAGTGGTGGGGTGTATAGGATTTTGACGCCGTTTCTGAAGTGTGCCACCACGTTCTTTTTTAGGTTCAACTCGAACAGGAGGATGTCGTACCAGTTTCTTGTAGCTTTGAGAAGCCGGTAGCCGCGGCTCAGAAAACCAAGAGACATTGCATGCGATTTTTTGATGCGAACAAGAATGATATATCTATTATGAGCCCGCGTTTGTCGCACCGTCGAACACCTGGCTGAGACCTTCGTGGTTCACCTGTTTTGAGTTTTCTGAGCTACCCGGGTTTTCCCGTTGTAACCAGATAAGTGTTCAAACTGAACACGAGTCGGCGCTTAGTAAGGAGCCGATGCGCGTTGTTGCTCGCTTCGAATCGAAGTCTCAACTGCTTGACAAGCGTGTAACGTATTCGGAGGATGTGTGAGGCAGTGTTCCTCCGAGTGGTCGTTCGGGAAGCAGCGAATAAAATCACGCGAGTAGGTGTTGGACACCCGGGGATTCGGTTTGAAGCCTAGGTGACTCAGAGGCGTCCACGCAGTGTGTCCGAGGGCTGCTGGGCGGAGGCGCCTGCTTCAAGGCCTGTTTTGATGTGGAGGTTTTAAAACCCTCTTTTTTGGAGGAGTGGTTGTTGATTAGCCTGTATCTGAGTGTTATGGTGTCCCTTAGGTTTACGATGTTCCAAGACAAAGCTTTGAAGTATGAACCCAAGATGACTGGGTCCCGCTGCAAAACGGTGCTTACCGACGCGTGGTAAAACAGGTTGAACAAACTAAGAGGAATAACCAGCGGAGCCTGGGTGAGGGGTACGTCTTTGATAAGGGTTCTTATAGTGTTTTTGTGAACCAAGTAGCGGCGTTTCCTCCAACGTAGGAGCCGCGGAACGCTTTTGGATGAGTGGCCAGATATGTGGTAGGCTTTGGACGCGGGGGCGGTGAGCGCTTTGTACCCCTTTAATCTCAGCCTGAGACCCAAATCGAACTGTTCACGGTAAAGGAAGAAGGCTGCGTCGAAGCCGCCTATTTCTTTGAAGGGCTTGGACCTGAACACGAAGAGCGCTCCGTCCGCGAAGAACACCTTGTATGGGGATGCGTGTGTCCTTCTGTACTCTTGGTAACTCTGACCCGACGAGTCGTCGGTCAACGAACCGAGGATACGCGGCGCCTTTAAAATTTTCCCAGCGCCCTGTATCAGGTTTCTTCTGTAATAGTCGCACACAACCGGTCCCACCACCGCCACTCTTTCGTCCTGAAACGCTTCAACGATTTGATTCAGCCAGTCTGGTTCAACTACGACGTCGCTGTTTGAAAAGGCAAGATATTCGCTTCGAGGTTTAACAGTCTCCAAGGCCTTTGTGAATCCGAGGTCGTAACCATAGTTTTTGTCCAGTAAAACCAGCCGCACACGGGGGGAGCCAGCATAGTGTGCCAAGAGGTATTCGCGGGAACCGTCCGTGGAGTCGTTGTCCACCACCACCACGTCATAACTCAGGGTGGACTTGGTTTGCAGAAAAGAGTTTATGCATTGGTCTATGCAACCCGACCCATTGTAATTCAGAATAAAAATTGAGAGTTGGGTCAAATGTTTCAGATAAGGTTGTCGCTGGAACCTGCGTATAAACTTCATGAAATTTTACGTCGAATAATATATTTTGCTACACTTGGTCGCCTAATTAAGTTAATACAAGAATCCTAGGCGACGCTTACTGTATTTGAACCAGAAGACGCCTATCTGCCTCTTTTATTTGGGTGGCTTAGCAGAAACCCGTGTTTTAAAGTTTCGGTGAGCCCGTCCACCCGCAGAAGGTTTGCTTGCCTCGACGCGGGTCTCAGAATTGTGCGAAGGATCGTTCGCCCAGCACGACTTTGTATCCCCTCGGCAGATTTTTGTCTCCGTTCAGAATTGTGCAATAGCTGCCTATGATGCTGTCCACTATTCTTTTGTTGCACTCCAGCCTCGAGCCATTCATGACAATGCTGTTCTCAACCTCTACGTTTTTGAGCACGCATTCGTCTCCTATCGACGTGTAGGGGCCAACGTACACGTTGGGACCTATTTCGCAGCGCTCTCCTATTATGGCTGGCCCCCTGATTCTTACATCCCCGATTAGCTTAGAGCTTTTCCCTATGGCCACTCGCCCAGTGAGCTGCACCTGCTGGTCCACGTCGACTTCGATGCGTGGCTCCAAGTCGGACAGAACCAGTTGGTTGGCTTCGAGGAGGTCCTCTGGTCTACCCGTGTCCTTCCACCAGCTGGACACTCTTATGACACCCACTCTTTTTCCCTGTGACACAAGTAGCTGTATTGCGTCGGTTATTTCGAGCTCGTTTCTCCAGCTGGGCTTGATTTCTTTGACGGCGTCGAATATCGCGGGTCCAAACACGTAGACGCCCACCAGCGCCAAATTGGTCTTGGGCTCCTTGGGTTTCTCAACTATTTTGGTTATTTTGTCGCCGTCGACTTCAACGTTTCCGAACCTTGTGGGGTCTCTGACTGGGCACACGCCTATGACGCAGTCGAGGCTTCGCCGGTTAAATGTTTCGACGAATTCTAGGACTCCCTGTTTGAGGAGGTTGTCGCCCAAATACATCACGAAGGGTTCGCCTTTCAAATAGTGTTCGGAGAGCTGAATCGCATGGGCAAGACCTTTGGGTTCTGGTTGCTGAATATATGTAACATTGAGGCCGAGAGATGAGCCGTCGCCCACCATGGCTTTGACGCCCTCGTTGATGGGTCCCAGAACAATTGCCACTTCTTTGATGCCGGCGCTTCGCAGGTGTTCGAGGCCGTAGAGAAGCATGGGTTTATTGGCTATCGGAAGCGTGTGTTTGTTTCCGGTGTGGGTCAGTGGCCTCAGCCTGGTGCCGTGTCCACCCGCGAGCAAAAGTCCCTTCAAGTGTCATTGTCGCCTCGAAGGCTCCAGCGGTTCAGGACAAGCAGTTCAGCGAGCGGGTTTCGGCGATTATTTGTGCGGTGGATGATTCCAGTCATAGGGTTTACCTATCCTCGCATCCTCCTTTTTACCGTTTATAAGCGCGGGGATAATAGTTTTATCGTTCCAAGCCCGCCTTTCTTCGTCGGGGTTGAGCCGGTCGTAAAGCTTTGTTGTTGCGTAGACGACCAATGCGGGTTCCGAACCCACTGCTTTGTATCCGTGCCAGCAGGAGCCCACTATCCTCGCAACTTGGAGGCGCTCCCTTCCGTTGAGCACGATTTCGTCGAGTTCGCCTTTTGTGGGTGAAGACTCTCTGTCGTCGTAAGCGCAAATCTTCACCGAGCCGTTGAGACAAGCAAAGTAGTCGTTTTGACCCTTTGCGTGTCTGTGCCACGCACGAATTGTTTGGGGATGGGTATAGGCTAGGTTGACCTGGACTATGTGGTCTTCGAGCAGAAGGTCGCGCCAATCATCTCGGATAAGCTCCGCAAAATAACCTCTTTCATCGAGGTTTTTTGAACACTCAAAAACTTTTATCCCATCGATCACGCATCGGTGTTAGACCCCAATCTTTATATAAGCGTTGTTTTGCAAAGAATCTTTTTCTTCCATGCCTTCTGAGCGTCGCGCGGATCTGCTGTGGAGGCGCAGGTCGAACATTTACTTACTCGGCTAGGGCCGCCGACCCCCCGACACGAATTCCTGTTATCCCTTCACTCGGTGTCCGACCACGGTGGTCTTCGCCGCGGGGCTCTGCAAAGAGGCGCCCGCCAAGACCCATTCGTTGACACGCCTCTTCTTCTCCCGAAAGAAGCCGTGTTTTTGGTGGAACCCTCTCTTACCAGCTTAACCCAGACAGGAGCGGAGCAACATAAACCCGTGGTTCAAGGACGACGGGGTTTTATATCATGAGACACTTGCAAAGCAAGTTCCCCGCTTCAGCTAGAAGAAGTGAAAAGGGGGCAAGGCAGCGTCCAAACAAAGCCTACTCTCGACGGGTATCCAACCAAAGTTGTGTGTGTTCGTCGGACACGCATAAGGGAAGAGGGGCGGACGGCTCGGTGTTCACAGTTTTAGAAGGCTGAGCAACCTGTCGCGGAACCTTTCCTCGGAGAATTGGGCCGCTTTGACGCGTACCTGTTTTGCCAAGGCCTCGTCGTCTAAGGCGTTGAGCACAGCCTCGACAGCCGACGAGTCGTCCGAGTAGCCGTAGCCGTATCTACCCTTTTCCAAGATGTCTGTCCAAGCGCCGCCGTCGCGGTTCACCACTGGCACCGCACCCGCCGACATGGCTTCGACGACGCCGATGCCGAAGTGTTCAGCACTCTTGGTGTGGAGAAGCACTTTTGCCTCGGATAGGATGCGCCACTTGGCTTCTTCGGTGACATCAAGAGCCAGGTGAACCTTGCCATCAGCCAAGACTACGAGTTTTGAACAGTAAGAGCCTGGGCGAGCGTCGTATCCGTGACCCACAATCACGAATTTGACACTTCTACGCTTTTTTACGCCGGCGGCTATCCTAACGAATCTTTCCCAGTTCTTGTCGGGGGAAATACGGCCCACTCCCACCACCAAGTCTTCTTTGGACCTCGGCGGCGGAGACACCATGTGGACCGGTGGATACAAGACTTCGGCTCTTAATCCTAGGCGCCGCTCAACCGCCTGCGACGTCCAAGACGAGTTGCACACGATTTTCTTGGCGAGGAAGAGTGAGGAGCGCCAAATCGGTGTTAATTGGTGCATAAGAGGTGGCTTTGCGTCGGGATAGTGAATGTAGCCGAAGTCGGCGCCGCCCACCAAGTAGTTGGTGTTAAGAACCAACTCGTAGCCCCTGTGATAAAAGGGGGTCAGAAGCGCGTACAGCGTAGCCGGTAGGCTCAGATACAGTTTGGCGCGGCGGAGCGTGGGTAAAGAGTGGTCGAAGGCTTGGATGGTTCTTCTTAGAAGATGAGGCGCTGTGAGCCGGATAATCCTGTCTGGAGGGGCGCCGAACTGGTCGCTGTTCCAAGTCAAACCGCTGTTCCCCAGCACGGCGAGGTGGACTCGGAAGCCTCTTTGCTGCAGGGCGTGAATGGAAGAAGAAGCAACCATCTCAGCGCCGCCCTGAAAATATTTTGGGGGTTTCAGATGCACCACAAGTGCTTCCCTGATGCCGAATCACCGTGATAAACCATCACTGCGTAGGCCAGCTTTTATCTTTGTCTTTATTACAAGAGTGCGTCCGCAAGCGCGGAGTGCGCCCTATAATGTTAGTTGGCGCGTGCACAGGTCAGCTGAGGCGCGACCAGTTTTAGAAGACTGGAACTCGTGGCTGGGCGCATCCAACACTGTTTGAACCACGCGTGTATTCACCGAAATACTTTTGTTGTGTGCTCAGCCAATAATTACGTTGGCGGGTGCACGTCTTGATAGACCCATTAGTGAGGTGTGGATAGGATCGTATGGATACAATTTTGAATGAGGACGCCGAAGTCTTAGGCGACGCGTTAAAAGAAGGTTACAAAGCTCGATTTAAGAAGGTGGCCGTGGTGGGCTTCGGTTATGTAGGCACGGTTTTAAGCGTCTTTTTGGCGGAACGCGGCTTCAAGGTCTTCGCGGTTGAAAAACAAGTGGATGTGGTGAGAAAAGTGGTCTCGGGTGTGCCCCACTTGAAGGAACCCGGGGTTTTCGAACCTTTGCAGGAGTTTCTCCGGAAGGGCGTCCTAAATGTGGGTGGATCATACAGTTGTGTTTCAGAAGCGGATGCAATTCTGATAACGGTGGGCACCCCTCTTGGGGAGAACTTCGCACCCAACCTTGAAGCGGTTGAACGAACCGTTGAAGATATTTCTAAGCACCTGCATAGTGGTCAGCTCATAGTATTGAAGAGTACGGTTTCGCCTGGCACCACAAGAAGCTTGGTGGCCTCCATGCTTAAACAAAAGGGGATAGAGCCGGGTCGAGACGTGTTTTTGGCGTATTCACCCGAGCGCCTCGCCGAAGGCAACGCCATGAATGAAGTCAGAAGTCTTCCCGTAGTGGTGGGCGGATACGACGGCGCAAGCACTGAGATGGCCGCTTCGTTTTGGGAGAGCGCTGGGCTGCGGGTCGTACGGCTCAAAAGCCTTGAGGCGGCCGAACTCACAAAGCTGGCCGACAACGTGTGGATCGACGTCAACGTGGCCCTTACAAACGAACTGGCTCGAATATGCGAGTCGATGGACGTGGACGCGATGGATGTAATAGCAGCTGCCAACACTCTCCCCAAAGGCGGTGGTCACGTTAACTTCTTGGTTCCGGGAATCGGCGTTGGGGGGAGCTGTTTGACCAAGGATCCTTGGTTCTTGGTGAGCCTTGCAAATGCCAAGGGAGTCACGGTTAGGATTCCACAGGTTGCAAGAATGGTCAACGACGATGTTCCCGCGCAGATCGTGCGCACGGTTGCCTCCGCGCTTAGGGCGAAAGGGCATGTACGCGACTCTAAGGTCGCAGTTCTGGGATACGCTTTTAAGGGTGGAACCAGCGATGTAAGGGGTACCCCGGTGCGCCGGATAGTCTCGGGGTTTTTGGAGCTGGGATTCGCAGCAGCCGTTTACGACCCTTGGGTGGACGCCGAGACAATTATGGGTGAGTGCCGGGCCAAGGTCTGCGGAACTCTGCGGGAGTGCTTGTCGGAGGCGGCGGCGCTTTTCGTGGCTGTTGGTCATCCTGAATTCAGAAGTTTGTCTGCGGAGGAGCTGAAGAAGTTTGTGCGCTCTGACTGCGTAGTTTACGACGGCGGCCGCATCTTCAGCCCTAAGGAAATCTTGGATAGCGGCTTTGATTATTATAGCCCCGGCTATTTTGCATATAAGAAGTAACAAAAATGATTGTTGTAACCGGCGCCGGCGGCTTCATTGGAAGCCACTTAGTAGAAGCACTGCTCACCAGAGGGAGAAAAGTGCTTGCCTTGGACCTCGGAGAAGAGGTTCCAGCCAGCCTTGCGGGTAACTCTTTAAACGAGCGTTTCCAGTATGCTTCCTGTGACCTGAGGCGCCCAGAATCGCTTTTCACTGTGATTCCTCGAGACGTGGACGTGATTTATCATTTGGCGGCCACGGTGGGGGTTGATTCTTATATCAGGGATCCCCTTGGAACCATCGACAACAACGTGTTGGGCACACGAAACGTGTTGGAAGCGTGTGTCAAAAGAAACATTGGCGTGGTTTATGTTAGCTCAAGCGAGGTGTATGGGAAAAACCCCGACGTTCCTTGGAACGAGACAGCTGACAGAGTTTTGGGTAACCCCTCTATTGACAGGTGGAGCTACGCCACGAGCAAAGGGCTCTGTGAGCACATGGTGAACGCCGTGCACAAACGTTTCGGAGTGACAACCACGGTTGTGAGACCATTCAACGTTTACGGTCCAAGACAGAGGCCCTCTTTCATCATCCCGGCGGCTGTTCACAGTGTGTTGAACGGCAGGCGTCCAGTGGTTTATGATGATGGAACGCAGACCAGGTGTTTTACGTATATCGACGACTTGGTGAATGGGTTATTGGTGTGTGTAGAGTCCAAAGCTGCCGCGGGTGAGACATTCAACTTGGGCAGCTCTAACGAAACAACTATAAACGATGCTATTCAAACAGTCCTAAAGGTTTGTGGGTCCAGTCTGCAGCCCATCAGGTTCGACACCAAGAAACAATTCGGGGACACCTATGAAGACATTGAGCGAAGGGTTCCAGATGTTTCCAAGGCTCACCGCGTTTTGGGCTGGAGGGCGAACACCAGCCTTGTTGAGGGTGTGACCAAAACCGTTGCCTGGGCGAAGTCTCACCCCGAATGGCTGAGTTCATAGCGCCCTGTGCTGTGATGCCTCACTTCAAGGAGACTTCGCAGGTTTCCGGATGCAAAAGTGACCATAAGCCCCATTCTTTAAATACGAAAAACGCGGGGTCATCCAACCGAAAGTCTATTAGGCGGTTCACTCTGACAAATCAATAAATGAAAGAAATGATTGTTCCCGCGGGTAAGGCGATTGCCTTCGAAGTAGCGCGCGACGACACATTCCGAATCGCACAGGTGGAGGGCAGGCAGGTGGCCGACGTTGTGCTCATAAACGCGGATAACTACAAGGAGTATTTTTCGGCTGGTCACAGCATTTACCTGAACTGTATCGAAGGAACGGGCAACATAAGAAAGTTTACGAAGTTCTGGTCGCGTCCACCCATGGAAAACGTGATGGCCACCGTAATAGAAGACACCGTGGGGGTCCACTTTACATACATAGGTTCGCGCTGTAGCAGAATGATTTATAAGCTCCGTCACAACATAGACGCACCTCCTCACAGAACATGTCAAGACAATCTCGCGGAAGCTCTTGCGCCGCACGGTCTTTCTGCGGACGAAATTCCACCCGAGGTGTTCAATCTGTGGATGAACGTGGAAATAGACGATAACGGCTGCTTCAGACTCAAACCTTCGCTCGCGGGTCCTTCGGACTTCATTGAGCTGAAAGCGAATATGAATCTGCTTATCGGGGTTTCAGCGTGTCCAAGCGACATGGTGGCGGTGAACGACTTTAGGATTAAGCCGCTGAAAGTTGTACTCTCTTCATGAACTCCAGCTCTGTTCGGATACTCTGCTACTGCAACAACGCCGAGCACCTCTCAAAAGTGGGGGAAGCGAGCGTGGGTTATTATGGTTTCGTTGTGAACCAAACCACTTCAACGTCGAATATCACGATGTCTGAACAAGCTAAACGAGCAATTACTGAGGCCCAAGGCTTGATTGGACACGCGAAGTTTTCGACTGATTAGGAACCATACTCGCACGAGGCGTTTGCTTCAGTAGTGGCTCGACGTGTTTAGACACTGATTGAGAACCATACTTACGCCGTCGCGGTCGCACACTTTGAGTCCGCCAAATGAAGCCGCGTTGAGGGAGCGTGTTATAGGGTGAGGGGCGACCCCGATTTCTGTCTTCGGCCACCGGCTCTGGCCTCGCATTGTTACCCTGTTCGTTGCACCATCAACGGATATTTCCGGTGGAGAAGGGTGAGGCCACGTTTTGAGCTGCGTGTATAGGGAAAACTGGGTAGCGTCGGGTTCGAGTGGACTCGACAAATTGCCATCACTGACTCGCCTTGCAAGAGGCGCGGATCAGCGTGTCCATAAATCCGCACAAAGCGGTGCAGTATTCAAAGGGAGTAGTCGCCCAGCTTGGACATCTTCCCGGGATGGCGCCTTCTCAGTATTAGGTAAATAAGGACTCCGAGAAGTATCCACGCACCCGCCACATATGTTGCGTAATTGAGCGGTGCTGGCGGAGCGGGGTAGACTGAATAGACTATGGCCGCGCCGAGAGCCACGAAGACTATGGCTGGCACCACCAAGTGTCTGAATACCCTGAGCGAATGGGTTCTGTGTTTGTGTATGGCGAGCCCAACGCCGCCCAGCATGTGGTTTAGAAATATAAAGAAGCCGTTGCTTGTAATCAAAAAGACGCTACCCATAAAAGGGCCGAGCAGGAAGCCCGCGACCAGCGCAGCAGCGGCGTTTAGGACGCCCTGAAGCAATATGCCTCTGCCCGGCACACCATACTTGTTTATTTTTGCGAAGGGGCCCGTAAAAAGCACGCCGTCTCGACCCATTCCAAAGGTGAGCCTTGCATAGTTGTTCGCGTAGCCCACGGCCGCCGAGTTATAGCTGTTGAGCACAAAGAAAGCGAAGAGGGCTGCGCCGATGACGCCGAGATACCTCAGATAAACCGTTATGCCGGGGTCGGGAAGGGCTGCGTAAGAAGACATGTTGTTTACGCCGTACACCGCCTCTTGGCCGTACGCGTTTAGTATGACGGCGGCGCCGAGGATTATCGATAGGTAAACGAGCGCTCTGGGCACGTTTCTTTTTGGATCCTTTGTCTCCTCGGCGACAGGAATAACAGAATTCATTCCGCCGAAAGTTGTAAAAGCAAAGACGGAGGCCAGCATAAGGGTTGTGATGCTGCCGCCTACAGGTGCGAGTGTGAAAGGCTCGACCGTGTTGTGGGGGCCGGCGATGGCGATGAGTATTAGGGCGGTGACCACGAGGAAGACCACCTCGGCGAGTCCCGTGACGAGCACATACGTTGTTGAGGGTTTGACTCCTCGATACACAAGGTACGTGGATTCTCCTATAAGAGCAAGCGTAACGGGCACCCATAGATACGGGAAAGCCGCACCAATTGAGGGAAAGAGGAGATACGCAAAAGAAGCAAAACCGAGCACCGCATAGCCACTAAAGCCCGTCATGTAGTAATACCAATAGAACCATCCTCCGAGAAACGCGAATGGTTCGCCAAGCCCTCTTTTTAGAAAGGCGACCCATGAGTGGGCGGCCGCAACCTCTTTTGACCATTCATACACAATCACCGTGTTGCCCAAATACACGAGCCACGCAATCAATATGAGAAGCGGCATTGCACCGCCGACGAGAGCCGCGAGACCCGCGAAATAAACCGCGGTGTCCCCCGCGGGTCCATTGGTGGCCAGACCCTGCGCGAGGGCGAGCGGCATGGAGAGCACTCCGCGCTTGAGTCCACTCACGGGTGCGGGCTGAGCTGACCCGCCCACAGCGCTTTTGGTGATTATGCCCCCTGAATCGAAGGCGGGCCGCGTTACACCGGTTGTTTGATGTGTGTCGTCGTGTGCCAAGTGGAACGCCTTTCCAGCTCGTGGTGTTTCTCTTAAATCTTTTGTCTGAGAATCGGGTTTGTCCGCGTAGGGTTGTGTTCCGAGCTATTTCACTTTGACTGAAAATGCATATATATATTGTTTTGCAGTGGAATTGCGAATATGTCTGAAAGGTATAACCCTTGGTGGTTCGGTGAAGAGGACCCGGCTTATATAGAGTGGATGAATTCGGCTGTAAAGTGGAGGCCACGCGAGATTGACTTGTTGTCGCTTACTCCTTTCTCTCTAAACTTTTTGGTGGGTCCAAGACAGGCGGGGAAAACAACTCTTGTGAAACTGGTTATCCATGAGCTGCTGGGCAAAATCAGCGGGAAAGCGGTTTTCTATTTTTCGTGTGACGAGCTAACGGATCACGTTGAGCTGGGCGAGGTGTTGGACGCCTATCTGGACTCGAAGAAGGCTTGGAACGTGTCCACGGCCTACATTTTTTTGGACGAAGTCACGTTCGTGGATGATTGGTGGAGGGCTGTGAAATCAAGGGTTGACGATGGTTCGTTTAGGCGCGATGCTGTAGTGGTCACTGGTTCTGCGAGCATCGAGTTGTTGAGGGGCAGGGAGTCGTTTCCGGGCAGACGCGGCGGGGGCGTGGACATTGAGCTGATGCCTCTTTCCTTTTCCTCGTTTGTTGAGGCCGTGGAAGGATTGAAGCCGGTCAGGGCGGGAAACATTAAGAAAGCCGCGGAGGCGGTCAACGCGAACAAAGTGTTTTCGCGCAGACTCACAAAACTTTTTGGGGACTACCTTGACTCCGGGGGTTTCCCAGCAGCTGTCAAAGAGTACGCGGCGCGTGCCAAGGTGTCCGAGGCTACGCGTAGAAGCGTGCTGGACTGGCTCAGAGTGGATTGGTCGAAGGTGGGGCGAAGCGACTCCTATATGAAGGAGGTGGTGGGTTTCCTGCTGAGGGCAAGGTGTGCGCCCGTAAGCTGGTTGGGCGTGGCCAAAAACACGTCTATTGGTTCGCCCAACACAGCTGAGGCCTATGTTGGGACACTCGAGGACCTACTCGTGGCTCAAACGCTGCGACTGGTCGACCCCACGGGCAGGGTTCAGCACAGGAAGAACCGGAAAATACATTTCAGGGACCCTCTTCTCTACCACGTCTTTTCGGCGTTCTCTTCGTCTCCAGTGGACCAGCCCTGCTTGGTGGAGGCCACTGTTGCATCACACATTGGACGACGAAGCCAAGCGTATTACTGGCGAAACGCGGGTGAAGCCGACATAGTCGTAGTTCAGGACAACAAGCAGCTTGGACTGGAAGTTAAATGGGGCTACCACCCTTCAACCAAGCCGCGGCACCTAGCGGACTACATAACGCTGAACAAGGAAAGTGTCCCAATTTTTCTTGCGTCGCTGGACGCTTAGGGTCCGCCGCGAACAACGATTAAAAGAGTCAAGGGTTAAGGGTTCGAATCAGAATCGGCTATGCGTAGACATCCACAAACATTTTTGGAGGGGTTGGGGTATTCGAATCCGTATCCCCGAGCGGGGCCGCGTTTTCGCTGAACAAGCAGTTCTCGGCGGGCCACCACCCCCACCCACCCCCCGCCTCGCCTATCGCACGCCTACACGCCCAGTGACGCTCCAGCGATACCTGTATGAACCACTCGGCGCGTGTTCGGCTCCGCGTTTGGAAACGCTAAGCTTCCCCTGTCTGTTCGAACACGCTGCAAAAGGCCCGACTCTGAGACTGCTGGACCTCTTCTCTGCTCGTCGAGTTGCCGCGTCGGCGACGCAACAGGGTTTTTCAGGTAAGGCTTATGTTCTCGGCTCCGGTTCTGTGTGTGCTTCTCAATGGGTTTTCTTCCATACGCGCTTGTGACACTCGCTGCCTTTACCGCGATGCCCCTCTGCATGAGGTCGTACCTCAAAGCTCGGGTGGGGACGCCGCTTTACAGGTCGTTTGTACCAGTTTACCTAGTCGGCACAGTGGTCGTGTCCTTCCTAGTTTCCCACCTGCTTTCACCCGTTCTGGTCTTACCCGAGACCCCTCTCCTTGAAGCCGCCGGCTTGGGCCTACTCTACCTCTGCGCGTCCTATCTGCTCTACTACGCGCTTGAACACGAAAGGGCTGGGCTCATAAGCGCTATCGGCGGCTCCCAGCAGTTGTTGATAGCTTTTTTTCGAGTTTAATCTTCGACCCCAAACTGCTGTTTAAGGTGTCTTGGGCCGCTGCCCCCATGTTTCTGGGTGTAGCAGCCCTGTCCGTGGACTCGGGTTCATCCAAGCCCAAGTTGTCCAAATACGCGTTGGCGGCTCTCGCCGCGAACCTTTTGTGGGTGACCATGTGGATACTGTTTTACTATACTCTGCCGTCTTCATATCCTCCGTCTCTTTACTTTGCGTGGGTTGTGGCCGCGGCTCTGCTGTTCTCGGCGTTCACATCACACGTGTTCCGTGTTCGGAGAGCCGAGTTCGCGTACGCCGTGGGCTCGCCGCGCAGACTCGCGTTGATAGCTGTGGCAGTGGTTTCAAACGGGGTTGGCTCAGCCATGTTCGCGGTGTCCTATGGGCTCAGGCCAGTAGCCACGCCTCTACTCGTCGAAATGTATGTTCCCGCGGTGATGGTGCTCGGCGCGCTGAGACTCAAAGAAAGAGTAAGCACCCGGGAAGCCGTGGGAGCAGCCCTGATCGTTGCCTCTCTCTTCGCGTATTTCCTTGTTTGACGCGCTGAGCCACGAAGCGCCGAGCGTAGCTCTGAGCGCGTGATTCAACTCATAAAGGGGTCTGCGCAAGCACAGCGTTTGCAGCCAAAACAGGTGTTAGACTCTCTGAATCGGGGTCAGTGTTCGCCGAGTGCCTGTTCGCCTCACGCCGAGCCGACCGATTGGGGTTCAAGCAAAAAGCTCGACTATTCGTACTCTATGGTTGCGGGGGGCTTCGGGGTCACGTCGTAGTGGACGTCCACAACTGATTCATCGGCTTCCAACAATTCTTCAGCCAAGTATTTGAGCTCGGCGTAAGGCGGCTTCAACACGTCGGCGGTCATGTAATCCGATGTTTTAACCGCTCTTATCACCAAGGAGTAACCCGTCGACGAGTCTTTTTTGGCTGCGAATCTTATGCACAGCCTTGAAAACCTAGTTTTCGAGTTTGAAAGCTCTCTGAGAGCCGTGCGCTGGTTTTGATACAGCGAATACACTTCTTGGTCGAACCGCTTTATGGGTGCATCGCTGGCTGGACCAACGCTGAGCAGGCTGCCGTAGACACGGGCGTCTCCCCGCACGCCTGTGACTCTTTGTTTGAACTCCCAGTTCACCGAACCCGTGACCACCTCAGACGCGAGTCTCTGAGGCGCATCGAACACCGCGGCGAACCACTGCGACGGCTCGAACACCGATAGTCTCTGCTCGACGAGAGCCGTGACCCGTCTTAGCAACTCGAGTTTACGCTTCGAAACTTTTCCGGGCACCCTGACCAGAAGCCCTGGGCCCGGAAAGGGTTGTCTGCGCACGAATTCTTCGGGTAACCCGAGGTGTTGGGCCAAAGCTCTTACCTGGTCTTTGTAGAGCTGAGCCAAGGGTTCGAGGAGCTTGAAGCCGTACTTTTCTTCTGAGCGGACGCCTATTTGGGTCAGAACGTTGTGCTGGGTTTTTATGCCCCCCGCGGTTTCGATCCAGTCGGGCGCGATTGTTCCCTGAAGAAGCCATTTGGAACCCGTTTCTTCGGCTTGCTCTTTGAGAACAGAGTAGAACGTTTCACGGAAGGCCACGCGTTTGGCTTCGGCGTCCTCCAAATTCTGGGTGGCTTCGAAGAAGCGCTGCTCCACCCTCAGAACTCTCAGCGGCACACACGAAGCAGAGTTGAACAGTTTCTCTACGAGCACCGGCTCGTCTTGGCGTAGGAACCCTGTGTCCAAGAGCAGGGGGTGAACCCTGTTTCCCAGCGCTTGGGAGGCTATCAGGGTTGCGACCGCGCTGTCAACGCCGCCGGAAACCGCGGCCAAGACTTCTTCGTCTTGAACTGTTCGCGCCACCCATCCTCGGATTTGGGCCGCCAAGGCTTCGGGGGTCAGCTTGGACGGGTTGAGGGATTCGTCGAACGGGGAAGCGCTCATCGCGGGTCTCCGATTCGGATGAAGGGTTCAACGGTTTTTGGGCGACGGAACCGTGGGTGGGCGTGCAAATGTCACTCATCTTTGAAGCGTGACCTGTCGCTCAGCGCGATTTCGTGTCTGAGCTGGTTTGAATGCAGCGTGGAATTCACGATTTCCTCAACTGTTTTCGCCATCACGTTTTTGTCGGCTGAGCGAATCATGATGCTTACGTGTTCCACGCTTGTGTTGAGCTTTCTGGCTATGGCCTCGTAATCAACGTACCAGTCCTCCTCGTAGTCTCTGACGTCAAACGGCAGCTCTTTTTTTGGCATAACCCTTATTCTGTTGAGAGCGACGCGCCAAGCCAGGACTTCTCTGGGTATCGCCACGTGGGGTTTTTCGAGTTCGGCGAAGAACTGGGCACCCTCGGGATACACTTCGAGCGCAAGACTCATGGCCGCCTTCCAAGTCATCAGGGTTCTCTTCTCGGTTAAATCGGCTTTGTCTTGGACACACTCTATGGTGTACGGCATTTTTTAAAAGGAGAGCGGCGGGTATCCAAATAGGCTTTACTGAACACGGTTAAAAATGGGAGGGGTTGAGAAGCTTTTCAGACCCAGCCTCTCGCCTTCATCCCGTTCACGACTTTGTCGATCGCGTAGATGTAGGCTCCCTGACGCATGTCCACCTTATACTTCTGCGAGGTGTCCCAGACCTCTTTGAAGGCGGCGGCCATCTTCTTTTTGAGAGCGGCGTCCACTTCTTCGGCGGTCCAATAATAGTTCTGGAGGTTCTGAACCCATTCAAAATAGGACACTGTGACGCCGCCGGAGTTGGCCAACACGTCCGGAACCACGGTCACCCCCTCGTCTTTCAGCACGTCGTCGGCTTCGGGCGTGGTGGGACCGTTTGCTGCTTCGACCACCAACCGAGCCTTGATTTTGGACGCATTTCCAGAGGTTATCTGGTTTTCCAGTGCGGCGGGCACCAGTATGTCCACGTCCCACTCTAAGAGTTGCTCATTGGTTATTTCTTTGGCTCCCGGAAAACCCGACACCGAGCCGGTTTTCTGTTTGTGGGTCTCCATCTTCTTGAAGTCTATGCCGTCCGCCTTATAGACGCCACCCTTTGAGTCGCTCACCGCGACAACCTTTGCTCCGAGTTCCTCGATGAACTTGTGGGAGTACATCCCCGCGTTGCCGTATCCCTGAATGGCGACCGTGGCTTTGCCCATTTCGATTTTTAGCTTTTTGCTCGCTTCCTCGACCACGAAGGACAAACCCCTTGCAGTGGCCGTGTCTCTTCCAAGAGACCCTCCCACGCTGAGCGGTTTGCCCGTTACAACGCCGAAGTTGTTGTACCCTTTCACCCTGCTGTATTCGTCCATGAACCAAGCCATTGTCTGAGAGTTGGTGTACACGTCTGGTGCGGGTATGTCTTGGTATGGGCCCACTATGCCTGAAATGGCCGCAAAGTAGCCTCGGGAGAGTCTTTCGAGTTCACCCGCGGAAAGCTTGTGTGGGTCAACCACTATTCCCCCTTTGCCACCTCCAAGAGGGATGCCCGCCACGGCGCATTTCCAAGTCATCCACATGGAAAGCGCCTTTACTTCGTCGATGGTCACGTTGGGGTGGTATCTAACGCCTCCTTTAAAAGGGCCCAAAGCGTCGTTGTGCTGGCTCCTGTAGCCAGTGAAAACACGGATGGAACCGTCGTCCATTTTGACGGGTATGGAAACCGTTAAAACCCTTTTGGGGTACTTTAAAATCTCCACGACGGATTTGTCGAGTTTCATCACCTTCGCAACCCTCTCGAGTTGCTGAACGGCTGTTTCGTAGGGGTTGTAGACCACGGCTTTCTCGGTAACAAGCGCGGTTTTCTGCGGCGTCATAATAAGCTCCTATTCAAGCCTGTTATAACTATGTATAAGCTTTATGAAGCCGAAGTTTTCAGCGGTACGCGGGTGCGTGTGATTCGGAATGCCTCATGAGCCGTGGGCGCCTGAGTGAGACTCCAAGTACCTGGCCCGTCTGGCGTCGAACTCTTCTCGGCTCCTGATTTTTGTGGCGGGAACACCCCCCACGACAACGGGTTCGGGGACGGCTTTTTTGACCAACGAACCCGCCGCCACCACCGCCCTTCTGCCCCCTTTTTCACCCGCTATAAAAAAGGCCCTGCGCCCCCACACCCCCGCGGC
>Ga0080006_1166149_pt1 | contig 18250 bp, 24 predicted proteins | sample RS3BMetagenome_FD_69209 | JGI IMG/M metagenome (GOLD analysis project Ga0080006, IMG submission 69209) | Ferric oxide microbial mat and aquatic microbial communities from Rainbow Spring, Yellowstone National Park, USA - RS3B (SPADES... ... | reverse complement strand
CGCCCATTCCGAGCCCGATACCGTGCCCAGCAATCAGGAGCTTTTTCTGCACGACAACCTCAGCGAGTGTTCTGTCCGGCGCACACGCAAGTTTATGGTCTTATTTTTCGTAAGGGCTCTGTGGAAAGCGGTGTCGTCCTTGATAAAGCGAGTACCGGAAGGAAAATCATCAAATTCGAAGATCAAGTCTGGAAGTTTCGACCCGAGAACGCTCTCTTTATGGAACCTGGCGACGCATTCTCCTGTGAAAGTGACTGCCACGATGACTGGAGTCCATCTCAAAGACCCTTTTCCAAGCACACGGCAGAGACGAGGGCCCCTTGGGGCATACTCCGTGGTGCGTGTCATGCTGCAGGCGAATGCTGTTTCGTCGATGACCGCAAAAGAGTGGCGGGATTTGTCCCTCGAACGGGATCGATTATCAGAAGTGACAAGTTCGGTGAACGCTCTGCATGATGTTGTGAGCAAGTCGTCAAAGGACTAGGTTGCGTGCTTTTCCTCACCAATCCAACCGCGCGAATTGCTGCGCCCACGAGATGACCTGGAACAGAGTGATCAACAACTTGAAGAGCGCCTGGTTTGAGCATGCTGCGCATGAGGAAATGAGAAGAGTGGAGAATTATACGTCTGCACTGAATAATGAGATTGCTTATGTTCTTTTACGAACCATTGCTCGAGTGCTCTGTGAATCATCTTGATTGCGGCAAGGTAAAGAATTCCAGCGGCAAATAGTTGATGGAGCCACTTCGGAAAGACGACAGAGAATTCTAGAGCTACTTATGAATCCGTGCATCCTTATGGCTGCACTTTGAATGTCACGGCTGTACATCTAACAGAGGTTTGGAAAGATATCGAGAGGAAAAAGCTCCATCCAGTTCAGTGCTCCATGTTGATCTGACATGGGCGTCGTCGTCGAATGAACTCGTATCACCGCTGTGCGCGTATCGGGGCTCGTGACTACGCGAGCTCGGGTTCCGCGCCGGCGAAGTTCAGACCGCGAGCTCCGTATCGGTTAATCCATCTTCGAGAGCCGCGACAAAGAAAGCTTTTCCAGGATAACTTTTGAGGCCGAATCTCGTACAGAAATGTTTGTGACTAGCTTCCAACTGCAACCAAAGGGTAAAGGATCGTTCCTGGCGCGCTCGGCTGGCTCGCGGAGTAGCCTCTCGCATTGTGGCAACTCGGGAGGCACTGTAGCGAAGCTAGAGAACGCCGCATTGGACAGAAGGCAGTTGTTACAGGGGCTTTTGGTCGCGGCGGTTGCCGTGTTCGCAGGGAAGGCGCAGCCAGCTCATTCAGGCAGTGAGCCTAAAATGAGTTTCTTCGGAGCGGACGCGCCATCTAGCCCGTTTAGTTACAACGAGTCGCAGAAGGAGCCTCTTTTCAAGGGAATCACCCCCGAGCTCCTCGAGGAATACCGGCTTGCAATCAGCGAGGCAAAGAAGCGAATCGAAGACTCGGGTGAAGCGATATCGACGAAATCGTGGGAAGACGTGCGAAGTGCGCTAAGACTTGCGCTTGGAACCTTGCGGAGCGTCTGCAGCAAAGTAAACGCTTATGCAGCGGCCGAGGCGACGAAGCAGGAGAAGAAGAAGATAGAGAAAGCGTATCGTGACTTCTTGAAAACAATCGAGGACATGGACTATGCAGCTCGTATGAAAGACCCGGATCGTGCAGAACGGCTTCGTACCGCGAGTATTGCTGCGCTCGATAATTGGATGTCCACTGTTGGCATCTAATTGTGGAATTATTAGAGGGCTGGCGCTCGTCGCAAGAATTTCACCACATTACTCCAGGTTGCGGCCACCGCTTAATGGGAAGTTTCCACAGGAGCAAGAGAGTTGATAGGTTTTTTCATTCGCATAAAATGAGAGTCGTGTTAAACATTCAACTCTAATGAACGGATATTCGAATTGTCGGAGATGTAGAACGTGTTCGTCGATTTCTGTTTGAGGTAGCTTCGCACTCTGCGTGAACCAAGCTTTCAGGGTAGTTCTCCAGAAACGCAGAGCGCACAAAGCTGGGTAGTAAATGTCCCGTCAGCGGGCGAGTTGTGGTTTTATGTTGCCCTCATGAGTATCAAAAACCTGGACCGGTTCTGCGATATCTCCTATGCGCTCATAGCGTTAAACAAGGCGTTGTGCATTCGAGCGGTGTTAGGTCCCCTGTCAAGGAGCCCTGTGCAGAGTACCGCGGACGCACCACACAAAGGATACTGGCAAGCCGCAGAGGACGCTACGAGCGGGCAGCGTTTAAGGCGCGAGTCGCCTGCTCACGGACGCTCGAGGCACACTTCCCGAACCGGATACGGGTGCTAGCGAAGTATCGCTCCGTCGAAGTACTATGTCGTACTGCTGCATGCTCGTTCAGTTTCTCCTTTAGCAGTCTTTGGTGCCTCGGAAATCGGATCGCCTGCCTAGCGTGCCGTTTATTGTCTGATCGGGTGGCGGTCGTCGACGACTACGCCCTACTGGAAACTACGGTTGCGGCATCTGTTGTTGTGGTTGTCGACGTAGTCGTCGTCGCTCACGCTGCTCAGTACCGTGGATTACTGCAGTGCACTCTGCTGCATTGCACTGCAGATCGAGCCGCTGCTGCGCGACGTAGTGCATACCAGGAGGCACGAGGCCGTCGGCGTGCGCACGAACACGAGGCTGTGCACAGCATAACTGTTTACGTAGGGCGTTGGTGCCAGGAGCGTTGTCTGGTCCAGGTGGTGAGCGGCTGTTCGCGACTAGGTCGAACTGGCTTATTCAAGACGGCAGCCTCACTGCCTGATTTGCTGAAGAGTTTCTGGTCGCGTTTCCCACTGGAGCTTTCGCCTGACAAATCCAAGTGCGCATCCGCTAGACCTCATAAGAGAGGAGCATCTTACGCTCCGACAGCCTTTAAATACGTTTGAAAATGCCACAGGGAGACTATATAGAAGAGTTTCGGAGACGTTTTGGTGAGCGGCCCGATCAACGCGAAAAGGAGCGGAAACGCCGCGCCCGGGAACCGCACAAAGTTGCTGTCAGATCTAAGGAGTTAAGGGGATTGAAGGCAAAGATTTTCCATCGTGAGCGTTTCAAAGAAAAGATACGTCTGCGAAAAGAGGAACGGGCCCTCAAACTCAAAGATGCAGTAGCGAAGAAGAACGACACAGGAGAAGATCGACTCAAGAACGCGATTCCCGCGTACCTGCTCGATCGTGAAGATTCCGTTCGAGCTAAGGCTCTCACGAACACAATAAAACAAAAGAGAAAGGAGAAAGGTGGAAAGTGGGATGTACCTCTGCCGAAGGTGCGACCACTTCCAGATGACGAGGTCTTCCGGGTCATAAAGACAGGAAAAAAGGCAAAGCAGAAGGAATGGAAGCGTATGGTGACCAAAGTGACCTTTGTTGGCGATGGGTTCACGAGACGACCACCGAAATACGAACGTTTCATCCGGCCAATGGCTCTCCGTATGCGCAGGGCCAACGTTACTCATCCCGAACTCAATGTAACTTTTTCTCTAGAGATTCTTGGGGTCAAGAAAAACCCCAGCAGTCCGCTTTACAGCCAGCTGGGGGTCATTACTCGTGGCACCATTATAGAGGTGAATGTGAGTGAACTAGGACTTGTTACAACTTCTGGGAGAGTTGTTTGGGGAAAGTATGCCCAGGTGACGAATCAGCCAGAGCTCGATGGAACTATCAACGCGGTAATGCTTGTGTGACAGAGGACTCGTACACATTCTCATGCGTATTCACATCACATTCGGAGGTGAAGCCCGCCCCGTAGTCTTTTCATCAAGTGCTCGCTTGGAACAAAGTTGTTTCAGTAATAATCATAAGAGATTGAAATTTTGCGGCACTCCACATCATACGGCTCTGGACGAAAGCCGAGTGTTCCGTGCATTTTGTTTGCATAATCGCAGCATTCCGATGAATCTGAAGCGTGTGCCGAAAGCTCGCAAAAATGGGTCTTACAGTGATATGGGTCACAATTCGCGAATTCATCGCGGCCATGGAGCCGGGCATTTCAGTGGGCGCCACGAATGAATACTTTGCAGCGTTGGACAGAATACGGAAGCAGTCTCGCTTGGACACGATGAAGCCGACCGAAGACCCTCCTGCGGGCGCTAGCAATGATGGCTACATTTTTTGGGAGGGAATCGACATACATTCTCAGTAACTTTGTAGAATGGAACAAAAACATCGTTCACCAATGGCCCGGAAATCCGTTGCCGTAGTGCGAATAAGCGCCCTAGCCTCGCTGGATTGCTGTACTCTACCATACTAGTGCCTTGTTCTAGGTAAGTATCCGTCTCCTCTTTTTTAGGCACTGTTTTTTTTCATCGTGAGTCTTCAACGTTTCAGAATAATGTCTAAACTGAGTACCAAACGATTCTCTCGATTGTTTGCGCAAAACGAAGCCGCCATATGCTCTGGAACCACGTAACATCTCTGCATGTTGATCGAGGCGTTCCATTCTCGGTACAGCAAGTGCTTTTACGTATTTCTGTTGGTAGAATCTCACCAAAGCATGCTGTTTACCTTAGATTGCCTCGCCGTCTGAGGTTGGGCGAGATACGAACCACTTTCTTCCACATCCATTTCTGTTTCAAAATATTCTTCTCTGAAAGTTTCAGCGTGTACCCACGCTCGCGAAGCGTGCTTGTCGTCTTGAAAGTCTTGACGGGAATCGCACAGAATCAATTCCTGCTTGGGCTGTGTGGTCTCATAGAACGAAGTGATGTGCAGGCACTGCGCGCTGCAGCAAGTCTAGTGCCATAGCCTACAGTCAATCAACGAGATTGATAAGCTGTTTCTTTTCCAACAACTTTGAAGAACTTTTCGATTGCAAGCATCATTTCGCCGTACAAACGAAACCGTTGGTGACTGCAGCCTGCTCTCGTGTACTCCGCCATAGGATCGTCTGCATAAGCTATTTTCACACGCACGTACTCTCTGAATGAAGCGTGCAGCACATCGCAGTCTCCTCGAATCGGAGCATAGAGCGTGCAGATGGGTCCTGAAACCGGAATTCCCCTCGGTGGTACGCTTCCTGTCGTCCGTCATGTCCGGCATACAATACTTCCGAGCCTCGCAAATCTTGATCAGCTCCAGCTGCTTACCCTTCAGGTCTTTGGCTGCGTCCTCTTGCTTTGGACTTGCGGCGACCGCCATCATGCCTTTCAGCTCGGACCGATGAACACCTTGGATTCCTTCTCTTCATCCGCCTTGAACGGTTAGAAATGTTTGTCGCTGCTCAACTGAGGCATACGTTTCATGAAATACATGTAGACTGATATACCATCGTGCTCACTTGTCCGTTTAGTCATCACTTCAGTTCCGCCGCGCGCACGAGAATCCTTGAACCAGTGCCGCCAATGTTCACAGCGAAGTTGTATGCATACTGCATACCTGATCGCCGAGACCAGCAGTTGTTCAAAGAGCACGCGATGATATACTATACGCAAGTGTCTACAGTGACATGTCGAAATGTACCATGGGAATTTGGACAGGTGGCAACCCTGCGCCCGGCACTCCTACAAACAGTTGCTCGACGAATTGCTTCAAGTCGAGGAAAGCTACGCGAAACGTCCCGGAGCGAAAGGCTACGCGATCCCGTATGACGTTCAGCATCTCACGGTACGGAAGTTTCTCCCTGCCAGTGTGTTTCAGTGCCCAAACGACGATAACATTTTGAGATGGAATTTTTTGCCACAACAGTTTCTCGTTCGCCGCCCTTCTTGTCCTCTGTTCCGGCGGATTTGAACCTTCTTTGTCTTGTGGATTCTTCTCCTTCTCTGGTACTTGGTGCAGTACCATGTCTACGTTCACTGGACTCTGCGTGTGCTTTCTTCCGCGGCAGTGAGAAGGCTCTGGTGGACGGTGGTGCTCAAATACGCATTCTCGATGTATACATCTATTCTGCCTTACGTATCTTCTCGTCATATTCTCCGTGGTGAGCATGCCCACAGGCCGAGGCGAGCATTCCTTCACCTGTCCGGGCAAGAGCACACAAGCTACAAAGCAGTTCAGGGCTGGTGAATGTAGAACAAGATTTGTGGAAAATGACACGCTGGAGAACGGTGTCATGGATGTGAACGGATCCACGATCGATACGTGAGCGTAAAAATAGTTTTGACGACATAGAATACTCCTTCTACTGGACTGCACAGCGGAGATTACAGTGGAATGAAAAGCAGGCCAACGTCAGAGTCAGCCCCGCAATACTTGACCGTCTTTGAGTGCTGGAAAGCGACTTTGCCGTTGGGCATGATAGAAGAATGTGCGACAGTGAAGCCACTCAGTAGCTCTACGATGGATGAGGCTTTGAACGATTCGGTCTTTTTGGCGATTTGTGGTCGACTAGAGGATCGAATCGCAGCCAGGGCTGATGTTTTCGGAGTTCTCGTGCGTGCCTCCTGTGCGATTCGTATTGTCGGCTCTTCGAATGCCCATGTACAAGTCCACCGTATCTCCCGAACAATGTGTCATCAAGTGAGACGAACACTAGTCCGTCCAGCTATAAGCGTTCGCGTTTCCGCATAAGACCAATCAAGTACTCTTGGACGCACCACTGTCCAGTACAGAACCGTTTTTACTGCGTTATCCATCGGTGTCTGTTCAGTACTGTTCTTATTAACCGAACGCAAATATGGCATCCTGTGGCCACCTCGGTAGTCTTCCGTAGAGTAGGTTTCCAATGAAACGTATTGACGATGAGAAAGTCTTACAACAAGAGTCCAATTAGTTCTGCTTTGTGCGTATGTAGCATAGGATAAGGTCTTCGAGAACTTGAGCTCATTCACCATCTAACGGTAGGATGACTGATTTGAGTACGGAAATCCGTTTTTCGCGAAGTATGAATGACGTCTTAAAGTCTTTCTACGATATTTCTTTAATCGTTGGGACGCATCCTTTTTTTACTGGTTACAAGCGAGAGAAAAAACAAAAGCATAAAGAGCGTGCTCGTTAAGATGTCCTAAAATGCGCTGCTGTGACTATCAAGTCTTGCGGTTTCTCAGCGTCTGTGTGGGAAACACACAAATTGAAAAAAAGTGCACTGCTAGTTGTGCAGGAGCATGCCCGGACTTGAGTCTGGGTAAAGCTTTTGTCGAGAAAGACAGATACGCTATTTGCCTGTTGTACGCAAGCCACATCCGGTACTGTAGGCGACAAGAAATGTAGAAACACATTTGGAGTTCGTTTGAACTTCATTGCGCAACTCCAACCGACTTCTTCCTAACAAGCTGAATGGTTTTATCACCGGCATGGTGGATCAGCCTCGACTGAGCGACTCGCAAACGGATTTGGTACAGATTCGTTCACTGGAGAAACTGTCTCTTCGCTATACGCATTATGTTCAAGTTGCTGCATTTATGTATGCAATTTCACGTCCATACCCATAGCAGGGTTACTTGAGGAAGAGTCTGTTACCCAGATGGCTGGCTGCCGCCCACATGAACCCAGGGTAAGGCTCTCGATGGTGTAGGGTCGATGCAGAACTCCCCGCATTCCTCCAGAGACACGACTGTGGCCGACAAGGAACGAATCCGCAGAAGTTGTCGCAAGCGCATGCGTTTTGCTGTTGCGTTGCTGTCCAAAGTATGCGTCCCGCCCTGTCCGCAGGGCGCTTGGACGCAGAGGGCCGCGTGCAGCTGCCTTGCTCATTGAAAGGTCCTGTCGGAAGCAGAAAAACTACTAAAATTTAGCGCGCTTCAATCCTGTCAGCTTCAGAAGAAAAGCGACCGCAACCTGCATCGCAAGAGGTCGCCGCCAGGAGAACCGGCGAGCCTCATATCCCCCGTACTTCGCAGTGGAAATTCGCTGTTCGAGGCTGCGACACCGCTGGCACGACTCAGATAACTTCCGCAAAGCCATTATCTCCTGTCAAGACCTATGCTATAGCAGGTGCTCGAAGCGTCTGCGAGCGCTCACTAGAGCACAATCTTTCGCTTTTTATCGCTTCGTGCAAGTACGGGCACGCGAGAACGATCGACTGGGAAAATGCGCCTCGCAACAAGGCAAGGAGACATAAAATGCACCACCGTGAGCCTCGCGACGACCACAAATGCCGAGCATTGCCATCCGCTCATTGACGACCTGAGCAAGTCGAGCCTTCCGAGTACGGTTGTGGCAACCACGGCCAACGATGACGCGAAATTGAAGTGATTCGCCTCCGTGATCCAGAATCCATTGATGAGCGGCTCGAATTCTCCTCTCAAGAATCATTTCTGCAGCCCGCATAGTCATACCGTGGAGATCCAAATCCTCATCGAGGGGCTCAAGCAGCGTAAGCTCCACAAGTTCGTTTTCAATCGCTCTCGCATGTTCTACAAATCCGTGCATTGCTTCGAGATATTTTCTCTGAGCTGCTGTAGGTCCGCCAATGGCAGCAGCTGTACGAGCACACCGACTTGCGAGCGCAAAGCAGTCATGCATGTCGCGAAGTTTGTTGGCTCGGGCAGCCGCTCCTGTGGTTCCATGTAGCATGGCGTCAGAATTTTCTGCTAAAACTGAATTAGAATGAGCGCGAAACGCATTACGATTCCATAAACCCGACAGGGCGCGAGTCTGGCTGGCTCCATTGCACCGCGCAGTGCCGACTTCAAACCACAACTGGCTCGGAATCAAGTCCGCATTCTGACCTGGAAAGCGCGACTCCTCACCTCCCTCTCTATTCGCAGTAGCCGCAACTGGCGGTTCAGGTATGAACGCGCAGGAGTGACCGGAAGGACGCTAGGGAGGCACCTCAAGACGTCCAGAAACGATGCTTCTTGCCGGTTGTAAAATTGTCGTTTGGGGAGCGGTACGTTCTAGTATGCCGACTCCAGAACCTTTGTCCTTTTCCTTAACCATCTTTCGCGCAGGCCCGAGCGAAAGCACTGCTCTATACGTTTCTTTTGCAGGCCTGCTACACGTTATAGCCGACTCCGAAGCTTTCGCCGCTGCGATTTCCTCGAGAAACGAGAGCGCGTTCACATCGGGAACAGCAGCTTCCTGAAGCACTGCCCCCACAAGATCTTCTCCCAGCTGCTCACAGAGTCGCTGCAGCTCCTTCATGCTCGAGTCACAACATGGGTCGGAATGGAAAACAAACACGTAAACCGAACCAATAACGCTTCTTCACGCGCCGCATCAACATGCGGGACTGCATTGTATGCAGTTTCGCACCGCTCAGCTTCTCTGTCGCAGCAGGCATGATCCCTCTGTCTCACTGCACGGGCTTTCTCTGTTCCACGACCTCAATAGGTGCCTGCCGGAACCTCTTTTGTTTGGGAAACAGGGTGCCCTTTTTACAAAATCGGTGCAGCGGCCAGGAGCGCCGTCCTCAAAGAAAACGAGCGAGTTGCTATCGTGTGTGCTCTGGGGCAGTTCTTCAGCTTGCGATGGCCACTGACGACGAGCTCTGTATTTACCAAACAAAAGATGCTTTGGCTGCTCGCCTGTCGAAAGAGATTCTCTCTTTAGTACAGGATTCAAGGGGTTTGCAAGCCTCCGAGAACGAACAAGTTTTTGTTGTCGCAGTGTCAGGTGGCTCAATGCCGAGCCTCCTCAGAACAGCCCTCAGTGATCAGCCGGAAGCGATGACTCGATTATCTCGTGCACTGTGGATCTTGGTAGATGAACGGGTCGTGCCCCGCGACCATCCAGACTCTAACTTCCGTGCGGTCCGGGACGCTCTAGAGGGACTAGTGTGTTCTGAACGGATTCTGGGCTTTCCGCCGGACTCAATCGCTCTTGACACGAGCTCCATTGCTGACGCGTATGCTGAGCTACTTCGCTCTAAGGGTATTAAGCCAGAGAACATTGATTTGGTCCTTCTCGGAATGGGTGAGGACGGGCACACGGCCTCTCTCTTTCCCAACGACGAAGCAAACCTACGATCTGCACCCGAGGCAAAGTTCTACATTGGAATCGACAACTCTCCCAAGCCGCCGCCCCGACGGATAACGCTGAGCATGACAGCTATCCAGGCAGCAAAGAGACGAATTTTTGTGGTGACAGGTAAGGGCAAAGCGAAAGCGCTGGCACATATTTTTCAGGAGGGTAACACAAAGCGTCTACCAGCTGGTCTCGTACAGAACGCGCTCTGGCTGGTAGACGCAGACGCCGCCAGTGAAATTTCATATCGTTAATGCTGTGGAAGGCTTTTCTCTGCCAAAATGCTCGGTTTGGATATCGAGTGTATATACTTGAATCCAGCAGTGCTTGCGCATCCATGAAGAAGCAGTCCATTGGCCCGAGATGCATCACGTGCAAGTGATCGCTCCTGGGTCCGCATGTGCTTGATGCGGGTGCCGAGGAACGACAGCGCTCACGTACTTGATGAGCAACTGCCATGCTACGGAGAGGCAGACCATTCAAGGTCAGCCCGGCGCGCTGGGACTAATGCATTGGCAGCGCTAAATTCTTTTATGATATCACGGCAAATTATCATCTTTATCGGCACGAATGGGGCTATAAACATATGGTGCTCCACCGCGAGGCATTCTCTGTTTAAAAGCGTGAAATGCTTAGAGTATGCTAGAGCTTCAGCGAGCATCGCTGGAGCAGCAATCGCTTCTGGTGCAATCGCAGGTCGCATTGTGGCCCGCAGCATACGATCTTCCGGCGAGTCAGGATACCGTTTCCAGAGAGCGACCAAACATCGTTTTTCGCTCCGAAACCCTCACATCCAGGATCGATCCAGGAAAATAAGCACAACCTGCCGGCAAGGAGCTCGTCTCGACCATCCCATACAGCGAGTTCTATGCCCCTTTTTATTGGAGAGAATTGTTCAGAAGAGCACCTTTTCGAGAGGACTCAGATCAAGTACTGATGCAAAGCGTGGCGCTGCCCAGTCGTAGAGTATTCTAGCGATTCGCTTAACACCGCCCTGTGTCTCACTTTCAACATTTAGCGGCAGCAGTGGATCATGCAGCGACTGACGCAGCAGCAACCAACCCGCTCTCCCGTTGCCTTCATCGACTGCCACGCGCCATCCTTCATAATTCTCTTTTTCCAAACGCCAATTTGGCGGGGCCTCTGCGCTTGTCACGAAATCATGAAAGGCCTCAACGATCATCTTACCTGTCTCCTTGTAATTTTCGGTCAGCAAGTTCAAGCGGAATTCCTTCTCTTCCAACGGCTCCGCGAGACCATCGAGCAAACTGTCGATGCCACGGTGATCCCCCTGACGCTGCAGGTTGATAAGTTCAGACACAATCTTGACTGCGAGGTACGCACCATCATCTAACATGTAGTTTTCGCGCATTGCTCCGTGCCCGGAGGTTTCGATTGCCAAGGGACAATCAACTCCTGACTGGTTCAGCTCGATACCCTTATCGATAATGTTCTTGTAGCCTTTGCGGTAGCGGAAGTGGTGCCCACCACGCTTTCTGATAAACTCAGCGAGGCCGTTGCTCGTCACCGAGTCGGTGAGAATCGTCGCGCCAGGGTGCTCACGGAGAACAATGGCCGAAAGCACCGCAATCAATCGATTGCGGTTCATGGGCTTGCCGTCGCGATTGACGAATCCACACCGATCCCCGTCGGTATCGAAGACAATGCCCAGATCTGCTCCGGATTTCAAAACAGCCTCTGACGCCATCTTCATCGCCTGTTGATCCTCCGGATTCGGCACGTGATTTGGAAACGTTCCGTCTGGTTCAAGAAACTGACTTCCCTGGATGTCAGCTCCGAGTGGAGCAAGAACATCGGTCGCAAAAAATCCAGCTGATCCGTTGCCCGCGTCAACGATAATATGCGCTCCGTCTAGCGGCTTCAATGGGTTCTTCGCATTTCGAATCCCCTTTTCGATGCAGCTTCGCAAGTATGCTGCATAGGCCGCCATCAGGTCGGCTTTCTTCGCCAGAGCGCCACTGTGTTGTCGATTTTCAATGGAATATGCGTCTCGACTCTGCGAGTGCTCAAACGCGTTCTCGAGCAACATGCGAACCTCCCTCTTATCCGTGCCGCCGCGTTCTGTAAAGAATTTTAGGCCATTCCGATCTGGAGGGAGATGCGAGGCTGTAAGCATCAGTGCACCATCAAACTTGAACTCCTCTAACACAGTGGACATAAACATTGCCGGTGTTGTGGCGAGACCGACGTCGTAGACGTCGCAGCCCTCGCTGGCGAGCGCGAGTATCACCGCGTCGCGGAGCGCAGGACCAGAGAGCCTCGGATCGCGTCCGACAGCTACGCGAAACACACCGCCTCGTACTGCGTCGTGCTGCTCGCGTCGGTCAGTGGAAGCTTTCAACCAACGGGCAAAGGCGCCGGCGATCTCCGCAGCTCTTTCCGGTGTGAGTGTAACCAGCGTCCGAGAGCCCTCCGTGGCCAACGCAACGCCTCGCACATCACTCCCGTTTTGAAGCTCCAGATAGATCGCTTTCTCTTCGGTTTCGGTGTCTAGTGCACTGCGCAATCCGAGCGGGCACTGACACGGAGAAGAGTCAGTGGGTACGTAGCGTTCCCGTGAAGTTCGCAGAAACGCAGTTCGAGCGCGCTGGCGAGGTTGTAGCAGGGCGGGCGCCCGTCCCTCGTAGGGCCGCGAATGCTTCCGACGTCCACCCTGGAACGATCCTGAGGTACGAGCGTGCAGATCAGTGAGCGCAATATTTTGGCAGAACATATGCTGTGCTTGCTGGAAAACTCTGACGAGCAAACAAGCCGAGGAGCTCTCTCGGGGCGAACCCAACGCTTCGGAAAGCCGAGCTCCGCGTCGTGAATCAGAAGCGCAGCATGTCCACTGCACATGCCGTTGCTGAGCGTATTCTGGTAGATGCAAACGCCTCGTCGGTCTCGTGAAAGGTTTACACATGCTTCCTAGAAATGCCCTTAAACTACTACTTCCGAGTAGAGATAGACGATAGTAGTGAGAGCAGCCAGGCTTCTCTTCAGGGTAGAGTCGAGCGTAAAGCTGCAGAGATCGAACAACGGCTGGAGAGCGTCTGGGGCTCCTGTTTCTGCGGAAGTTTCGAAGTAAGTTGTCACAAATACGCGCGTTCCGGCGAAATCTACCGGCATCAGAGCGATATTAAGGACGTGCAACGCGAGTTGCCTGCTCTTGAGGCCTTTTACACTTTATCCGTACAACCGAGTGGTGTTTTCGCAGATCCCGTCATAGATGCCTTCGCCAGCGCTTCAGGCGCCTTGGACGGGGTTCGGCGGTCCTCGCTTGGAACAAAGCGGAACTATGCAGTTTCGCTAATCCCGACTTCTACCGAAACAGCAAAACGTGAGGGGCATAGCTTCGAACTTGCTGTTTTGGAGTGTGCGGAGAACTTCCCGGGATTCATGGAACAGTACACTGCTTCGCTTCCGCAGCGACCTCATGGCCCAGGAGACGCACAGAAAAATCTCTGGCAGATACGTATGACGAGGAGCGCCAGCATTTTCGAGTACCGCATAGAGGTAGAAAAGGATGCTTTAGGCCCGCTCTTCTCAAGGGAGGGAAATCCGCCGTTCAGAGTTGGTCACTCGCGCCCTGAAGAAGCATGCCACCGTAGCACATGGGGCGCATCGTGTGATCATCTTCAGAGAAGCGACCTTTTCATTGCCGTGATCCGCATGATATTAAGTTACGAACGGCCGAGGGAGTCGGGTCGGGCATCCAGCCTTTTTATTGAGCTGGAGATCCCGTCCCCGGAACAGGGAACCAGCTCCGGGGCTGGTCAGAAATGCGATGATATTTCGCCCGCTCCACGTCTTTGTGCCGATGGCTCTCTCGAACATCGATTCCTGAAGGCTTTCATAGATAGCGTGTTACCCACACGCCTCGTCGAGTATCAGTCTACACTGCAGCTTTGTTCTCTTCGCAGAAAATTCGCCCGCGTGCTGCTCGACTTCAAGATTGTCGATGGGAGTCATGAACTGCCCCCAGACGTGGGTCGTCCTACGCCTCTTCGCATCGCAATGTGCTGGCAGATGCTATTCAGCTAAAAACTCGACGATGAACATTGACGATGGCATCGGCGTGTCTCGATGCCTTTGCGGCAGCTAGTGGCAATCGAGATTGGCGTACTGGTCGCTTCCCATATCGAACATACACTCACTGTCAGTGAAACAAGAATCTTTTCACGACCATGGAGTGTAAATATATCTACCCACGCGCAGACGCCTCCCAGTGTTTTTTGACCGGCCTCCTGCTATAGGTTTGAGTTTCTCCTTGTACACTTCGAGCAGCAGAGGCTGGCCCACAAAGTTCGCTCTTGTCAACTCCGCGGGTCTCTTCTCCGGCACCACACATTCCCTGATATTGATAGCAGCGTTGGAGTCCTGGTTCGCGAATTCCATGCGTTTATAGCCTCTGGTTGAACTCATCAATGCAAGCTGTCCTCGAACTCGCGCCTTCAGAGCCATTTGGTGCTGCTTCAGCTCTCCGTACTTTTCTATCGCCGAAGCGCCCCGCTGGCTGCCCTCCAGCACGACCGTCTGAAGTGTACACCCAAGCTCACCCCCTGGATTTTTTACTTTTGAACATGGAAGCGCATCTTCGAGGCCTAGGGTGGGGACCTTCCCGAAGCGAGAAGGTCTTGTGGAAGAAAGTCGACATGTGCCCCCAGGCTCACCGTGTACTGAATGTTTCAGCGATTCGCCCAGTGGAGTGATCATTACTTTTCAGAATACAAAAGACTCCTTCTATGGGGATGAAACACAGAGTCTTCCGAGGAATGAAAAGCAGCTTTGCCCCGACAGAATTCGCATAAACTCGAACGCGTATGGGCTCGCGAAATGCCATGTCGTTCAATAGTAGAAAGTTGCCGGATGTAAGAGGAAAAGTCTTCAATGATTCGACAAAATGGGTGCTGTTGTATGAACCTTCTTTACGAGCGGAACTGAGGCCGCCGAAGGAATGCATTCCAGCTTGAACAGATGATGATATCCATGTTCTCTTCAAGCTCGATCGTGCATTCCACGGGCTGCCTGCTCTACGAATACCAATATACGCCTCGACTGTTTCATTCGAAGCAAGTCTCATCCACTAAAATAACAAACTGACGCTCCTCTGCTTTATTAGCCTCGCGAAGTACCAGGAACACCGTCGTTAAAATATCGGTGGAAGATGGCCCTGAATGGGATTGGACTTTTTTCGACTGTATCTAGTGATTGCAGGACCGCAAGAACATACTGTTCAGAAACAGAAACGCCCGTGGTGGCAACTACCTCGCTTTTGCTGCCTGCAATGTGATCAACGAGTCGCCTTCTAATACTCACCCGCAAGCGGTCTTTGAGAATCCCGGTTTTCGGCAATGAGCGCATCTATTCGTTTCTTTCCGTGTTCCTCAACCACTTGCGTACCGTCGTACGACTGACCAGAATGCATAATGTAGTTCTCGTTGCTCTTTTAGTAAAGAATATATCCTACAGGCGATGCGTCAGCGATCTATACAGTAAATTGCATTGTGATGTCGATCTCCTGCTATATACCACAGCAGGGATGGAACAAATCTGAGTAGAGAGTCTGTAAGCGAGCCTGTTGGCATACGAACACTATGTCGGATGCGCGAGGTATTCGCTTCCCTCAATGGTGAAACGGTTTTCGGTGCAAAGGCGTGTGTGCGCTGTAGCTCTTGCAACGGATGCGTCTATTGATTGCATGTGTGTTTACGTCACTGTCGTCGTAACTGATTCATTGAACGCTGCCTAGTGCAGCGCAGAAATGGTTTCTTGGAATGGTTTCGTGAGCCGTTGACCAGCCTGGTCATAATTATGTATTTCTGATTCAAGCATTTTCATTTCAGACTCGTAATTGATCTTCTCCGCCCCGACAACCATGTGCCGGAACATCATCTCATCTTGGTAGGTATCGCTGCGGACGCGAACACGAAACAGAAACTCACCAAAATGTGCTTGTTCCAGGATTCTCTGGTACTCCTCAGAATCTGTTTCTTTGATTCTTTTCAGTTCCTCTGCGCTGTAGCCTCCGAAAATGATAGGACCTACTTCGTCGTAACAGTTAAGCCAGTGGCTTCCGGTAGCGTCCATTGCTTGAATGCTGAATATATAGCGGGGGGTAGGTTTCACGAGCTTATCGCAGCGCTCACATCGATACATATCTGGAGACTCTTCAATAACTTTTTTCTTGCAGTCTGGACAGCTCAGATACCATGGTGGGCGTTCTTCATCCTGTTTGATGTGGCTTATAGTAGCGCGAACCGTGTAGTATGACGCACCGGGTGCAGAGTGAGGATCCTCACCGATGTGCTCGCTCTGCACTTGGGCGAAGGTTTTGCGTTCACTGTTTCGGATACGACTCTCTGTTCGTGCTCCACCAAGCGGTGTGCCGCCAAGATCCTGAAACTCAGCGCCATGCCCTTCCGAATCGAACCAGCCCCGCAGTTCGAAGGCCTCACGGATGTTAGGATTCACCTCGACGTGAGAGCTGGGTGTTGTACTGAGGCTGACGCCATTGAAATCACCGCGTTTTGCGGATTTGACGAGCAACACGGGACGGTCATCTTCATTGGAAAAGAGAGAACGAGCTCGCTCACCCCAAATCGTTAACGCAACACTGCATCCAGTATCATCAATCAGTTTGACTTCCCGTTTTGCAACCGGCAGGCCTGTCGTCTTGGAGCTGATTTCTCCAACTTCACCGATGTCCAAAGCGATGCCAATGACATCAACCACTTTCCCGATAGGAACATCCATTAGATCACGTATCTTGACAAAGTCGAACGAGACGCGTTGAATCATATTATCATCCGGAAGCTGGGTGATGACCGAGTTCTGGTCCAAGATCATCTCAAAAGAATGACCCGTATGATTGAACTGAGCGTTTGCTGGTTTCAAGCTCGCACCTGCAATACTGTAAATCCCGTTCAGCTCAATGCGTTGATGTGCCTCGAGGGCCTTTTCACGAAACGCCGTAACGCGCATATTCCCTGTTTCGTCGGCTATTTCGAAAGAAAAGAGTTTTCCTTCGCCTTTGGCGTTCGAATACGTACGCAGTTCTCCCTTCTGCACCACGCGACCCCTTATGATCACGTTGTTCTGATACGGGTTGGCGGCGCTGATCTTTGTGTAGCCACCCGGCGGTGCTAGAGTTTCCACTGATGATCCCAGACCTTGGTCAAACCGCACTACGGGGCCAGCAGCTGCAGATTTAACAGGTGGCGGTACGGACACTGGAGGCGCGCCGGGTGTTACCCGCGGCGGTGGAGGCTTATGTTCGACACCGGCTGAGACCGCCTGCCTTTTTCTTGCCGTTTCCGTTGAATCATCATCAAAGCTATGCGAGCTTAATGCGGTATCCGTGCTCGCCCTGGGATCAAACGCTTTCGGGTTGCCAACAGTGGGCGCATTTCGCTCCAAAATCTCCAGGTTGATGATAATGGCAACAACTCGGTCTTGAACTTTGTTCGGTTGATAGTCGACCAACCGAACGATTGATCCTTTATCGAGATCCCCACTCAAAACGAACGAGTTCAGTTGGGCCATGAGCACGCAGTGTAGCAAGTGCTCGCCATCCGATAGAACCACTCGATAACGATCACCGCTGGTTGTAGCCTGTGCCTGCTGCGCTACACTGGGCTGTAGCTTCCTTATCTCCTGTACCTGAAGCACAGGCCGCGACACGGTGTTCATGCCATAAATGCTTTTCACTGCACCACGACTGAGTGCTGTGCTCGCCATCCTTGCGCAGCTGTGTTGTGCGTTTCCAGAAAACACCCACCACTCAGTAAAAGGCCACACGAACGTTAAGATGCGTTGGCGCCATTTCGCAGCGCTGCGCCACAGGGATGGACAGTTTATGGAATTATTGTCCAGTCTTCCGCGGGGCGTTCCCGCTCTTTGAGCAGCACCACGCTCGAGACGGACGCGCCATGTACTGCACGCACTGCGTGTGCTGTCTCCATGCTGTGCTCTGCGCCGATCATTGCCCGAAAAGTAGCTGCAAACGTCGCAGTAGGTACAAACTAATCCACCTCGTGTCTTGTTCTTCCGTCTCTTCGAAATAACCGAATGTATATCAAATTCATGGATGCTCGTTGCAAGCTCCCGGTCGATTGAGCTTTTTTGCACAGACGCCAGTAACATTTATTTCCCAAGTTGCTAATCGTTTCGCTTCCTCCGCAGTTCTAATGGCACTCCATATAGCACATCAGAGCTCAGATAGTACTCCTCATATTCTCCCGGGTTGCAGAGAAGCGCTGAGGAATCTTTTCTCATGGGGCTTCCAGTAACTACACCGGTATCAGATCCAAACTGAACACTGAACTGTTCACTCACATCCTCTCTACCAGGTTTTCCGAGTATTTTACGTGGACAGCCCCGCCGTGCAAC
>Ga0080006_1156381_pt1 | contig 18286 bp, 17 predicted proteins | sample RS3BMetagenome_FD_69209 | JGI IMG/M metagenome (GOLD analysis project Ga0080006, IMG submission 69209) | Ferric oxide microbial mat and aquatic microbial communities from Rainbow Spring, Yellowstone National Park, USA - RS3B (SPADES... ... | reverse complement strand
AATTTAAAACCTTATTAAAAATTGAGATAGTTGCCAAAGGGGTATGCGTCACTGAAACATGAGGTACGCCTCTACCCCAACTAACAAGTGTAATAAAATAGGGTTCCAAGCCGATCAACTGTTAAAACATGAGGAGCGGGAGCCGATTTTTCCTAATCGGCTTGGGGGATAATAGAGTAGCACCCGTAAAAGGGGTGTAACCCTTGAGACCTCAGGGAACCCTTCAGGGCGGGGAGGAGGTCAGCTATTAATAAAATTCTATACAATTCCTTAAAATTTATTTCTTTAAACTTTTTAGAGAGCATAGGTGAAAAATGTGGTCAAACTATGGGGCGCAGTTCTAGGCGGCTATCCAAGATCGATACATGCAAGACATGAAATGAGAGATTTAGAAAAAGGGGAATCTACTTATTTAGACCATGAAATAAACATTGCTTTAATTTCAAGTGCTGTCATAGGGTCTCAAGTTGCATCCGGTTTAAGGTATGTGACTGATGGAATGCTCGACTTTCATGATATTTTTAGACCATTTCTCGAATCATGGAGAAACGTCTCTATAACAGGTCTCTTAAGATATTTTGATAATAACTTCTTTTATAGGATACCAGTATTTACAGCAGAACCAGACATAGAAAGCTTTGTTTGGCCAAAAAGGATAAGAGCGTACAGCAAAGCAGCATATCCTTCAGCAATCAAAGTAGTTATACCTGGACCTTTAAGTTTAGTATTAATGGGTAAAAATCAAAGCGGCTTGTCAAAAGAAGATTTAGCGTATAGTATTTCATCAATATTAGCTATGGAAGCTGAAAAGGCTGAAAAGGCCGGTGCAGGTATAATTCAAATAGATGAGCCCATATTATCAGACCATGAAATAACTAAAGAAGACGCAGACTTAGCTAAAGATCTTATTTCAAACATAGTAAAAAGAGTTAATATACCAACTACCTTATCGGTTTATTTTGATATACCAAAAAAGGAAGTTTATGAAAAATTAATTGATACAAAAGTTAAATACCTGAGCCTTGATGTCATGGATTCTCCTTCCAGGTTTTTAGATTTAATAAAAAGTCAAGGGTTCTCAGATAAAAAACCCGTTCTAGGATTAATAGATGCTAGAAGGATTCTCGATGATGACTATAGCAAAATAAAAGAAATTTTAATAAATATAATAAAAATAGAAAATGAAGAAATAGGGGTTACAACTACAACTTGGTTTGATGTAATACCATATAATTTTGCTATAAGGAAAACATATTTATTAGGGTCTTATTTGGAAAAAATAGCTAACGAATTAAATGCAGAATTTATAAATCCTATAAAGGAGGTTGAAAAACAATGAGCTATGAAGTTCCGAAGAAATTCCCTACAACAGTTGTTGGAAGTTATCCAAAGCTAGGCGAAGCAAGTGAAATAATAAAGAAAAGGGATAGAAACGAAATTAGTGAAGAGGAATTTCACGAAAAAATTAGAGGTCCTATAAATGAAGTGGTAAAAGATTATTTGGAAGCAGGGGTTGATATAATAAGTGATGGTGAACAATCAAGAGAAGACATGGTAGTATATTTTGCTCAAAGGCTTAAGGGTTATAATGAAGGAGATTGGGTTAGGATATTTGATAATGTTTACTTTAGAAAGCCTATTATCGTTAACAAACTTGAAAGAGTTAGAGAAATGATAATAACAGATTGGTTATATACAAATAAAATAAGTAATGGCAGGCCCGTAAAAGCAATAATCACCGGTCCTTATACTATGCTTGAATGGAGCTTTGATCTTTTTTATGGAGATAGGAAAGAAATTATAATGGATTTTGCCAAAATAATAAGAGAAGAATTGATGGAAGCTATAAGGAATGGAGCCAAATATGTGCAAGTTGATGAACCAGCATTGTCAACAAGGCCTTGGAAGGAGGAGGCAGATCTCTTAAAAGAAGCTTTAGATTACATATTTAAGGGAATGGATGCAAAGAGAATCGTGCACATATGCTATGGGAGGCTTGAAAGACTATTACCTTACATATTGGACTATCCAGTTGATCAATTTGATTTAGAATTCAAGAACAGCGACTTCAGATTATTGCCATATTTAAAGGAATATGGATACAATAAAGAACTTGGTTATGGCGTAGTTGATGTTCACACCTTACAAATAGAGAGCGTTAATGAAATTAAGGAAGCTATAGATAAACTTATGAAATTAGGTATCATAGGACCTGAAAAAGTCTATATAGACCCGGACTGCGGACTTAAGCTATTGCCAAGAGAAATAGCTAAAGGAAAGTTAATAAACATGGTTAATGCTACAAAAATTGCGAGAAATGAGTATTAGAGGGTTAAGTTTTGCCTAATTGGGTCGGTAAGCTCCCTTCAGATATATTAAAAGAAATCGTATTAGATAATGTAAATTCATTCAAAAAGGCCTCAACATTAATCGGAGCAGAAATAGGAGAGGACTCTGCTTTAATAGACTTAGGATTTTGTGTTCTATCAATACACTCCGACCCAATTACTGAAGCTAGATATCATGCAGGTTCTCTTGCTATTGATGTAGTTACAAATGACTTAGCCGTAACAGGTGTTAGACCTAAATGGCTTATATTAGATATATTAATGCCTGAGAATTCGTTATATTCTTCCCTAAACAGCATTATAGAAGGTGCTGTAAAAGAAGCTAAAAGGTTAAATATAGAAATCATAGGAGGCCATACAGAATCTACCCCTGGTTTAACTTCGCCAATAATTATTGGAACTGCTATTGGCTGTTCTTGCAAAGATTGCTACACACCAACTAAAAATGCAAAAGAAGGGGATCTAATATTCCAAATAAATCCGGCTGGTCTTGAGGGGAGCGCAATTATTGCTACAGATTTCAGGGAATATGCAATAAAATCAGGAGTTCCATTAAACATACTAGAAAATGCTTCAGAATTCATAAATAGGATAAGCGTATTGAACCAAGCGTTAGAGCTTTCAGATAAGAGGCTTGTAAATAGCATGCACGACCCTACTGAAGGAGGTTTATTAGGAGGTTTATATGAAATAGCATATTCATCTGGCCATGATATAGAAATTGACCAGAGGAAAATCTTTGTTGAGGAAGAAACTAAAATTATATCAGAAAAACTAGATATCGATTTCACCAAACTAATAAGCAGTGGGTCTATATTAGCCTCTATACCCCCAAATAAAAAAGAAGAGGCTGAAAAAACCTTAAAAAATATAAATACAAAATATTCAATTATCGGGAGAGTTTTAAACCCTAGCGATAATCCAAAAGTTATATTAAAAAACTTGGAAAAAATAAATTATATAGACTCCCCACCACAAGATGAAATATCAAGGCTTTGGGCTAACAAAAATGAATAAAGATTTCATAATAATATCGGGCACTCCCGGAACTGGCAAAAGCAGCATAGGGAAAATACTTTCTGATGAAATTAATTGCAAATACATAGAGGTCTCTGAATTTGCTATAAGGAAAGGACTAGTATTACCTGATGAAACAGGAAGAAATACTTATGTAATAAAGGAAGATGAATTGAAAGAAGAAATACTTAAAGAAAGTAATGGGCTAACAATACTTGTTACCCATTATCCGGATATTTTTCTTGATGATGATAGGTTTTATTTAAATACGGCATTTGTAATATTACTTAGAACAAACCCTTTAATTTTAATGAAAAGGCTAGAAAATAAGGGTTGGGATAATAAAAAGATTTATGAAAACGTTTTAGCAGAAGCATTTAATACTATAGCTGAAGATATTTATGATTATAATGATATGATTATTGAAATTGATACAACAAACGTAAAGCCTGAGGACTCGTTAAACGTTATCTTTAATAAGATTGCTTCTCTCGATTTTGGAATTAAAATCAATTGGCTTCTTGATGAGAATCTTGTTAATTTTATTTCCTTCCTTGTTGATGGGATCAATTTTAACGATAATAGGATTGGGAATTGAGGAAGATTGCAATAGAGCCTCTCCAATTTCAAATTTATCTAGTTGACTATTTAATCCATTACTTAAACTCATAGTCATGTATATTACCTCTTTATCTTTGGCGCTCCTCAATGCATGTATAATTTTTGTGTTAGCATTGAGCAAAACGCTGTTAGGTATCAAAGATGGCGATTGTGTTGATATGACAAAGCTTAACCCGTATTTTCTCGATTGAGACATAATCTGTCCTATTAAGCTACCTCCTTCGCTATCAAAATAGTTTTGAGCCTCATCTATAACTATTAACAATTTCTTATCATACCTTTTCCTTTTAAGATATATCATAGCTAAGAAGAGTAATGCATAAGACTTCCTAGCGTTTAGGCTTTCTATTTCATCTAATCTCAAAACATTTATTCCTTTATTTAAGCTAAGCGTTTGTTTTATATTGCCTTTATTCGTTATATTTTTCAAAGCCTCTATTTTTCTTAAAAGACCCCTTTTTACGTCTCTATCCCACCTAGCCTCTTCGCTATACCTCTCTATTTTTTCTATTAAATTTCCTATAGATGAAGGGTTTTCTCCTTGGATTACCTTCATTAAAAGATATTGCTGAGGTTCTGTCAAACCTAAACCGTTGCTTAAAGAATCTATCAATACATCACGCCTTTTATTAAACTCATCAATTTTAAAAGGATCTATATTAAACTCTACAGGAGAAATAATGCTTGCTTTTTCTATCAAATCGGAAAATTCTCCCGTCCAATCCATTATTAAAACATCAAAAACATTTGATGCCCTATAAGCAAGAGTAGCTGCAGTTGTAGATTTACCTGTTCCCGTTGAACCGAATATTGCTACATGGGATTCTATATCATTTTCATTTAAGTAGACTTCTTTATTATATGCATTATCAAATGTCTTCCCTATATAAATTCCTTCGTTTAATGATATCCCTTTATCTGAAGGGGCTATTAATATTTCTCCTTTTCCTATAGGGCTTATATTATCGATTGCCTTTATTAAACCTTCTTTTTCTTCATCATTTACTTCTTTAATCCTAACATTTTTAAAAGAAGTAGAAATTAAAGTCTTAAACACTTCTCTTTCAATATCTACTTCTTTTTTATCTTTAGACCCTATAGCTACAAAGGTTCTAGTATATCCCCCCGATGATATTGAAACAGATCCGTATTTTATAATATTACTTTTAGATCTATCCTTTATTATACTAGATATAACTTTACCCGTTTCCTCCTTTTCTTCTTTACTCCCATTTATCTCTAATTCTATTGCATCATAGTTGCCTTTTGCATTTTTTACATTTTTAATTTTATTAAATCTTATAATAAAAGGTATTGCAATTAAAAGCGGTAAAAAATACAATACATAATTATAATAAAATTTTATTTTAAATCCCCACATAACAATAAATATTGCAGCTAAACCTATTAAAGGCCTAAAATATCTAGGAACTCTATCTAGTATCATAATCTCCCACCTTTTTTAATAAATATAAAGGAGAGAGGGTCTGGAAACTAATACATGCTAAAGTTAAAAAGTACTGAAATTTAATAAAAAGCTCGAGTGAATATTATGGAAATAAGCGGTTGCAAATCATATTATAATAATTTACTTGAAGGCTTAAACATACCAATAGTTTTTGAATGTGGAGGGCCAATAAAAATAAAAGACTTTAATGATATAAAAAACATTGCATTAGAATCAATCAATGCCTTAAATGAATTATTTGATTCTAATTTCAGGCTTGGAAGCTATATTGAAAAAGAATTTATAGGAAGGAGCTTTAACTTGCATAAGTTCAAAATAAACGAATTTGATGGAATATTAAGAATTGTTGAAAAAAATGGGTATTTTTTAAACACGAGTGGAGTAATGTTTTCCTCCGTATTAAATAAATTAAATGAAAATATAAAAAATGAACTAATTAAAGGAAAAGTCTTAGAAAAAGGAGAAAAGATGGAGCCAATTTTTTTAGAAAAGAATTGTTCTTCTTTTGAAAAGCCTGTCGGTCAAAAAGAAATACAGAGGTTTGTTATTTATGTTGCTGAAGAAGAAGTACCAAATGTTGATTTAAATAAATACAAGTTAAGCATAAAAGGGAATGTGATAAAAGAAGTAGAATTAACTTATAACCAATTAGAAGAGCTTTCAAGAGATATCGGAGAAAAGGACTTTCATTGTGTTACAGGATGGAGTGTTAAGGGAAAAAGATGGAAAGGGATTAATTTATTGGATCTAATAAATTTATCAGGACTAAAGAGCGATTCAAAGTGGATTATTGCTAACAGCATATCTGGCTACTCATCAACAATACCTATTGAAAAAGATATATTAGAGAACACTTATGTTGTAATAGAAATGGACGGAAGAAAATTAAATCCAGAATCAGGTTTTCCTGCTAGGATTTATTCTCCGGATCTTTTTGGCTGGAAGGGGTCAAAATGGTTATCTTCCCTTCACATATCAGATAAATACATAGATGGTTATTGGGAAGCGTTGTCTTATCATGAAAGGGGAAAGGTCTTACCAAATGAAAGGTTTAAAATTAGAAACCCTGAAGTGAAGGATTTGTGTTAATTGTTAACCCCCCGGTTAACAATGATTTTTCATTAGCAAGCATGGTAATAAAAAAGTGAAGTTTAAATCTTTACCATGCCTTAAAAGGTTTGTTGTTTCTTTATCAACAACTCTCATGCAAATAAACATTTAATTATTGATTTAAATTTTTAAAATTAAGAACCCATTATTACAAGACGGATATATAAGGGCATTTTGCTTGAGCATTTCAACAAGGTCGTAAGGATCCTTTAAGAATACCCTTGCTATGTTTAAAGACTTTTCTGGATCTTCTATGCAACAAAAAACAACTGCTGATGAAGCTGCATTGTATTTCTGCATAAATTCTTTATCAATAAAGTCATTCATCTCAATAACTAAGCTAATTCTTTTTGACAACTTCTTTATTACATTTATTAGATCTATGTTGGCTAATGAATCTTTGTTTAACTTTATCAATAAATCTTTTTCGCCTTTTAGCTCATTACTTAAATTATTTAAAAAATTTATACTATAATATAAATCTTTTTCTGTCAAATCTACACAATAGCTTGATTCCTTACAATTTGGTTTTTCGCTTATACCTATTTCAATATAATCTTCCAATTTAACAGGGTTATATTTTCCATATACCCATAAAATAAAGGGCCTTTCAACTTTTATTTTCCCTTTTCCTTCAGCACATATAAGATCTCTATTACCTATAGATGACATTAATATTTTACCCTTTAATTCCAAACCGTTGCAATCATCAATATAAATAGGCCTTTCAATTAAATAGAAAGAAACAATAAAGAAACCAATAGGCCCTAAAGAAGATAATATCCCCAATAATGATGATTTCAAAAATTTTCTTTCAGTAGAAGACAAAAAACTACTTATTAAGGAGAGAAGAAAATATGCTAAAAGAAACCTGTAATTGAAATAATTAATTATTAAAATTGAAGACAATACAACTGCTGTTATAGCTAGAGGTATCGGATTTTCAAATTTTCCTAGAAAAATTTTGCTCTTAGATCTTATGAAAAAGTAAACTATGAATGCTGAGAAAATCCCAAATAGAGAATATAAAATTAAAAAAATATCAGAAATGGTATTGGATAAAAATAATAAAGGTATTGTTGCTGATGCAACACCTGTTAGATAATTTTTGCTTAAAAGGGTTGAAATTATTGAGAATATACCTATTAATACAGGTAATAAGGTTATATATATAATGAAATTTATATTGAAAAAAGAGAAACCAATTAGTGAATTTAAAAATTTTAATAAAGTAATATATATAACTAACATTATGACGCTTATAATTATGGTATACTTCCTACAGCCCTTAATCGTTTTTCCACCATTTAATTTTAATTTGAAAAATTCATTTAAATATTTCTTCTTTATTTAAGATTTTATATATAATCCCAAATCCCTTTGCCTTTATAATTGTATACTATTGATTTCATAGCAGTTACTTGCTCAATGCTATACCCTATACCTTCTCTTCCTATACCAGAATCTTTTCTTCCTCCAAATGGATAATAATTAATTCCATGTTTTGGCGAATCATTAATATAAATGGCTCCAACCTCAAGAAATCTAATTAATTTCCTTACTTTGTTAACATCATTACCAAAAATCGATGCATCTAATCCATATCTCCTATCGTTTGAAAGTTCAATTGCCTGATTTAAATCGTTAAACTTTGTAATTATTGCTATAGATGAAAATATCTCTTCCTTGTATGCAATTAATTCTTTAACTTTATCTTTATCGCATTCTATTAAGGTAGGTTCAATAAAATTATCGTTTATCCTCTTACCCCCAAACAATATTTTACATCCTTTAGCTATAGCATCCTTTACTCCATCTTCCCATTGATCTGCACTAGATTTATCAATTAATGGTCCCATGTCAACATTTTTATCCCTTGGGTCTCCTATCTTTACTTTAGACAACTCATTAACAATTTCTTTCTTGAGCTGTTCATAAGCTTTATCTTCAGCTAATATTAATTTAATAGAATCGCATCTTTGTCCGCTATAGCTTGTTATAGCTAATGAAATCCTCTTGGCAGCCCAACTTATGTCTGCATCCCCTAATACAATACTAGGATCTCCGCCTCCAAGTTCCATTATAAATTGTTTAATCCCAGCCTCTTTCATTACTTCTATACCAGTTTCAGTGCTGCCCGTTAAATTAACTATACCTATTTTATTATTAGAAACAACTTTAGACATATGCTTTCCAGGTAAAGTAATTAATGCTATGCTCTCTTTTGGAATTCCCGCTTCAATTGCTATCTTTAATAAAAACAAAGACGGAATAGGATCCGAGCTAGGAGGCTTCAAAATTACTGCATTTCCCGGCAATACTGTATAGATTATCTTATTTGCACTATCAAAAAGAGGATAGTTAAACGGAATTATTATAAGGGATATACCGTATGGCTCTCTCCTAATTAGGGCCTCAGTTTCTAATGCCTCAGAGCTCCAATCCCCTGGTATTAAATCTCCAACAATTTTCCTTAAATCTAAAGGTGCTTTTCTTAACCTTTCTATGGTAGCTAAAACTTCACCTTTAGCAGAATTATATGTTTTCCCAGCATTTATTACTAAAGAATCTATTATAACATCTTGGTGCTTTTCAATAATATCTGCAATCTTTTCAATTATTTTCAACCTAGCATCTCCAGGCATGTCTCTAATTTTCCATTTACCTATTGAATACATGTCTTTAATCGCTTTTTCTACTTCGCTTAAATCAGGTCTCGATATATAGGCTATTACATTATTATCTATTGGTGAAACTATTTTACCTTTATCATTGCTTTTCTTCCATTCCCCATTAATAAAATATTTAAATACAGGGATTCCATTTTCTATATCATATATGTCATTAAAGAATGGATCGTCTAAATTAAGCTTTGTCTTCCCCATTATATTAAGCTGACTCATTTCTTTCCCTATTAACTATTATTTTAAACGTTATTAAGTTCTAGTATATTGTTTTTTAATATAAATCTTGACTTAATCTAAATTAAAACTAAAAATATTTTAACTTATTATAACAGTAATTAAATTTGGTGTTAAAATTTGTTGTCAAAAAATCCGCTTGATCCTTTTGTTAAGGTAGAAGGTGATAGAGTTTCAGAAGTTGTTAGATTAGCTGCTATAGCTGAGCTTGATGCTATAAATTTATATATGCAACTTGCTAGCCAAACCAGCGATGAATCTGTTAAGAAGGTTTTAGTTGATATTGCTAATGAAGAAAAAACTCATTTCGGTGAATTCCTTGAATTACTTAAAAGGCTTGATCCTAGACAAGTTGTTGAACTTGAAAAAGGGACTAAAGAAGTTTCATCCCTTTTAGAAAGCCCAGCAAAAAATTCAAACGATAAAGCCTTAGATCCATTAGGCCCGCTTAATGATGTTGAAGTAAATGAAATCAAATCTGTAATAAATGAAACTTTATTAAAAACAGCGAAATTTAGATCTTTTATGGCTACATTAATGCTTGGCGATGGTACACTAGCCGTTCCTTCAGAAAGATTTTTGGAGGGAAATATAATTAAATCTTCCGTTGATATAATTCCTTTGCAAAAAATTAGCACGTATTTCAGCATAGAACAAGATATTCTTGATTACTTTAGGAGAATGCTGTCTAAGCCCGTTATTTCTTCAGTCACTTGGGCTTCTACATTATTAGCACAGCAAGAAGATGCTTTAATATTTAATACGATCTCATCTCAGTCTAAGGTCAAAATTCAAGGTAGCTGGTCTTCTCCTGGTTACTTTACATCTCTAATATCAAAGGCCATTAATAACATTTCTTCAAAATCCCAGCTAAGTTTAATAATTTCACCTTCTGACAAAGCATACTTATCATCTATTGTAGATCCTTCAGGTATTGATGAGCTAACAAGGGTTAGCAGAGTAGTAGATAAAATAGTTGTTTCTGAAGGTGCAAAATATGGAGATGCTTTACTTTTTTCTTCAAACCAAGCAATAGCAGATATAGTATTTGGAGCAAGTAGCAAAATTGATTATATAGGTTTACAAAGCTCTTCTCATGTATTTGAAATTTGGGAAAGCTTAGCTATTAGAGTGAAAAACCCAGAATCTATAGCATTAATAAGCAGGCAAGATTGATTTTTAATTGTTAACCCCCCGGTTAACAATTAAAATTCAATGAAACTCACATGTATATATTTGAAGGCCCTTCTTTTTGAGTCTCTGATTGAAGCATTTTCACTATCTTATCAATTTCTTCTCTTTGTTTAACTGCCAGCTGTTCTAGTTCCGGAACTGCCGCTTCCATTTTTAATAGGCTCTTTAATATTGCTTTTACCCCAACAAAAGCTGCATCATAATCTACACCTTCAACTATTGAATATGGTAAAACCATAATTGTTGGTATTTTTAATTTTTCCAAATAAATATAAAGCAATGCAAGAGGGCCTACAACTCCTAAACCTTTTTCCATCTTAGGTGCTTCTAGTGAAGGTTCGTTGTAAGATGTATTGCTAATCCATCTATACCCATAAACTTCGTTTTCGTTCATAAACTCCCTGCTAAGCCCTCCAACCAATACAGCATATTTAAATCCCATTTGTTTGATCCAGCTTGAAATCTTTTCACTAAACGCATTTTGATCTATTATTTCTGGAACGGCCCTGTTCATTAGGACTGTTATATTATTGTTTTGATATATTTCGAAAGGCAATCCTATCCCATCATCTTCAACTAAAATAACTGATGGCATTCTTTCAGTCATAATATATCCTACTTTCTTCATTTGTAAAGCAACCGAAAGGTATTTTGGTACGGTATATCCAACCCTTCCAAATCCAGGAAATCCTGTTATTATTACATTATCTCTAAAAACTTCTTCTTTTGCATTTAAAATTATCTCAACCTTTCTGCTCATCTTTCAACACCTTTCTTATTCTTACAGCTTCTCCTTTCCCTATTGATTTCATTATAAACCCAGGCACCCTACCCTTTCCTATACCTAATATTTCCCCCTTATTATTTATTATCACAACCTCATCCCCAGGTTTTATTGTTGGGTCTGCATCTATTACATCTATTCCCATAACATCCCCCAAATAGTTTACCCCTTCTTTCACAACCACCCTATATTTAGGATATTCTGAATTTTCCAATATGATTTTTCCTGATTCTATATCTAAAGTGAAACCAAAATCAGTAGGTCTTAGAGTCATTATTCTTTTTTCCCCTAAATAAATATATCTAATCTTACCCAACCTTATGGAAACCTTTAGGGGCTTTTTGATAAAGGCTTCAGCAACTTTATAATCAAACTGGTATGATAATATCGTTTTAATAGTTTCTAATTGAGATTCGTCAGGCTCAACTATTTTCATTTTTCCACCTTACTAAACAGAATCTTTTTTATCTCTTCTTCTTTAATTGCCCCTTCCCTTAAGATTTTTAGATTACCATTTATAATGCTCACAACAGTGCTTGATATACCTATCCTGGCTTGCCCTCCGTCTATGTAAAGGTCTACCTTATCTTTTAGCATTTTATAAGCTTCTTCAACATTTACCGGTGATTTCATATGAGATATGTTAGCGCTGGTCCCAATAATAGCCCCTCCTACTTCTCTTGCTATAGATCTACAGAAATAGCAGTTTGGTAGCCTTACTCCAATGCTTCCCCAAACGGATAGATGTGAAGGAGCATTATTTGATAGGTTTTCTACTATAGTTAGGCTTCCTGGCCAAAATGCTTTGGCCAGCTTCCAAAACATTTCGCTTGGTTTAACTAATGAAAATGCGTCGTGACTTTCCCCTAAAAGTATAGGTAAGGGCTTACCTTCTTCCCTTCCTTTTATCTCATATACCCTTCTCATAGCTTTTTCATTAAATGGGTCTGCGGTTAAACCATAAACAGTATCTGTTGGTATAACAACTACTCCTCCATTTTTTATAACTTCAGCAACCTCTTTTATAACTTCTTTATTTGGGCAATCGATATCTACTTTAATTATTTTCATTTCCATTTCCCTATTTTTTCTTAAGGCTAATCTTTTTATACCTTTTTGGTCATTATTTTTTTATGGTGACTATAATGTCAATAAAGGAGCTTAAAGGAAAAGATATGCTATGCCTCAAAGATTTTACGTCGGAGCAAGTTAAGTATTTAATTGATTTAGGATTAGATCTAAAACGTAGATATCATGCCGGAGAAAGAATTTTAAACACATTAAATGGTAAAAGCATTGCAATGATATTTGAAAAACCTTCTACAAGGACTAGAGTTAGCTTGGAAGTAGCCGCTTATCAATTGGGAGCACAACCAATAACATTAGGATGGAATGAGCTACAGCTAGGAAGAGGCGAGCCCATAAAAGATACTGCTAGAGTTCTTTCAAGATTCGTTAACGGCATTACGGCTAGAGTAAAAAACCACAATGATTTGATTGAACTAGCAAAATATGCAGATATCCCAGTAATAAATGCTTTGAGCGATCTATCTCACCCAATGCAGGTTATAGCTGATTATATGACCATATATGAAAAGAAAGGTAGGTTTAAGGGATTAAAGCTTGCTTTTATAGGTGATGGAAGCGACAATATGGTTCATAGCCTAATGATAGCTGCTTCCCAATTAGGTATTGATTTTTATCTTGGTTCTCCAAAAGATTTAAAACCAAACGATGAAATATTTAAAGCTGCTAAAAGCTTTGCCGAAATTAACGGTTCCAATATAGTTATTACCGAAGATCCCTTAGAGGCTGCAGATAAGGCAGACATTATTTATACAGATGTCTTTGTTAGCATGGGACAGGAGGATATAGCGGAAGCAAAGAAAAAATTATTAAAGCCTTATCAAGTTAACGTAAAGCTTATGGAAAAAGCTAATAATAATGCCATATTTTTACATTGCCTCCCTGCACATAGAGGAGAAGAAGTTACAGATGATGTCATAGAAGGTCCTTGGTCAGTAGTTTGGGATGAAGCTGAAAATAGGCTACACAGTGAAAAGGCTATCTTAACTTCTCTCATACCATAAAACATGATTCAACATTTCTTGCATCTATTTCTATAGGATCTAGGGGAACAACTTTTAAATGATTCCTTATTGATTTTAGAACTAAGTTTTTGTCTTTAATATTTAAATAAAAGATGCTATCATAAACATTTATTAAAGGTATTTTCATCATATTTTCTTCAAGCTCATGTATAAAGTAAAAACCTGTTATACTATTAGCGGCCCTTCTGATCAAATTATTATAATGCTCTTCCTTATAAGTTTCCATATCAGAAACCAAATCCATATAAGTTCCAAGACCTTCAACAATTACTATATCAGGCTTTTCATGCCTTTCTATGCTTTCTGCAGTCATTTCAATGTCTATTATGGATTTAGACGAAGGATTTAAATTCCTTATGCTTAAATTGCTAATTAATTGTTGATAGTTTCTGGGGTAATATTCAAGGCACTTGCCTATTCTATCCCTTATAGTTTTTTCACCATGAAAATAACTTCTATAAACAATCTTATACCCCTTTACCAATAATGTCGGTATAATAAATGTTGATATAAACGGTAAAGGGTCTATACTTGGATTTGCTATAAACATATTTTGAGTCCCTGGGGCAAAAGGAATCTTATTTGTACCAATCTTTAATTCAACATACTCCTTTGTGGGGCTTATACCAGAAGGTATAGCATTTATATTTGGAGGAACTCTAAAAGATATTATATCAGGAGAACCTATTATAAATGGTACTTCTCCTACGCTTATCTCATTCCCCCTCATCTTTCTTATTTCCATAAGCCTAATCAATTTTCTTTTTATTATCTTGCTCTTCAGTATTACAACCCCATCAGTTATAAATTCTTCTATTCCATACCCAACGCTCTTCTTTCCATAAGGTAATTCTGCAATGAGTATTGTAGTAACTTCCTTAAGCTTAGGACCCCTATAAAAGAAGTTGTGCATTAGCTCCCTGATTTTACCTTCATCTTTATCCCCCATCTGCATTACTGCAGATATTGAATCTACTACCAACCTCTTAGCATTTAACTTGTCTATCATGTTTAAGACTTCTTGCAATAAGTCTATCAATGCATTTATATCAGTAACTGTTACAGCCTCTATGTATTTAAACCTGTTATCCTTTTCATAAGATTCAAAGTTCATACCTAAATTAAGCATATTCCTATAAAAGTCCTTCTTAGTCTCTACAAAGCTTAAATAAAGGCCATTTTCATTAAACTGCCTTAAACCCTCGTATAAAAACTTTGCACCTATTGTTGTCTTTCCAGTACCAGGATTTCCTGCTACCAGTATTATTGATCCTCTGTATATTTGGTTTAAAATATCGTCGAGGCCTTTAATTCCTAGCTTTGTTAAAGACAATATCCACACCTTTTTATTTTATATGATAAGAGGCTAAAATATTTAAGGGGCTTTAGGTTTCATAGGGCTTAATAACGTTTGATACCAAGCTCTATGCCCTTGGACTTCATGGAGGTCATGGGGAAATACCCATTCATACCCCTCCGCCCTTTAGCGGGATAACCCCAACCCACATCAGTGATATTCCACGGATGTGGGAAAACCTGCACATCTTGAGTTAAATGTTTAATGATGCATTTAGATGCCTATCTAAAGTGAAACCACACCTCTCACTTTTAAGTTCTACCAACCTTTCGGGAAACCCATCACATCTGGGCAAAACTTAGATGTGAGGTAAGGGTTCACTTCTTTAACAAAAGAGCCATAAAGGGGGCCTTATATTTAAGCACGTGGTGAATACTCCTCCATACAGTCCTAGAAATCCTTTTAGATAACTTGTCGTTAGCTTCTTCAAACATTTATTTGTTTCCTGGAGTTACAACTGGTCTTATGTAGTCCTTCTTAACGTAATCTCTCAATGTAGTATAGCTAATGACGAGTTTTTCACAAACCTTTTAGGCCTAATCAATTCTGATCCAAATTAAATATTAATATAAAACCTTATTAAATATATGAAAATCAAAAAAGTTATAGAGGGCTCAGACCTGCGTGGGTATATCATTATTTTATCAACCCTTTCGAGCTTCCTCACAGCCCATTAATATTTTATTGAAAATAACTAATAACTCTCAATGCAACGATACATTTTATTATATGCTGATTTTATTTCTTTTTCGCTGTAATTTAAATAAATCTTGTTTAATGTGCTAATTCTTTTCTTGTTGTTTAATAATTCTAATAAGACTTTTCTATAATTCTTTAAAATATCTTTAACTTCTTGTTGGTTTAATATATAGTTGGCAAAGTCTGAAGAATCATTTAAAATGGATAGATAATGATTCTTTAAATATTTAAATGTGGTTCCTGATAATTTTTCCACCATATTTTTATCATAGAATGATAATATTCTGTTAACTGATAAACCGATTATATAAGATAACCCTATAGTTAATGCAATTATTTCATCATGAGTTTTATAATCTACATAAAAAGTATTGAATCCTATATTTGAAAATAAATTTTCAACGAGCTTCGATCCATCATTTTTGCTAATAGGAATTATTGCTATATAATGTTTTTTTGGATCTTTTATTCCGCTTCCAAATAATGGGTGTACACTGCTCAACAAAACATTAGAAGAGAATTTATTATAATAATTTATTAATTCTTTTTTAAAAGTAGATATATCAAAAATTAACTTATTATTTAAATTTCCATTATTAGACATTTTAGCCAATTTATTAATAATTTTTTTATTACTGTCGTGGCTTGCCGATATCATTATGTAATCACTATCTTTTATTAATTTTTTAAAGCTTATTGATTTTATTTTTAAATCATTTATCATAATATCATATCCTTCTTTTTCGAAAAGCCTATTAAAAAGTTGTCCCATTTTACCATAGCCTATGATTCCTATTTTCATTTTCTCGCCTTAGATATTTTAGTTAATGTGTTTTCCTACATCAAGTTCCTCAACTGATTCATTTATTAATTCAGCAGCTAATGGTATGTTTTCTTCTTTAGTTGTTAGTGAAACCCTGATGAAATTTTCAAATTCTCTTCCAAAAGCCTCTCCAGGAAATATTCCTAGACCTTTTTTTGCTAAAGCATATGCAAGTTCAGTTCCAGATAAACCATTGAGTTTTAGAAATACATAAAAAGTACCTGATGGTCTTATATAAACGAATTTTTTATTATTAATTTTATTTAAAAATAAGGTAAGTCTTTTATAATAAGTATTTTTAACTTGATCCGCAATAGGTTCCCACATTTCTAAAGCCTTTATAGCTGCTCTTTGAGAAAACTTAGGAACAGAAGTTATGTTAGCCTTGATAAATTCACCTATTTTGTTTATTAGCTGTTTATCTCCAACAGCATAACCTAATCTAAGCCCAGGCATCGAAAATGTCTTTGAAAAACTAAAAACTGATACGGAATTCTGTAGAATGAAATCTGTTAATTTAAATCTGAATCCATCAAAAACAATATCTCTATAGGCTTCATCGGAGACTATGGTTAAGTTTTTCTCTAAAGATATATCAATTAATTCTTTTACCTTTTTTTGGGTTATAACTTTTCCTGTAGGATTATTCGGATAGTTTATTATTAGCGTTGCATCATTTTCTGCCTTATTAAAATCTGGCTCCCAGGATTCTTCAAATTTAGTGTTTATAATAGAAACCTGTTTTTTAAATAAATTGGCTGAAAATTCGTATCCAGACCAATAGGGTGATATTAAATTAACCTTTTTTGATAACAATATCAATGATGATATAGCCGCTTTAGATCCAGGGGTTATTATTACGTTATCAATATCAACTTTATGATATTCAGCGATGATATCTCTTAATTCGTCTAACCCTTTATATGGTGCGTACCCTAAATCTTTAATGTTTTTAATCAATTCATTAATTATCACATCGTTTGGTTCTATATCAGGATCTCCTGCATCCATTCTTATTTTTGCTTTATTTTTACTTAGTTCACTAAAGAACTCATATATATCAAACTTCATCGTAACCACCTTGTGCTTTTTTGCATATGTCTATTATTTCTTTGTATATCCCCTTAAAATCCCCTGCTCTCGATAAAATTTCCATTTCTCTTTTTTTATCTGTTATTTTTATTTTATTTAATTTCTTTATTTTTCCTATTTCTCTACAAACAGACATCCTTTCATCCAATAGACTAATTATTTGCTTATCTATCTCATCTATTTTGTTTCTCAAAATTCTAAGGTCTTCTGTCTCAGTTTCCATTAAGATCACCTTTTAAAATATTTTTAAAATTATTGTAATTAACTAAATTTTTAAAATAGACTACCTTTAAAGGATAAAAATTACGATAGATCAATATTGGTATTCCATCACATCTCCCCACTAATATCTTTAAGGGACAGATATTTATATTTTCCTATTAAATTCCCACATATTAAATTTTTTTATAAAAAATACTATAATTAATTTGCTGAAGTTAATAAAATGGTAAATTTAACAAAAAATATTATGAAATAAAGATAGATTTTAATTTCATAGCTTTCATTTTTAAATCAAAAAAAGCATACTAATATATAACAGAAAACTAATAAAATGTAATGGGATGTCCGAAAAAGGCTATCTGAGAATATGATGATAGTCTGGAGCAGGGAACCATTACTTTATGGTTTCTTTTGCAGTTTCTCCTATTATTTTAATTCCTTCTTTAAGCTTATCAACGCTTGGATAACTGAAGTTTACTCTCATAGCATTTGAACCGCTTCCATCTGCAAAGAAGTTCC
>Ga0080006_1130947_pt1 | contig 18287 bp, 21 predicted proteins | sample RS3BMetagenome_FD_69209 | JGI IMG/M metagenome (GOLD analysis project Ga0080006, IMG submission 69209) | Ferric oxide microbial mat and aquatic microbial communities from Rainbow Spring, Yellowstone National Park, USA - RS3B (SPADES... ... | reverse complement strand
CGCAATAGGAGAACGTGTCGACGATCGGCCTCATCAACGGCCGGGGCGGGTAGATGTAGGTGCCCCGGGCCACGTACTCCTTCAGGATGTCGTTCTGGATCGTGCCGCCGAGGGCCGTGCCCGGTACGCCCTGCTCCTCGGCCACCAGCTGGTACAGCAACAGCAAGATGGCGGCGGTGGCATTGATCGTCATCGAGGTGGTGACGGTGTCGAGCGGCAGACCGTCGAGCAGGAGCCGCATGTCGGCCAGCGAGTCGATGGCGACGCCGACCTTGCCGACCTCGCCCTCGGCCCTCGGGTGGTCCGAGTCGTAGCCCATCTGGGTCGGGAGGTCGAAGGCGCAGGAGAGACCGGTCTGGCCGGCGGCGAGGAGGAACTTGAACCGCTCGTTCGTCGCCTCGGCGGTGCCGAACCCGGCGTACTGGCGCATCGTCCAGAGCCGGCGCCGGTACATCTCGGCGTGCACGCCCCGGGTGTAGGGGTAGGAGCCCGGCGCACCGAGCTTGCTCGCCGGGTCCCATCCGGCCAGGTCGGCGGCGGTGTAGACCGGCCGCACCTCGATCCCGGCGTCCGTCCGGCGCTCGATCGGGGCCGGCCCCTTCTTGGTTCCCTCGTCGGCGGCCACGTACCAGAGGTTACGGGAGGACGGGGCTCGCCGGCGAAGCGGCCGAGCGTCTCGTCGCCCTCCGGCGACGGTCGACCCGGCGCTCAGGAAAGTGCGCCGGCACCACCCTGGGGCTCGATCGGCACCGCAGCCCCGGCGGCCGCCGGCGTCGGCGCCGATCGCTGGCGACCCATGAGCAGCGGGATCAGGTAGGCCAGCCCTGCCACGGCGGCGCCGATCCCCATGAGGGTCACCCCGGTGAAGCGCACCAGGTTCTGCGGCTCGGTGAGCAGGCCGCCGAAACCTGCCAGGAGCACGCCGACGAGCCCCAGCCAGCCCACCGCCAGGGCGACCCGCCCGCGCTCTCTGGCGTGGACGAGCAGGACGAACGCGCCCGGGACGAGGGCCAAGCCGACGAGGGCGTGGGCACCGTAGATCACGAGCCCCTTGGCCGGCAGCCAGCCGCTCGGACGGCTGAACGGGATGGCGACGATCCCCATGATGCCGAGCAGGACGGCCATTCCGACGCCGAACGCCAGACGGGTGGCACGCCGGGTGAAGAAGGCATCCACCGCCTCTGCGGTCCCGGGCCCGTTGCCGTTGGCGGTCGACGGCGCCTGTTCGGTCGGCGCCGGCGAAGCCTCGAGCACGGCCGCCGGCTGCCGACGGCTCCGCCGCGCCCGGAGGGCGTCGGGGTCCTCGTGGACCAGGTGCCACCACCCTCCGAGCGCCAGCAGGGCGAAGATCGGCCACTCCACCGAGTACACCCAGCTCAACGAGTTCCCACCCAGGGCTCGCGTGGCCTGCCACCAGCCGGCGGCCACGCACCCCGGCGCCACCACCGCCACCTCGAGATGCAGGAGCAGGGCTCGCCGCGAGAGCCAGCGGCGCTGCCAGGCGCTCCTCCGGCCCGTCGCCACCGCCGGCTCGGGCTCGGCGGCCGTCGGGAGGGCGGCCTCGAAGCGCCGGGTCATCTTCCGCTCGGCCACGAAGCCGCAGAACGGCACCGTGCCGGCCAGCAGCACCAGCATCATCTGCCAGACCGGCACCCGTAGCCGCCACGTGAGGTGGAAGGCGACCACCAGATAGACGAGGTAGAGGAAGCCGTGCAATGTGCCGACGACGTTGACGACCTGCGGATGGCCGGCCGCCACCTGCAGCGGGATCCCGACGAAGACGAGCACGACGAGCAGCACCGCCGTCGTCAACGCCATGACCCGGAAGCGAAGCAGCACGCTCCGCGGCACCGTGCGCCCGGGCGGGGCTGCGAGGTCCTCCGTGCTCATTCCGCTCCTGCTGCGCTCCCCCGTCGACCGCTGCGTCGCCGGCCGAATCTCGAGCCACGTCCTGGCGTCCCCAGCGAGCGTAGGCCGACCGGACCCCGCCGGGCGCGCCGGCGCCTCCGGCCCGGTGGCTCACGTCGAGGTCGGCAGCGTGCGCACCAGCTCGTCGGTCGCCTCGGCGACCCGCTGGCAGTCCCCGAGCAGGTCGAACCGCCCCGAGCCCGGCGGCAGCGCCGCCGCCGACGACGGGACGAGGGCGTCCTCGGCGCTGGCGGCCGTCATCGGGCCGGACCGACGACGGCCGACGGGTCCCGTCCCATGAAACCCGCCAGCCGGTCGTAGACGGGAGCGCCCGCCGGCACGTCGACCACCGGTCCGAACGGGAGCTCCGGCACCTCGCGGCCTTCCGGCGGCAGCATCTGCACCGCCACCGGGAAGACCGCCTCGGCGAGCTCGGGGTCGAGCAACCCCAGCCTGCCGGTCGCCGCCGCCAGGTCCCAGGCATGGGTGACCTGCTCGAGGTTGTAGATCGACGCCACCACCGTCGCCGGGAACGTACCGAACGGCAGCACGATCTGCCCTGCCAAGGCCCCCGGACCCGCCCAGGCTTCGAGGGCGTCGTCGGCCGCCCGCCGGAAGGCAGGTGCCCGCTCAGCGTCGCCCAGACCGGTGACCACCGGTTCGGCGTCGACCGCGATCGGCTCTCGCCGGCCTGCGGTCGCCACCCGCTCGGCAGCGAAGAGCATGTGACCGGTCAACGACCCGACGTCGAACTCGGTGCACGGCGTCGGCGATGCGATCTGGTCGGGCATCACCGACTCGATCAGCGTCGCCGACTGATCGAACGCACGACGCATCAGCACCAACGGGTCCCTCTCGACCATGACCTTCCTCCTGCAGCTCGGACGGCCGCTCCGGGCCGCACAGTCACTCGCCTGACTGATCGTACGGACCAATCAGGACATCTTCTGTCCGACCTACGATGCCCCGATGAAGGCCGACCGGTTGGTGGCCATCGTCCTACTCCTCCAGGCGCACGGGCAGCTGACGGCGGGGCAGCTCGCCGAGTACCTCGAGGCGTCCGAGCGCACCGTCCGCCGTGACCTCGACGCGCTCCTCGTCTCGGGCGTCCCGCTCTACTCCCAGCGCGGCCGCGGCGGTGGCTGGGCACTGGCCGGCGGGCACCGGCTCAACCTCACCGGGTTCACCGTCGACGAGGCGAGGGCCCTTTTCCTCCTCGCCGGCTCCCAGCGCGGGCCGGCCGGGAGCGAGCCGGGCCTCCGGTCGGCGCTGCGCAAGATCCTGGTCGCCCTGCCCGAGCCGCTGCGGGTGGAGGCCGAGGCGGCCACCGGGTCGACAGTCATCGACCCCGCCGGTTGGGGCAGGACCGCCGCCGCCGACCCCCCGTTCCTCGACCGGCTGCGCGAGGCGGTACTGGGCAAGGTGCAGGTGGACCTCGGCTACGCCAAGCCCGGCGCCGAGCCGACCACCCGCCGGGTCCACCCCTATGGGCTGGTCGCCAAGGGCGGCGTCTGGTACCTGCTGGCCGGGACCACCCGAGGGCGACGGACCTTCCGCGTGTCGCGTGTGACCTCGGTTGCGCTGACCGACGAGGTGACGAGGTTGCCCGACGGCTTCGAGCTCTCGGCCGAATGGGCGCACGCCGAGGCGGATTTCGCCGCCCGGCTGCGAGCCGAGCTGGTGCTCGTCGACGTCGACGAGCACGCCGTGCTGTCGTTGAGCGCCGCGCTCCGGGGCTGGACAGGTCTCGAGGAGGTCGCCGGGCACGACGACCTCCGACCACCGCCCTCCGACGGGCGGCGCCGGTTCCGGCTCTCGGTCCCGCACCTCCGAGCGGCGGCGGTCACCCTGGCGGCGTTCGGGTCGGCCGTGCGAGTGGTGGAGCCCGACGCGCTGCGCACCGAGCTCGCTCGGATCGGTGAGGAGCTCGTCGACGCCAACCGGCCGGGATAGTCCGCACCCGGCGCCGCCGACGGCTCAGCGTCGCAGGCGGCTCCGGACCCGGTCCCCGGCGATCCCGCCCCGCCCGTCCGCCCTATCCCTGCGCCGGCGCCTCGGCGGCGAGCCGGTGGACGGCGGCGTAGGTGGTGTCGACCGGGAACGACCGCACCGCCCAGGTCGCACCGGCCGCCTCGTAGCGCGACACCATCGTCGGCCCGGCGTCGGGTTCGACCTCGGCCACGACGTCGAACCCGTCCAGCGATCCGCGCCACCGCCGCACCGCCGCCACCATGTCCCCCAGCCGCTCCGGCGAGGCGCCCACCGGGAAGAGACCGTCGAGCCCGGCTGCGCGGTGGAGCGGCCCCGGACGCATCGGCTCGCCGCGGGCGGCGGCCCACACCGGGATGCGCGGCTGCTGGACCGGCGTCGGCAGGAACCGGACGCCGTCGGCGGTGAAGTGGGGGCCGTGGTGGTCGACCTCCTCGCCGGACCAGAGGGCGAGGAGCACGTCGAGGGCCTCGTCGAACAGCGCCGCACGCCGACGCTCGTCGACCTCCTCTCCGAACCGTCCCAGCTCGCCGCCGGCGTCGACCCCCAGCCCGACACCCAGGACCAGCCGACCCTCGGACAGCCGGTCGAGGGTGACGGTCTCTCGGGCCACCTTCTGCGGGCGCCGCCGGGCCAGCGGGGTGACCATCGGGCCGAGACGGACCCGGCGGGTGGCGGCGGCGACCGCCGCCAGCACGATCCAGACGTCGGCCAGCTCCTGGGGCTGCCCCGCCGGCCGGATCATGTGGTCCCAGAGGAACACCCCGTCCCACCCGTGTGCTTCCGCCGCCACCGCCAGCTCCACCACCCTGGCCGGCTCGGCCAGCTCGCCGAAGGGAGGGAAGAACAGGCCATGTCGCACCGGCCGTCAGCGTAGGCAATGCCGTAGGCTCGGCCGGTGCCCGTCAGGAACGTCTCCCACGTCGCCATCGGGGTCCGCGAGATGGAGCGCTCCCTCCCCTTCTGGACCGAGGTCGTCGGCCTCCGCGTCACCCTCGACACCGTCGAGTCGTTCACCGTCGACGGGGAGAAGATCGAGCGGCGGGCCGTCTACCTCCGCCAGCGAGAAGCGCCGGACGAGCCCGGGCGGCCGGGGTCCAGATCGTCGTCGAGCCCCGAGCGCGGCGCCGACACCATCACCTACGGCGAACCGCCGGGCGGCTTCGTCCGCGCGATGTTCGTCCGCGACCCCGACGGGAACGTCATCCAGTTCGACCAGCGGGCCGGCTGACCCCGCCGGCGACTCGACCGGACCGGACGTGGACGACCTCCCCGGCAAGGCCGAGCACCTCGACAGCCTCGGCTTCGACGACGGCGAGGCGATCGGAGCCGACGCCGCCTTCGCTGCCCTGGCGGGTACCGCCGATGCTGCACGGCCGTGCCCACTCGAGGCCGGCGCCGCCTGCGTGTGCCCGCAGGGCCGGGACCGGTCGATGCTGCCAGATCATCTGGCATACTGAAACCCGTGAGAACGACCCTCGATCTCGACGACGCCCTCCTGACTTCCCTCATGGCGCGCCTGCCCGGGGTCTCCAAAACAGAGGCGATCCAGCGAGCGGTGCGTTTCTTCCTCACCCACGATGCAGTCGATCAACTTCGACAGCTCGCGGGGACGCTGGAGCTCGACGACCTCTCGGGGCAGCTGCGGAGCGCCGATCGAACGACGTGAACGTCCTGGCCGATACCTCCATCTGGGTCGAGTACCTCCGTCGAGGCGCTCGCTCTGGAGCAGCCCGGCTGGACGACCTTCTGGTGGCCGGTGAGGTCGTCGTCTGCGGTCCTGTGGTGGCCGAGTTGCTGGCCGGTGCCAGGTCATCGGACAGAGCCAGGCTCTGGCTCCTGCTCACCGGCTTGCCCTGGGCGGAGCTGGGCCCCCTCCAGTGGCAGACCGTCGGCGAGGTCGCGGCGCGTCTGCGAGCGCGCGGTGAAACCGTCGCCCTGACCGATATCGAGATCGCCGTTGCCGCAGCCGATTCCTCCTCTCGGCTCTGGAGTCGTGATTCCGACTTCGAGCGGCTTCGGGTCGATTTGCCCACGCTGCGGTTCTTCGACCCGTGACGGGTCACCCCGGACCGTCGTAGGTCCGTCCGCTGGCGGCCGGGAGATCCGGCCGGTCCACGTGGGCGGCGAGGTGCAACCTCGAGCACCCCGTCGACGTGAGACAGGATGTGCCCGACCCCACCGGAGTCCGAAGAGCGCAGCCACCGCAAGGGGATGTCGACGGCCCGGGCGACGAAGGGGCGGGCTTCGACGACCGGCCGCGAGTGGGAGTGGCCCTGGTCGTCGGCTTGGTGCTGGTGGCCGGCCTGTGCGTCTCGATCGCCCTGATCGGCCGCCCACCCGTCGCTGGCCCGCGCCCGCGTCCGGCCGAAGTGGCCCTCCACGAGCTCACCCCGATCAGCCGGCGCACCTGGTGGGTGGTGCTCGACGGGCAGGCCGTCGACCGGGACTGGGTGCTCCGGACCACCGATGGAGGTGGTCGCTGGCGGGACGTATCGCCGCCGGTGCCCATGGTGGGCTCGAGTGACTTCCTCGACGCCGACGTCGGCTGGATCGTCCCCACGCGGCTGTCCACCCCGGTCGGGATCTCCCTCTCGAGGCTGCGGCAACCGCTCTACGCCACGACCGACGGCGGCCGGACCTGGCATCGCCGGGGGTCGGTCCCCTGGGACTGTCAGCTCGACTTCGTCGATCACCTGCATGGATGGTGCACGGCGATCGGGGCGGCAGCGGGATCCGAGGGGGTGCAGCTGGTCGGCACCGACGACGGCGGGACGACCTGGCACCCGGTGTCGACGACTGCCCCGCCCCCTTCGCCCAGCACGCCCGGGTCGCTGCCCTTCGGCTGCGACAAGGATCTCACCTTCACCACGCCGACGATCGGGTTGGCGACCGAGGCCTGCAACGGCGGCGAGCCGGTGCTCTACCGTTCGACCGACGCCGGCGCCGAATGGACGCCGATCCGTCTCCCACTGCCGCCCGGCTTCGTCCCCCCGTACGGAGACGGATTCTCGACCGAGGCGCCGGTGTTCGACGGATCGCAGGTGACCGTGCCGATCGAGTTCGCCGTAGGCGGACCGCCGCTCCCCCGCATCCGGGTGGTCGTCTACCGGAGCGACGACGATGGCGCCAGCTGGCACCTCGTGCCGCTCCCCTCCCGAATCAGCACCTTTCCCGACGTGATCGACGCCGCCCACTGGATTGCGACCGAGGGCACCACCCTCACCGCCACCGCCGACGCCGGACGGCACTGGCGAACCTGGCGACCCGACGTCCGGCTGGTCGACCACATCGGCGAGCCGATGCGGCTGCAGTTCCTCACCCCCCTCGTCGGCTGGGCGCTCCCACTCGCCGGCGGTACCACCCTCACGACGACCGACGGCGGCCTCCGGTGGAAGCCGCTGGTCATCGATCCCGAGCGGTTCAGCTTCGGCGTCCCGCAGCTTCCCGAGGCAGCGCCCAAGCCGGCGTGAGCGGACAGGTCCGGTGCCGCCGCGCCGACGGTCGCCGCACCGGCGTGGCTGCCCCTCAGTGGGCGTGGGGCATGCAGAGCTCGTCGTACTCGGCGATCACGATCGGGGCGGCGTTCTCTCCGCAGGCCGGGCAGTTCGGGTCCCGCCGGACCTTGAACGTCCGGAACGACTCCTCGAGGGCGTCGAAGGCGAGGAGGCGGCCGACCAGCGGGTCGCCGAGCCCGAGCAGCATCTTGATCGCCTCGAGCGCCTGGATCGACCCGACGATCCCCGTCAGCACGCCGAGCACCCCTGCCTCGGCGCACGACGGCGCCAGCTCGGGCGGTGGCGGCTCGGGGATGAGGCACCGGTAGCACGGCCCGTTGTACGGGTCGAACACCGTCACCTGGCCCTCGAACCGGAAGATCGACCCGTGGACGACCGGGATCCGCTCGAGCAGCGACGCGTCGTTGACCAGGTACCGGGTCGGGAAGTTGTCGGTCCCGTCGACGATCACGTCGTAGCCCCGGATCACGTCGAGGATGTTGTCGGCGCCGAGTCGGACGTCGTAGGTGGCGACGTTGACGTCCGGGTTCATCGCCGTCAGCGTCTTCTTGGCCGAGTCGACCTTGCGCTCGCCGATCCGCTCCATGTTGTGGAGGATCTGGCGTTGCAGGTTGGAGGCGTCGACTACGTCCATGTCGATGATCCCGAGGGTCCCTACCCCGGCGGCCGCCAGGTACAGCGCCGCCGGCGACCCGAGCCCGCCTGCCCCGAGCAGGAGCACCTTCGAGTCCAGCAGCTTCTGCTGGCCCTTCTCGCCCACCTCCGGCAGCAGGAGGTGCCTCTGGTAGCGGTTGCGCTGGTCGGCCGTCAGCGTCTGCGGTGTCGACCATGGCTTGCCGGCGTCCTTCCAGCCGTTGAACCCCCCGGCCATCGACACCACGTCGGCATAGCCGAGCTCGCCCAGGGTCTTGGCCGCGAAGGCCGAACGGGTCCCGCCGGCGCAGTAGATGATCACCGGCGCCGACTTGTCGGGCAGCTTCCCCTCCACCTGGAACTCGAGGTGGCCTCTCGGGAGGTGGACGGCGCCGGGGATCGCTCCCTGCTCGTACTCGTCCGGCTCGCGGACGTCGAGGAAGACCGCCTCGCCGAGGCGCGCGTGCGCCTCGTCGGCGTCGACCTCACGGATGGCCGCTTTGGCCTCGGTCAACAGCTCCCTTGGTGTCGGCACCCTGCACCTCACCCTCGTCTCGCAACAACCCCGTGACTCCACTAAACCCTACCAGGCAGGTCAACATTCCCGGCCGGCGTGACGTCCGGACCGGTCCGTTCGAGGTGGGGAGGCCACGGTGGAGCTGGCGGCCATTTCGCAGGTGATCGAGACCCGACGGATGCTCCGGAGCTTTTCGTCCGAACCGCTCCCGCCATCGTTGGTCGACCAGCTCCTCGAGCTGTCCCTCCGGGCGCCGTCGGCCGGCAACACCGGAGGTACCGCCTGGGTGGTGCTCGACGACCCCGAGCGGCTCGCCACCTACTGGGACCACACCACCGACGAGTCCTGGCGCGCCTCGTCGGACCGCTGGCCGGGGCTGCGGCGCGCCCCGGTGGCCGCCCTCGCCCTGGCCTCGCCCGCCGCCTACGTCGCCCGCTACGCCGAGGACGACAAGGCCGGCTCCGGGCTCGGCGCCGGCGAGTCGGCCTGGCCCGTCCCCTACTGGTTCGGCGACGCCGCCTTCTCGGTCATGACCCTCCTGTTGGCCGCCGAGGCGGCCGGGCTCGGCGCCTGCTTCCTCGGCAGCTTCCGCGGCGAGCGGTCGCTGCTGGCCGCCCTCGGCGTCCCCGACGAGTGGCGGCTGTTCGGGACCGTCCTGCTCGGACGGCCCGACGGCCACGATCATCGGTCGGCGTCCCTCGACCGCCCCAAACCGGGCTTCGCCGAGCGGGTGCACCACCGGCGGTGGTGAGCGACGGCCGGCGACCCGAGCCTGGACCGCGGCAAGGTCACCGGCAAGGTGGCCGGCGCAGCCTCCCGGGATGACGACGACCACCACCACCACCGACGCCGACGCCGTGCTCCGAGTCCACCCCTGGGACGACCCGGTGGTCGATCCCCACGGGATGGACGTCCGGTCCGGCTACGTCGAGCGCTTCTGGCTGCCGGTGCTCGGACCGTCGGCCGTGCTGGCGCTGCGGCTGCTGGCCGACCGCCTCGACCGCTCCCCGACCGGCGTCACCGTCGACCTCGACGAGGCCGCCCGGTCACTCGGGGTCGGCGGACCCGGCAGCCGCCACGCCCCGCTGCGCCGAGCCCTCGACCGCTGCGTCCGCTTCGGCCTCGCCCGCCGACGCGGTCATGGCGCGCTCGACGTCCGCCGGAGCGTCGGCATGCTGCCGCCGCGACACCTCGCCCGGCTGCCGACCGTGCTCCAGGAGGAGCACCGCCGGTGGGCGCTGCCGCCCGACCCCGAGACCCTGACCCTCGCCCGCCGCCGGGCCCGCCTGCTCGCCCTCGACCTGCTCGACACGACCGAGCAGCGTGACCTGGTCGAACGGCGTCTCGTCCGCTGGGGCGTCCACCCGGCGCTGGCCAGCGAGGCGACCTCGTGGGCCCGGCTGCGGATGGCCGAGGCCGCCCTCTCGGGGGGCGGGCCGCTACCGCCCGCCGTCGGTCTGCCGGTCAACGGCTCGCCGGCCGGTCTCGCAGCGGGAGGAACATGAGCACCTCGTCGCGACCGGCCACGAGCCACCGCGGGTCTCTGCTGCACCCCCGCGACGTTACGACGTGGCCAGGATCTCGAGTTCGCCGGTGCGCACCATCTCTGCTGTTCGCTTGCGTCGAACCTTCCCGCTCGGCGTCTTGGGAATGCTCCCACGACGCACGAACGCCACCTGGTCCGGCCGCAGGCCGACCCGAAGCAGCAGGTCTGATCGGATCTCGCGTGACGCCACGCTGAGGGCCGCCCTCCCCGAGTCGGGATCGCTCGGTTCTGCAACGATCCTGTAGCGACCTTCCTCGGAGGCGAGCGCAACGCAGTTCCCGGTGCGCACCATCGGATGACGCTCTGCCACCGATTCGAGATCTCGCGGGTCCAAGTTCCTTCCAGCGACCACGATGACGTCATCGGCCCGTCCGACGACGAAGACCGACCCGTTCTCGATGTGGCCGATGTCCGCTGTTCGAAACCATGAACTCGAACCGATCGAACCGTTCGCACCTCGTCCCGCCTCGCACCCGACATACCCACGCATCATCGAGTCACCACGGATCTCGATCTCTCCGACGTCTCTCCCACCGGCAATCCGCACGTCGGTTCCGTGAATTGCCCTCCCGCAACCGACGATCTCCCGGCTCGGCCTCGCTTGATCGCCGTCGACAGTCAGCCAGTCACCCGAAGCGAGATCCTCGGTGGACACGACGCGGGACTGCCACTCCTCCGTCGTTCCCACAAGGCTCACCGCAAGGCAGTTCTCGGCGAGCCCGTAGCCCGGACAGAATGCTCGAGGGTCGAAACCGTACGGCTCTGCCGCATCCGCGAACTCCCTCAACACGGCTCCGTCGACTTGCTCACTACCAACGACGACGACCCTGAGCGACGACAAGTCGAGACGCGTCGGCCTCGCCCGCAAGGTACGGGCCGCGACGCGCAGCGCGAAGCCAGGTACCGCCGTGATGGTGGTACGGCTTCGAGAGCACTCCTCCAGCCAGACCGCTGGCTTCCTGAGGAACGTCTCCGGTCGAATCAGATTGAGGTGGCTCGCGACAGAGAACGGCGGCCCCATCGCCCCATATGCCGACAGGCAAGCACCAATCAAGCCCAAATCGTGTGAAATCGGAAGCCAACTGGTAACAACCTCGCCGTCGATCGGTTCGAGCTCCTGGAGGATCGCTGCGAGGTGGTTCTCGATCGTCCGAACGCTCAGCTCCACTCCCTTTGGCGAGCCCGTACTACCCGATGTGAACTGCACGAACCCTGCATCCCCCCGTGCCCGAACACCAACCTCTGGCCATCGGCGATACTCGCCGAAGTGGCGAACCGGTATCCCGCAGTCGGGCATCAGTCTCGCGACCCCCGGGTCCAAGAGCAGATGGGTCGCTCCAGCCAAGCGGCACATGTTCCCCACCTGCATTGCGTACTCAGCGAGGGCCATGCCCCTCGCTGGATGAGGTACCGACACAAGCCTGACACCAGCACGCCACGCACCAAAGATCACCGACAGGCAGTCAGCGCTTGCCACCAGCACGGCGGCACAAGCCCCTTCCGTACCAGCAAGCCTGGCAATCCAAGAGGCTGCCTGACGGGATGCGCTCGCAATTTCGGACTGCGAAATCGAAGGGGTACCCTCCGAGACGAAGCAAATCCGACTTCGGTCAGCCGCAGGGGACTCCAGGGCATCCAGGAGGGTGGTCATCCGATCTCCTTCGGCTCGACATCCATCGATGGATGTCGCCCAACGACTCCCAACCAAGGACGTCTTCGTCGTTCACTGCGAACCCCAGTTCTTCCACGATCAGCATCAGCTCGTACGTGTCGACGGAGTCGAAACCCAAGTCTTCCTGGATCCGCGAATACTCGTTGAGGGCCGTTCGTTCACGATCCGTCTCCCTACTCACATGGCATAGGAACTCGTTCAGATCCGGGATGGCATCACCGCCCAACGAATCCTCTCCCTCAAGCATCGCCACCTGAACCGGTCCGTGCCGGCCACGGCCAACCGGCCAATCGCCACGAGAACCATTGCGAATCTCACGATCCGTCACGATCACGCCCGTACCAGGCGCACGCTATCGGCGACCGCTACGTCCAGCGCAACATTCACCCTACTGTGCCCGTTGAAGTTCAGCTGGCAGAGGAACCCGCTCTCCTTCCACTGCAGCAGTTCCGCACCCAGGTACTCTTCCGTAATACCTGCATTTATCATCTGGATGCTCACCGTCGGATCACCGCATGAATATAGTTGCGCACGATCTCCCCGAACCCGGATGGGTCGACGAACACGTTGCTGTACACAGTAAGGCGCATAGCGCCGAAGTCGCCCCACCTTCGGCGGCAAACCGGTCACATAAATGAAGTAGCCGAGCGGACCCCCAATGATCGATTTTAGAAAATCGAAGCCGACGTATCCCTTTGGCACCTGGAAATTCGACTGTTCGAGGTCAAGTACGCCTCCGAGTATGTGACCATGTAGGTCCACGAAGTATCTCGCGGGCCCGCACATATCGTCACCCTCGCCACTCGAACATTGGTCGGCTCGCGCCGCTGCATTCAACGGTATAGGCTTCATCAGCAATTGGGGGCATGGCACAGGACGACCGGTCTCCTTGGCCAGCTTGACGCAACCACTCTCCTCCGGCTTGGTGATGGGAATCAACGGCACGCCGTCCACCGCCCTGGCCCGGACCGACCCAGCTGAGGCTGCCTTGTTCTGCGGCTTCGCGCCACGACTTGTCGGAGCCGCGAGCGCGGGGCGAGCCCAGATGCCGGTCGTTAGGCACATCACACTGCAGCCGATCGCAAGCATCGTCATCCACCCACGTTCGGGGGCTCGTTCGTCGCAAACACTCCGAAGGAAGGGCAATCCGGCCATCTTGCGGTCGAACATCATCCAACTCCTCGACGAGCCGGCTCATACCGAAGGATCGTCATGTCCACGAACGTCCCCCCGAGCCAGAAGTACTCTCCGATCGAGCCCTCCACCTGGACGTGCGGTTCCAGCGTATCCATGACCTCGCGATACAAGCTGGACGGAACTTCAAAGAGAATCTTGTGAACGTCCAGAGCGACTGACAGATGCTGGGCCATCACGTCCGAAGTGGACCACCAAAACTTCCTGTAGCTACTCCTGTCGGGATACAGAACGTCCACCTTAAGCGAATCCCTGAGCCCGCTGTCCGACCAACCAACCGCGATGCCGACCGTCGACCCGGTCGCACACTCCTCCACCCCGAAATGGCACACCGACCGGTACCACATGGTTTGCTCGAACCGCTCGAACTGCGGAACGACATCCCGAAAGGCCCAGCGAAAGCTCCAGGGGTTTAGGTGCGCCAAGTAGTACACCATCGGAAGATCTGCAGCCTGGATCTGGCGAAGCCGGACAGTGCCGTGCTCCAGGGCCCCGGGGGTCATGGCTTCCACTTCAGATCGCGACACCCTGCAGCACCGCCGCCGCCCCAAAAGTGGCTCTTCCGGAATGAGTGGGGATCTGGCGGTCGCGTGAGCTGAACCCATCCACCAACGAGGTCAGGGACCTCGCCATCGTTGCGGTGTTGCAAAACGCCGAACGAAGGAGGCCCCTGACGATGGACGACGGTATCGGGCTGGCGGAGAAGATGCTCGGCTTTCCCGGGTTGAAGGTGCTCGCGGTGGAAGAAGGTGCGGGCGAAGTCGTCGTCAGGGCCGAGTCCACTCGAGCGAAGGCGACGTGTCCGTCGTGCCGCCGGCGGGCCCAGGCCCAGGACCGCGTCGAGGTGCAGCTGCGGGACCTGCACTGCTTCGGACGGGCGTGCCGGCTGGTGATCCGAAAGCGTCGCTGGCGCTGTCGGCGCCGCGGCTGCATCAAGAAGACCTGGACCGAGAAGATCGAAGGCATCGCCGCCCGCCAGGTGCTCACGGTGCGCGCCGGTGCCGAGGTGACCCGCCAGGTCGGCCAGTGCTGCCGCTCGGTGGCCTCGGTCGCCGTCGAGTACGGCGTGGCCTGGGACACCGCCTGGTCGGCGGTCAGCTTCCACGGGACCCCGCTTGTCGACGACCGCCGCCGGGTGGGCGCGGTGCGCGCCCTCGGGGTCGACGAGCACTCCTATCTGGCGGCCAACCCCGCCCACGCCACCGTCTACGCGACCATCCTGGTCGACCTCGACCGGCGCAGGGTGCTCGACCTCTTCGAGGGAAGAAGCGCCCTCAAGCTGCGACGATGGTGTGCCAAGCGTTCGGTTCGCTGGTGCCGGGGGGTGAAGGTCGTCGCTCTCGACCTGACCGACACCTACCGTTCGGGGCTCTCCCCGCACCTCTCCCACGCCAAGGCGGTGGCCGACCCGTTCCATGTGATTCGCGTCGCCAACCGGATGCTCGACCAAGTCCGCCGGCGGGTCCAGAACGAGACCCTCGGGCACCGAGGGCGCAAGGACGATCCGCTGTTTCGGATCCGCAAGCTGCTCTTGAAAGGCGAAGAGCGCCTCGACGAGCGCGGCCGGGAGAAGCTGCTCGCTGGACTGCGTGTCGGCGATCCCAAGGACGAGCTGCTCGGCGCCTGGCTGGCGAAGGAAGCGGTGCGGATGGTCTATCTCGTCGACGAGCTGGCCAGTGCGACGGCGCTGCTTGACAACGCCATCGACGCCTGCAAGAGCGACGAGGTGCCTGAGATCCGGACGATGGGTCGCACGCTCGCCCACTGGCGCAGCGAGATCTTGAACCACCACCGGACCGGCGCTTCGAACGGACCCACGGAGGGCGCGAACTTCTGCGCCAAGCAGGTCAAGCGAGCCGGCCGTGGGCTGACCAACTTCAGTCACTACCGCCTCCGGGTGCTGCTCTACGCCGGCGGGGTGACGTGGCCCAGCCAGATCCGGCCGCCGCGGATCGCCTCAACTCGTCCCCACTGGGGTGAAATGCCTCCATCGCACACGCAGGGAGGAGCGCGCTGGGAGGAAGCGTCGGCCAGAGGTGGCGACGGCTCAAGTCGGAGCGTGGGACTACGCCGCTGCGGCGGTGACGGTGACGTCGAAGCCGAGGGCCTCGATTCGCTTTTGAAGCCGCTTCGCCTCAACAGCCGGATCGTGGCGCAACGAGAAGTAGTCGGCACCGGGGTCGTTGTAGAGAGCGCCCGTGGTCAAGAGATGCCACGTGGCGTTGAGAATGGAGTGAGCGACTGCGACGGCAGCCTTGTTGGGTCCTCGTCGGCGCGCAATGCGAGCATACTGCGCAGAGAAGTAAGTCCCCTTGGTGCGCGCCGCAGCTCGGGCCGCCTCGATGAGGGCGCGCTGGAGCCACGTCGACCCGTGACGAGTTCCGGTCGGTCGACGTTTTCCGGCGGACTCACGGCTGGCGGGAGCGACACCCGCCCAGGCACACAGATGTCCCGCTGTCGGGAACCGGCTCATGTCGGTTCCCATCTCGGCCACCATGACTTCGGCGGTGGCTCTCCCCACGCCGGTGATGGAGCAGATGATGGTGAGCGTCGCCTCAAAAGGGGCCAGCAACGCCGCTATCTCCGTGGTCAAGGTGGCGATGGAACGGTCCAAGAAGTCAATGTGGTCGATTACCTGGCGGCAAACCACCGCGTGGTGCGGACCAAAGTTTCCCGAGAGCGCCTCTTCGAGTTGGGGGATCTTGGTCCGCATCCGGCTCTTGGCCATCTCGGCGAGGACCTTGGGGTCTCGCTCTCCGGCGATCATCGCCTCGAGGATCTCCTTCGCCGACTTGCTCCAGACTCCGGACGCAACGCACGACAGCTTGATCCCGGCGTCTTGCAGGACCTTCTCGAGGCGCTGGATCTCCTTGGTCCGGGCGTCGACCTGGGTCTTTCGATAGCGGGTCATCTCCCGCACCGCCCGGATGTCAGCCGGGGGGATGAAGCTCGGGCGCACCATGCCGTGAGCCGCCACGTCGGCGAGCCATTCGGCATCGGTGAGGTCGGTCTTTCGGCCGGGCACGTTCTTCACGTGCTGGGCATTGCACAGCCAGAGCTCATCGAAGAGGCCCTCCAAGGAGTAGTACACCGGTTTCCAGTAGACCCCGGTCGCCTCCATCACGACAGTGCTCACGCCGGCCTCGGTCAACCAGTGAGCCAGCTCAGCCAGCTCCTTCGACGTCGTGCGGAAGGATCGCTTGGTCACCTTGACCCCACCTCTGGGCCCAGGCATCCGACAACAGGCGACGACGGTATCTCGATGGACGTCGAGGCCCGCGACCTTGTCCCTGATCTCCTTCATTGCTCACCTCCTGATGGTTGGGAGGCCACCGGATGAGGGACCGGGTGAAGCGGATACTGGGGTTCGTGCTCGTAGCGACAGTCATGGGTCCCCCGAGGTCCCCGCGCCAGACTGAAAACGCGCTCGCAGCTGCAATCGGGGTTCGGCGACCACTACCGATGGCCGCTCTCCAGCATTTCATTCCTCGTGGGTGGCCGGCATGGCCATGGGGACTGAAACCGGAAGAGCCACCAAAGATCACCGACAGGCAGTCAGCGCTTGCCACGAGCACGGCAGCGCAGACTCCTTCCCTACCAGCAAGCCGTGACATCCAAGAGGCGGCCCGCCGGGATGCGCTCGCAATCTCGGACTGCGACATCGACGGGGTGCCCTCCGAGATGAAACGAATCCGGCTTCTGTTAGCCGCGGCCGACTCAAGGGCATCTAGGAGCGAAGCCATGCGAACTCCTTCGGCTCGACATCCATCGGTGGATGTCACCCAGCGACTGCCAACCAAGGACGTCCTCGTCGTTCACTTCGAAACCCAGTTCTTCCACGATCAGCGTCAACTCGTACGTGTCGACGGAGTCGAAACCCAAGTCTTCCTGGATTCGGGAATACTCGTTGAGGTCCGTTCGTTCACGATCCGTCTCCCTGCTCACATGGCATAGGAACTCGTTCAGATCCGGGATGGCATCACCGCCCAACGAGTCCTCTCCCTTCAGCATCGCCACCTGAACAGGTCCGGGCCGGCCACGGCCAACCGGCCACTCGCCGCGAGCCGTCGTGCGAACGTCAAGATCCCGCCCGTACCAGGCGCACGCTATCGGCGACCGCTACGTCCAGCGCAACGTTCACCCTGCTGTGCCCGTTGAAGCTCAGCTGGCAGACGAACCCGTTCTCACTCCACTGGAGCAGCTCGGCGCCCAGGAATAGTTTGGTGATACCGGCATCTTGCATCTGGATGCTCACCGTCGGATCGCCGCATGAATATAGTTGCGCCCGGTACCCATGCACCCGGATCGGTCGTCGCAGATGCTGCACGATGCAGTAGGGCGCATAACTTCGCAGATGCGCGGTGTTTCGGAGGTCACCCAAAGGGAGGGTCGTCACGTACACGAAGTATCCGAGGGAGCCCCCGATGATCGACTTCAAGAAGTCGAACCCGACGTATCCGTTCGGCACCTCGAAGTTTGACTGTTCCAGCTGAAGCGCCGAACCGTTCTTGCCAAACAAGTCCAGAAAATATCTCGCCGATCCACACATATAGTCTCCCTGAAACGTTAGGCATTTCGCCTCTCGGGCATCCGCATTCAACGGGATCGGCTTCATGAGCAACTGCGGGCATGGCACCAGACGACCGGTCTCCTTGGCCAGCTTGATGCAGCCACTCTCCTCCGGCTTTGTGATCGGGACCAGCGGCACGCCGTCCACCGTCCTCGCCCTAACCGACGCAGTTGACGCTGCCTCGTTCTGCGGTTTGGCGCCACGACTCGCGGCAACCGCGAGAGCGGGAGGAGCCCAGATGCCGGTGGTCAGGCACATCACACTGCAGCCGATCGCAAGCATCGTCATCCACCCGCGTTCAGGGGCTCGTTCGTCGCAAACACTCCGAAGGAAGGGCCATCCGGCCATCTTGCGGCCGAACATCATCCAACTCCTCGACGAGCCAGCTCATACCGAAGGATCGTCATGTCCATGAACGTCCCCCCGAGCCAGAAGTACTCTCCGATCGAGGCCTCCACCTGGACGTGTGGTTCCAGAGTATCCATGACCTCGAGATACAGGCTGGACGGAACTTCAAATAGAATCTTGTGAACGTCCAGAGCGCCCGACAGATGCCAGACCTCCTGACATAGGGCCCGCGCTGACCTCGTCTGAGCAGGGACTATCCACCCTTTCGGGGTCTTGGTATGACATAATCTCTGGTGAGGGATGAGCGATCCAGGAAGGACCAGCTGATGGCGGTTGCAGCCACCAAGATGAGGGCGATGCAGCCACTGCCCCTGGCGCCGTCGGGTTCGGCC
>Ga0080006_1153985_pt1 | contig 18288 bp, 15 predicted proteins | sample RS3BMetagenome_FD_69209 | JGI IMG/M metagenome (GOLD analysis project Ga0080006, IMG submission 69209) | Ferric oxide microbial mat and aquatic microbial communities from Rainbow Spring, Yellowstone National Park, USA - RS3B (SPADES... ... | reverse complement strand
TCGAGATGAACAACATGGAACACCGTTCCACAAAATCTGAACATCTGTCATTTGACATCAAGAGTCGGTTTACAACGACTCCGCCATTGGAAACCAGGTCTCTTTCGATTCCGCTCCAATGGCGATTTTGCATGACCAGTCGCGTTTCAGGATTTTACGTTGGTCGGACAACCTCATACCCTATATCCCTTTCCTTAGGAAAGTTCACAAAAGGCATTTCAATCTCAAGGCATTTATGCTTATCGCAACTTCCTCCCACCCCTGAAGGGCGTGGGCTTCCGTTGCGAGGGATTAGGTGACGGTTGAAGAGAAGACCAGGAGTGCTGAGGAGATATTCAAGGAGTTTAAGGAGCACTCGATAACTGAGTTCTTCCGCAAGAACAGCCAGATGCTCGGCTACGCCGGCAAGGTGCGCTCCCTCACAACGATAGTCCATGAGTATGTCACAAACAGCGTAACTTACGACACTCCTACCGTTGTCAAGATTGATGGAAGAATAGCCGTAATCGAAATAGGCAGACTAATAGATGACCTAATGAACATGCGGAGAGAAAAAACGGTTGCCGAAGGTCAAGTGGAATCTTTGCGCGGCCTGGACAATCTCATGGCACTCTGCTTTGACAAAAATAGTCTTAAATTGGAATTCAAGCGCATAAAATCAGTACACAGGCACAGGCTGGGCGCTGATGAGAAAATCTTTACTATAAAAACTATAGAAGGTTCTGTGGTTGAAGCCACAAAACACCACAGTCTATTCACTCTAGAAGGCGGATCGATCGTTCCGATAAAGGCGGAGGCGCTATCTGCGGGTTCTTATATAGCAGTTCCATCAAAAGGCTGGGCCCCGGACTTGAATGCTGTTTCAGAGATCAATCTAATAGAAGAGTTTCTAAAGCTGCCACCTGAGACCACAGAGAAAATAGGCGTTTATGGAGTCAGGTCTTTGCTTTATGCAAACCGCACACTCAAAAATAGGGTAAAATCTGTCCTCTCGGCTAGAGACAGGCATTACACTTTCTATGCTCATTATATGAGCTGCGACAGGCTGCCGATAAACCTACTCAGACACCTTGATCCTAACGAGAGAATCGAGTTCTACCGCTGCAAAGTGGGTTTTAAAAAAGGCACAAGAACAGTTCCAAACATAATAAAGGTGGATGAAAAGCTGGCGAGATTCTTGGGCTTATTCACAGCAGAAGGGTCGCTTCGAAGCGACCTGCGTGGCATCGCACTCTCATTCAACTCGGACGAAACTGAGCTTATTAAACTGGCGGCTTCATTAGTGGAAGACATATTTGGCATAGCACCACAGATAAGCTACGCTCACAAGACAGCAATAAATGTGACTGTACAGAATGAGATAGTTGCGTTAGTGATGAAAAACGTGTTCGGTTATGGACATAAAGCGAGAGAAAAGATAGTGCCACAAATTGTGTTCAACTTCAATAAAAATAACATGGAGCAATTTGTTATGGCCTATCTTTGTGGCGACGGCTACCCAGCAAAACTGCTTTCTGAAACAATGTTAAAAGGATTGAGCTTAAATGATTTAAACCTCAAGGTTACTGCAGCAACAGCCAGCAAGGTATTGCTGACGCATCTCTCTTACCTAATGTCCGCCCTGGGCATTTCTTGTTCACTGCAATCTGTGAAGGCGAAATCGAGAGGCATAAATGGCGTTGAGGCGAATTCCGGCGAGTCATACAGGTTGGAGTTTTGGACAAAACAAAAGATTTCTCCTTTCAACTTTTACCCGATAAAAGAAGGAGGCATATATGAAATTAAAGAACCAAAAATCAAGTGGGCACTTTCGAACTGTGGCCAGAAAACGATTTTGATTGAGAAAATTAAATCCATAGACAACCAGATAAGTATGATGGAGGATGCGCGGTTGTTTCTAAATGGCGATATTGGAGTTGTTCGGATAATAGAAAAAAGTGCAAGAGAGCCAAGAGAGGGCGAATACGTGTACGATTACTCAGTAGAAAATGATGAAAATTTTGTAGGCGGAATCGGCCCCATATGCCTGCATAACTCATTAGACGCCTGCGAAGAGGCCGGCATACTGCCCGAGATTGATGTGCGCGTCAAGGAGCTTTCTGAAAACAAGTACAGCGTCTACGTTCGCGACAATGGGCCCGGCATACCATCGAAGCACGTCGGCAAAGCTCTGGCGTCTGTGCTGACCGGAACCAAGTTCCACAGGTACATGCAGCAGAGAGGCCAGCAGGGCATAGGAGCTGGAGGCTGCACCATCTTTGCGCTGATAACAACTGGCAAGGGCATACATGTGAAGTCTAGCACTGGCAAAGAGGCTTACGAGTGTGACCTCAGCATAGACATAAAGGGCAACAGGCCTCTTGTGAACAACCTTGTGCAAATCAACCCCGATTTCCACGGACTAGCGGTCGAGGGCGAGTTCGGGGAGGTCAAGTACGAAAGGAGCGAGCATGGAGTATACGAGTATGCGCGCAGAACGGCCCTCTCAAACCCTCACGCAGCTATCAGGCTGGTGGAGCCAGATGGCAGCGAATCTGTGTTCCCAAGATCGGTGAGCACTATGCCCCGCAGGCCAAGGCAGATACTTCCGCACCCGCTCGGCATATCGGCCAGCGACCTTCTCGATTTCGCGCATGCGAGCGAAAGCAGGAAGATAACCTCCTTCCTTGTCGACTCGTTCTCGAGGGTTACGCATGAAAAAGTAAGGGAGCTTGAAGCTATAGCTAGGGACGTTGACTTCGGCAAGCCGCCGAAGCAGCTGAGCTGGGAGGACGCAACAAAGATAGTAAACGCGTTCAAGCAGGTCAAGTGGATAGGGCCGGAGCTGGACGCAATGTCCACGATAGGAGAGAAGCAGATAGAGGTGGCGATGAGAAACATCCTTGACCCGAAGTTCATAAGCGTCGTTGAGCGCAAGCCGCAGGTATTCAAGGGCGGAGTGCCGTTCGTTGTCGAGGTAGGCATAGCATATGGCGGAAAGGCTGGAAGGACGAACGGCGAGACTGTGTCTGGCAACATACTCAGGTTCGCGAACAAGGTGCCGCTACTTTTTGATACAGGCAGCTGCGCGATAACCGAAGCTGTGAACGGCATCGACTGGAAGCGCTACTCTATAGCAAATTTCGATGAAGAACCAGTAAGCGTGCTCGTTAACGTCTCATCTGTTTACATCCCATACTCCGGGGTGGGCAAGCAGGCAATAGCGCAGGAGGATGAGATAGTGGAGGAGATAAAGCTGGCGGTGCAGGACGCCGGGAGAAAGCTCCAGAGGTTCCTGAGCGGGGAGAGGCACAGGAGCATACAGGAGAGCGGATACAAGACGATAATGAGATACGTGAGCCAGCTTGCGAGCGACCTTGAGGAGATAACGGGCAGGAAAAGGGAAGAAACTGAGAAGGAGCTCAGGAGCCTTATAGATAGGAAGTACAAGAACCTGTTCGGGGAAAAGGGAGAAGAGATTGAGGCCGCTGGCCAGCGGCAGGATTGATCAGAGCGCCAGCTGATCGAGATGGTCGCTGTCCACCAGCTTGACATAGTTGTATTCTATGCTCAGCTTCAGCACCTCTGCTTCTTTGCCGAACGAGTCGTATAGCTTCTTGGTGAACTCGCGCATTGCCTCCTCGTCTATGAAGACTATCGCAGACTTAGAATCCCTGGAGATCTTCAGCTTTTTCATAGGCTCTGAGGAGGAGTAGATGAAGATGCTCATCTGTTTGCCCTCCTTGGTCATCAGCATGTCTGCAACATCCGTTGAATCGAGGTCTGTGAAGAGTATTGCGTGAGACACGCAGTAGTCGCGAAGCTTGCGGAAGACTGTAAGGTACTCTATGCTGTGCCTCGAGGCCTCGATCCACGCCTTGGGGGCGTAGTAGCCGCCTGCGCCTATCACGCTGCCGCTGCGGACCAGAGAGGCGATCGCGCTCTCCGCGTTCTGCGTCGTTATCGAGATGGGCATGTTGTTGGACCTTATGTTGTTGCCTATGCCGAGCTTAAGCTCTTCGGCAGTGAGCGGCATGTACTTCCAGTGGTGGTAGTAGTTCACCTTGTCGAACACGCCCAGCACTGCGCTGGAGCTGACTCTCACCCTCTCTCGTTTTGACGGAGGAAACTCGGGCACATCTATGTAGTACTCGTCGCGGTTTGGAGGCTTGAGTATCAGGTTTAGCAGCAATACCACTATTGCAGCTATTCCGAACTCAATGTATATCGGTGGTATGTTTGCAATGCTGGACTGGTAGACAGTGCTGTAGGTGTAGTTGACGTTGAATATGCTGAAAGTGAATTTCTCGTTTCCGTAGCTTATTGGAGTGCCCTTCGGGAGCGAATAGCTTATTGCTCCGTTTGCTATGACCCCGCTTGAGCCGTAGAGGCCGTTGAGATATGCGGTGTATGTGGCGTTCTGCACCGGCACGCCGTTGCTGGAGGCAGAGAATAAGAATGTGCCGTTTTTGAAGTCGAGGCTCGTCGGGGTTACGTTTATGCCTGCCTCGAAGAAGAGCGCGCCGCCGTAGTAGTTGTTGTTGAAATCCTTGAGCTTGAGCAGGTAGTAGCCTGATGGAAGGGTGAATGCATGGTACTTTGCTATGCCGAGCGGGCTGTTGCTGAAGCCTATGGGTATGGAGCCTATGTAGCTGGAGTTCAGGTCGTAGATGTCAAGGTGCACTAGCAGGTTCGGGCTCTCGTTGAAGACCTGTATCAGTATAGGTATGTTCTGGGTTATGCCGACCTCTGCAGGAAGCGAAACGCTGCCCTTGGGCACGTAGAAGTTCTGCGAGACAGTTTTCCTTACTGAGAAGTGCTGTGCGTTCCTCGCTTCAAACGTTATCAAGGTGTAGCTGCCGTTTATGTTCATGACGCTGCCGCTTTTTGCGGCGTTCCCTGTCTGCGAAAATATTGCGAAGACGCCCAGGTTTCCGCTGCTCTTTGATGCTAGATCAATCTGGTTAACAGAATAGCCCAGCCGCTGGATCCAGAACGATGCGTTGATTGCCCTTGCGATGTCGTCTGCCATCGCGCTTGCTGAAACCCAGGAGCTTGTGGGGTAGTTGGAGAAGGCTACAAGCGTGCCGTTGCCAGAGCTGGCGTAAGTGACGTTGCCGTATCTGGATCCGTCTGCGAAGAGAAAAGTTGGTTTGCTGAAGCTCATGTTAACCTGCTCTGCTTTCGCGGGGGAGTTGAACGGCACTGTGGCGAGATTGCTTGCAGCAAGAGCGGCCATGGTGCTTGGAGGGTTCACGAAGATGAGGCCGCCGGTGCCTATCGAGCTGCTGAAGTTGAGGCCCACATATATCACTGTGTCGCCCCTCTGCATCAGAGAAAGCAGCATCGGCTGCGTTCCGTTGAGCATGAAGAACGGCATCAGGCCTGATGGTATCACCACTATCGATCCGCTGGGAATGGAGGAAAGCGACGACGCGTTTATATAGGCGAAGCTTGTGCTGTTCCTCAGGAGGTCATAATTGATGAGCGATGACTCTAGATCCGAACCAAGCTGATTTTCGCTAAAGCATGAGACGCAGTAGGAGCTGACATTTAGCAGGTAAATCGGGGCTATGGGATCCTTCGGGTAGATGCTCATGGTAACAGTGGCGTTTGTGGCGTTTGACGATGCGTACGAGACAAGCGAGTATATGGCAGAGCTTGATGCCGAGCCGTAGCTCAGAATTGCGGTTGGAAGGGATGAAACTGAGAGCAGGACCTGGCCCGCCGGCCGCTGCGGTGTCTGAGCGATGCTTGAAAGCGAGAGCTCCGCATTCCTCACGTACAGAAAGATGCCGGAGATGACCACAGCGACAGCCACGAGGACTACCGCAATCTTGAAAGCAAAACGCATCCCAGACCACCGCTACTCGAGCCCCGTCTCCTTCTTCTTCAGCAGGAACCTGTCCACGAATCGCGACGCGGCCTTTGACAGCGCGTTCGTGTTCTCGTTTATCTTCCTGACTATTTTGTACACCTTAACATACTGGTACTTTCTGTTTATGGCAACCGCGTATCTCATGCATCTCCCTAGCTCTTCAGCTCGATGTAGCCCATCGACACCATCTTGTCGAGTATCTGCTCCACCCTCGGCTCAGGCACCTTGTACGTCTTCGAAAACTCGCCTATGTCTATCGAGCTGTTGTGCACCTCTATCCAGTCCTGCACCATCGCCATGAGCGACTCGTCAGAATACGTTTGCAGCGACTTTAGCTGCTCCGTCAGCAGCTTGTTCTCCTCGCTGAGCTGGCTCGTCTGTATGGTGAGATTCCTGTTCGAAGCCTCGAGCTCGCGCAGCAGCCTCTTCGCCTCAACGAACTCGTTCAGCAGCGAGTCGTACTTGTTGAAGAGCGTGCTGTAGCTCTGCGACAGCCCAGTGATCAGGCTGTCGAGCACCGAGTCAATGTACTGGAGGAACTTTGACTCGTCCACCTGGAAGCTCTCGCCTATTACGGAAAGCACAGATGCCACATCCTTTATCACGGCGGCCCTGCGCAGCCTGTCGCTGCTTCCGGGGACTATCGAGTACGTGAGCCGCAGCGACTGCGGGCCAATGCTTATCACGTAGAAGAGGAACGGCTTCTTTCGTATGTTCCTGCTCTCCACCCTTATTATATCGAGCGAGCTCCCGTTCTCCTGAAACGAGTAGAAGGGTATGTTCGCAAGCTTGCTTTTGACATCGGCTATGCTTGTAAGGAGCTTGCCTGGAAATTCGACCTGCTCCACCTTTGGTTCCGCTTCAGCCGCTGACCCTTCTTGCGCCACTCGCTCACTTCTTTATCTGCAAGAATACTATTGCCTATGCTGTTTTTTTATGCTTATGCGTGGCACGTAGCTGAGAAAAGCGAGCGCGAGCATCAGCAGGATTACCGCTGCAGACACCAGAAGGCTGGCCAGGCTGCTCCTCGCCACGATCATGTTCAGCGCAGCAAACACCACTCCCAGGGCGAGGTAGAGCCGCTCTCTGGACTCGAACTTTCTCCTTGCGGCGGCGTACTTGGGATAGCACTCCCTGCAGACGACGAGCCTGTTGTTCTTCTCGTTCCTTGTCACGTTCCTCTTGAACCATCTTATTGAATTGATCACGAAGTCGTCCTCCACCTCTATGCCTTTCCTCTCGTTTCCGCAGATTATGCAGTAGCTCTTCTTCAGGGAATCACTCCTCTATTACAAGGTCGACTACCTTGCCGTACGCGCTCTTTATGCGTTCTTCTTCGAGCATGTTGAATATGCTGTTTATAGATATGTCGTCTATGCCTATCCTTCTCAGCACGTTCGCCGCTTCGTCTGTCCTGAGTCCTGCCTTCTGAAGCATGCCTGCGAAGGCGACGGCGTTTGCGTGCCTGTGCATCTTGTTCAGCTCCGCTGTCAGCTCGTCTATCTTCCTCTCGCTTACGCCGAGCGTGGTCAGCGTGCGCTTCAACTCTATCCTGCTCACTGTGAATGTTGCACCCATCAAGTCACGTAGGCGAAGACCCTTGTTATGACAGAGTCAGAAAGCCCGAAGCTCCTCAGCAGCTCGACTATGGCCTCCTTCGAAACGTGCTCGTTTGTGAAGACCTGCACCAACCCGCGTATGTCTATCATCCTATTTCTCGCGTCAAGCTCCTTGAACACTTTGTTCACGATATCAGAGCTCACATTTGCCTGTATGAGCTTTGAGTCGAGGTCTATCTTCTCGAGGTAGTACTCCTTCTGTATGTTTATGTCTGCAAGCTCCTGCTGGTTCAGTATGTCAGCTACTGTAATCGTGTAGACGTCCAATGGTATCTCGCCCACTATCTTCTGTATCAGAAAGACCTCAGGGAACTGCACCGAAGTCTGGAATGACATATCTATCGCCGCCTGCCCGACCCCGAACGTGCTTATCTCCTTGCGCATGAAGTCAGAGAAGTTGAGCGAGCCTTGGAGGTAGGAGAGAAACTTCTCGAACTTAATCCTGAGCATTATGGTGGTGCCTACGTTTGAGAATATTGCCTCATTTATGTCTGTAGGATTCTGCGATGCTACTACGAGCCCAAACTGGTATTTTCTTCCCTCCCTAACTATCGTCACAGCATCGCTCCTGTCATCGCTTGCGACCTTCCACGCCTCATCGAGAACCACGAGCGCCTTGAGCCCCTTGGATGCGCTCCACCCTTCTGCCCTCATCTTTTCCTTCAGCGTCTGCAGTATGAAAAGGGCGGCGAGCGCCCTGAACTTCTCATCGGGGAGCGATGAGAGATCTATGTCGACAAGCCCGGATGACGAGAGCTTTCCTAGGTCGAGCGTGCTCTTTCTTGCGAAGAAGTCCTCTCCTTCCCGCGCAAATTGCCTGAGCCTATAAATTGCGTTCTCCAGCTCTGCCGGATATTCGTAGGTGCCTTCCTGCAGCTTCTCCTCGAGGACAGCGATAGCGTCCTTCAGAGTGGGCGCTTCCTTGCCCGCGGGAGGAACCTCTGCCATGCTGAACCCGAAGTTCGCATAAGTCTTCTCTATCGCTTCTGTGGTGAGCCTCCTCTGCTCAGGGTACTCGCTAATGTCTGTGAGTATCTCCAGCGAATTGATTATCTGCTTGCTCCTGTCGAGAGGCCTCATTCCTGACAGGTCCATTATGTTTATGTAGTCCCCTTTGCCAAGCGCCACTATAGTGCCGCCGCTCTGCCTGACCCAGGCCTTGTACTCTCCTGCGAAGTCTATTATTATCGCGTTTGTGTTCCAGATGTAGCTCGCCCTTGTTAGGAAAGTCTTTACGAAGAAGCTCTTTCCGGCGCCGGTTATTCCAACCACTGCAATGTGGGGATTGGTAAGGCTAGCGAAAGTCCAGGTGAATGGCACGCTGAAGAGCTTGGTTATGCCTATGAATATTGAGCTTGTTGGGTCGTTGAGAAGGTATTCCTGCGGAGGTTCTGGCGGCCTGCTGAAAATGGTCCTTTTTGCCAGTTCGTTGCTCATTACGTTCTGAACTCTGACTAGGCTCATGTTTTAATCTGTCAAAATAAGTTTATATGCCTGCCTACCTCTGGCTGCTGAATATTGTCCTGAGAGTGGTAGCCTCAGGAAGCGAGTAGTTGAATGTGAAGAGGTGGAAGACCTCGCGGCCGACTACACGCGTTATGCTGAGGTCGAAGGAGTTGAAAAGCGTCTGAAGATGATTGAGCTGGTTTGTCAGAGAGTCCATAGCCTCCTTCTCGCTGACTCCTACCGCTGTGGTGTCTATATACATCAGCGCGTCTATGGGCCTCTCCCCGCCGGAGAGCCTGTTGATCCTGGCGTCGAGCACGTTCATCTTCCTCTGAAGGTCCTGTATGGTGAGCTGGTTTGGGTTGCTGCTGCTCATCTCCTTTGAGAGCTGAACCTCGAGCACGCCGCGCTTACCCTCTAGCTCGTCCCTGTACTTCTGCACGTCCTCCGCAACCGAGATTATGTTGAACCTGAATGGGAACCCTGCGCTCATCACGATGCGCTCCCACTTGTCAAGCGACTCGCCGAGCTTGATATTCTCCGTCTCGTCCACGCTCTCGGCTGAGAAGACATAATTGTAGATGTTCGCGGTAAGGTAGCCAGTGGCGTAGTATATGCCGTTTACATACTTCACTACGGCGTTGGCGCTCTTCGGGATAATGTAGCCGGATGCAGGCATTATCTTTATGCCGAAAATTGTGGTTACAATAGGAAATATCACGAAGTCTGCGTAGTTTATGATGAACACGAGCACGATAGTCAGTATTGCGAGTATGACAGCTGCAAAGCCGAATTCACCCAGGGATGGAGCTATGAACATCACGAAGAGAGCAACGAAAGAGGCTGCACCGATATAGATTATGGTTTGCTCGTCCATCACACCGCCTGTTGCTGGCCGACCTCGGCGCCCCTCATCTGCTCGCTTACAGTAACGAAAGGTATCATGTAATCTGGCTCTATGAATCTGAGGATATCTGCGCCCTCGACAATGTTGGCCTGAACTCCAAAAATTGCGCTTATTCCGGCTGCTATCTCGTCGGCTTGCTGCAGCGCCAGGTTTATCGCCTCCTCCTCTGTGCCGCCCTGCGCCGTTGTCATTGCATAAGCCTCCAACGCCTGGGACTTGACCTTGTTGACGCTCTCGAAAAGGTTGTGCCACATCGTCACCTCACCCCTTATCCTTTCTGACTCTGACTTCGATGCTGTCTTGCTTATGCTTAATGTCTGATACCTCTCCTCTGCCTCGTCAAGCTTTCTCTTGATGTTGTTGATATATTCGTCCTTGTTTATCACATAGAGCTGAGCCCCGAACTTCACTGGGAGCTTCGTGAGCGTCAGGGCGCGGCTGAACAGCCTGGCGAAGTCAATCTTCTCATCTTGGTTCATCTCGGTGGCCGACCTGTAGGTGGGAATAGTTACGAAGGCGCTGGCGAATATGTCTGCTCCCTTCCTCACGACTATTGCATTGTTGGATGGCGCCATCCTGAAAGGCTCGTCGGTGTCTATGACAACGGTCCTGCCCTTCATCTTCAGGAATGGGATGAAGAAGTCCATGTAGAGCTTGGTCGAGAAGGCAAGGATGTCGAAGGCAAGGGCAGCGAGCACGAGGAGGAACTTCACAGCTGGATCTATCGGCAGCAGGTAATCTACACCCACTAGCGTGAATGCTATTATCAGAAAGATTGCGAAGAGGAATCTCTGCGAAACGGGCAACTAATCACTTGCCTATACTTAAAACGCCAGCTTTTATAATTTCCTCAGATTAGGCGCATCCTGCCTGTGCGTTTGGCAACGCCGCCTATAAAGTCAGCGATCACTTCCATAGAGTAGTAGGTCATTGCCAGTATCAGCGCGGGGTAGAAGAGTATCGAGAGGAAGTAGGCACCCATAGTGCTCTGAAGCTCGCTTATGTCTGTGACAAGCGGAGAAGTTGGAGATGCGGCGTTAGACTCAGCCTGGCTCCCCTGACCGTTTGATGTTATCGTGGCTGCGACGGAGCTAACCTCCTGTATGATGCCCGTGTTTGTGAAGTAGAAGGCTACCGAGAAGAGCATCGGCATTATGAAATAGAAGGATATGGCGACGGCTATCAGCATTCCGCCTATGCTCCTGAGCGGGAATATAGCCCTGAATATTATTCCTGGTATGAGAAAGAGAGGTATGGCTATGTACATGAAGAAGAGAATCATGTAGAACTCGGCGTAGAGGGCGAGGAGGCCGTCGAGCAGCAGGTCGCTCAGCACCTGCGCCGGTACGATAAAGAACGAGGTTATCTGGCTGGCAAGCGGATTTATGAGTGATGTGAGGCCTGAGAGCACCTGCTTAATCGCGCTGGCACTCGGCCCGAACGAGACGCTGAGCACTATGCTCCCGTAGTATGAATCGACAAGTATTACATTGTACATGCTCTTTATCGCGCCCTGCGTCGCGCTTATCGTGGAGCTTATGTATGAGAGAGAGGTATCGTACGGGTTCACTGGGCCTGTTATGAACGCTGGTATTATGCCGAAGAGCACAGCCGAAAGCAGCATGAAGAACACTACAATCAGCGTTGTGGCGGCTGCCTCGTAGATCTCGCCGATGCCGAAGTTCCTGATCTTCTCGTTCTTGAATGCTGTTCCGATCATAAATATCAGCGCGGCGAGGAGGAAGGCAAGTGTTATCGCTATGAAGCCTATTGGCTCCCACTTCGCCCATATGTTTGCCGTGGCCTGGTTTATCTGGCTGCAATACCATGGCGCTAGAACGTTTGCCGTTCCGCCCACAGCGCACTCCGAAACGGACTGCGCCTGGAGCACGTGAAGCGCGAAGGCTAGGAAGAGGAGTGCAACCATCGCTCTTGCCGCATTTCTCATCGCATCACTATATCAGGTTGGTAAGCAGGCTCATGAAGCTCATCCTCTCTCCGACAGCCTGCGAGAAGTCTATAATGAAAGAATCTATAACTATGAAGTTTATGATCGGTATGACAGTGAGGCCTACGGCTATTAGCCCGGCGAATGTCAGGAAGCTCTGCAGCAATGCTATGAACGGCCCGCTGAGCGGGGACGTGGCAAAGAGGAAGACTAGCACGATACCCAGAATGCCAGTCACCATTACCGCAAGCGATGCTGCTGTGAATATCGACGAGTTGGCATCGAGGCCCACGTTGATGAAGCCGTAGGTGAGGTTTACCATGAGAGGGAAGAGTATGCCGAGGCCCATTCCGAAGGCGACCATTGCGCCGCCGAATGACCTGGTTATCACAAACATCCTGGATATGAGCCCTATGCTCATGAAGAGCGAGAAGAGGAGGAGCGATGCTGCGAGCAGCAGGAGCTGCACCTGTGTGAGCACGAAAGCAAAATAGAGCACATCAAGGCCATAACCCATGAAGGTGTCGAAGGCGCTTGGGGGCTGCAATGTTATAGAACCGCCCAATCCAGGTATGCCTGTGACATACTGTATCACCTTTGACGCGTTTATTGTTAACTGCGGCACCATCGACAGCCTCAGACTTATATAATAGATGAGGCTGTTGAGATTGAGCAGCTGCTGGTTGAACTGGTGCATGTTGCATATCGCAAGAGAGAAGAAGTCTGTAGCAGTGAGCGAAGGCGGCATGCATTCCTGGGGCACGAGCCCAGCAGAGCCGAATATCTGCTGAAAGTTCAGAGAGAAGATGAACGAAACCAGGAATAGGAAGAGTATGACTGTTAGGAGCGAGAGCAGTATTTCGTATATCTTGATCTTTGCCCAGACACGCATGCTCTCCCTGCCGGCGAACTGGCTGAGCATGTACATCGCTGCGAGCACGCCTATCATTGCTACCGCCGCGAGGACCACTATCGGGAACCACAGCAGAAGGGGCGAGGTAATGTAGCTAACTATGCTGCCCTGCAACAATATCCAAATCTGCTCCATCTCAAATCACCTTGCTCAGCAGCTTCTTGCCCTGCAGCGACGGGGAGCCGAGCAGATCCCCGAGTGCCTCTGTCAGGTCAAGCGCTATTATGAGCGATATTACTAAGCCGAGCAGCTGGACCGCGAATTGCGACACCTGCGCCGAAAAGCCGCTTATCTCAGCAAGCACCGGGCTGCCAAAAAGTGTTGAAATTGGTATGAGCGTGAGGAGCGCCTGGAGGGAGAAGCCGGAGCCGGAAAGCGACGAAATGGGCAGCGACTGAAACTGGGTGACGGCGTAGGTGGAGAATGGGTAGAGCAGCGAAGGAAAGACTATGTAGAATGAGATGAAAAGAGCGAGCAGGGAGCCGCCGGCCGCGCGGGTCCATGGGAAGGAACGAAGTAGCACGCCGACATACAGGAAGGCCGGAAATAGGAAGTAGACCATGTAGAGGAAGATTGGTATCGAGATGGATATGCCGATCATCAGCATGAAGAAGCCAAGCTGCATGCCTATCAGGTTCACGACAGGCTGAATGCCCGCGTACGGCGAGAATGAAAAACCGAAATAGTTTGGCATGAGCTCGAAGTTGAACTGCTGGAGTGAGGACAGTATCCCCTGCGTTACGGCGAGTGTTATCGTGTCAGGAAGCAGGCTTTCCAATCCGCTGTTTATGTAGTTGTTGCAGAGCGCCAGGTAGAGTGAGGATGCGCTGCTTATCGAGGAGCTGTATGCTCCTGAGCCTGTTGCTGCGGCCAGGGAGCTTGCGCCGAGCGATCCGAGCGCTGAGATGAAGGAGATGGCACCTCCGGCGAACGCAAGGCCGGAAGCTATCACACCTATCACCACAAGGTTGAACGCGCTCTCGATGAACTCGGTTCTGGCGAACCTCTTCAGCGACTCTATGCCAAAGCCGTAGCCGAAGGCGTATACTACTCCGAGGGCGGTGAGCACAAGAAGGACCAGGAGCAGCGAAATGCCTACCAGCCCGCTATACGTGCTGGCGCTGGAGAGGCTTGTGCTTAGGCCCGCTCCCGAATACAGAGATGAGCAAAAGCCGCTGAAGAGCTGGGCGTTCGCTGTGCCAAGGAGCACAAGGACAGCGATCAGGTATGCCATCTTCATTCTATCCCTATATCAGATTGCTCAACCCTAGTATGTCTTTATCGCCGCCGAGCAGCGTCGAGAAGCCTGTCATGGCCGCCAGCGCCACGAGCACGTTTATCAGGGGCAGGATGACTCCGGACACGAAGCTTATGCCGTAGAGGTTTGCAAGCGCAAGCGCTGCATTTATCGCCCTGTCTGGCGTGCATGCATACTGCGTCGATCCGATGGGCCAGAAAGAGAGCGGAGTGATGGGCACTCCTGTCGCGAGGCTGCCTAAAGCACCGAAAAGTGCTGCGCCAAGGCCAAAGCCAGGTGCGAGGTAGAATGCAGTGAAGGCAGCCTCATCTCCGATTAGGTTGTCTGGCATGCAGCTGTAGTAGCGCAGCACGTTTGTGGCGCTGGGCAGTATGAAGAAGTTCACATTAGAGCTCGCTGTTCCCGAACATAGCTTCTGCGTGCCGCTAAGCTGCGAGACACACTCCGATGTGATCGTGCCGCTGTATCCGCACACATTCTCATACACGTAGTCCCCGTTGGGGCAGCCTGAGTTGGAAATCGTGCTTGCAAGAACGTAGCCGCCCTGCGTAGTGCTCACTCCATAGACTATCGCGTTGCTGCCCGGCGGCAGCTCATAGAGCGGCATTGCGGGAAGGTTGCTTGCGCCGATGGGCCCGAGGTTGAGGTTTGAGAAAGCGCTGTATTCCATGCCGAGCAGCACCGGATACACGAGCACCGCGGCCAGGCTCATGCCTATCAGCACTCCCCCAAGCTTTCTGGTGAAGAACGTTGCCTGCATTATTATCCCAGCGGCGAGAAGATAGGGCCAGATGAACAGGAAGAGCGTGATGAAGAGCAGCTGCATTATCATTAAGTAGAAGACGAGCACAGCCTCGAACTGCGCAGAAGAGATCATGTTTGTTATTGTGGAATAGCCGGCGAGGGGCTTGTACTGCAGGGCTACGCTGAGGCTCAGCTCCTGGGTTCCGGGGATGAGGCATGTAGGCGATGGGGTGCATACTGCGCTGCGCGCAGTGAATTCAGATAGGAAGCCTGTCCAGCCGCTGAAGAGGTAGAATGCGTTGAGATTGTTTGCAGCCTGGTCCGTGAGGTTTGCGAGTATTACGTAGCTGTAGAAAAGCCCGTAGTCTATATATGGAGTGGGGTCAGCGCCGGTTGTGCCGCTTGAAAGCGAGAGCACGCCAGAGCAGATTGCGTTTGAGGGATTTGGGCCTCCGGTTGCCTGTATAATCCCATTGCTGTTCAGCATGTCGAGCTGAGATGCAGAGAGCTGGTTGCAGACGGTCCCTATGCTGCTGGGCGAGAGGAGCTGAACCAGAGAGAGCTGCCCGCTTCCCACGAGCGCGAAGATGCTTACAATTATTACTGTCACGATGCCTGTTCCAAGTGTCTGGCCAAGTTCGCTGATTGCGTTGGATTTTATCTTGTTGTTGGCTAGGAACACGCCGATGGTGTAGTACACTGCAGCTATCATCACCCCCAGCACAACAGCAAGGAAGATAACGGGCAGCCACCCCTGGAAGACTGAGTAGTTGCTTATGTAGCTCGGCGCAGACTCGGCGGCAGCCGCTGAAGCGAGCGCCGCGAAAGCGAGCGCGAAGACGAGCACACGTTCTGCATCCAACATCTAATCACGCCAGAAACCGCCTGAGCCGAAGACGTTGCTTATCGCATCCAGCCCCTTTGCTAGACCGGTGATGAAGCCAACTGTTATTGCCATGTCAATCGCTATAAGCAGGATGCTGACGAAGAAGTATGCGGCTACGGTTTTCCCATAGCCTGCAGTGACCACCGGCGCATCGACGAATATGGTGAAGAACTGGTCGAGGTTGCTGCCAATGGATCCAAAGTAGAAGTTGGTTGGCAGGCTTAAGCCTCCTAAGCCAGCGAGGTTTGGCACACTTAACGAGTTAACAGGAAGGCTGCTGCTTGAGCCAAAGAGAGACGGCGAGATTGCGTTGACAGAGTAGCCTGTCACAGAAGTGGCAAAAGGATAAGCGCAGGATGCTGCATTTGCTGCATTTATGCCGAGGCCTATTCCCAGGCAGCCGGATATGTAAGAGTCGAGGGCAATAGTCAGCGGGAGCACGAAGTAGAAGCCTATCGCCAGCGCGAGGAGAACATTGGAGGTGCGCCTAAGCTGCGGACCCATAAATGAAAGCGACCTGAACACGATTGCTATAGGGGCTATAACAGTTAGCGCACCGCCCTCTATTATCGGCAATAGGATTATTAGTATGAAGAGGCTGCCGAATGCGGCTGCGAGCAGCGGACCATACACTACAGTGAAGACGCCGGCGTACTCGCTGAAGAGCACGTCTATGTTTGTGGAGAAAGACAGCTGGACGACACCGGAGAGGATCGAAGGAGCGACTATCTTGCTTATCTGCTCCACGCCAGTGAGAAGCTGAATGCCCTCGTTAAGAAGGAAATACACCAGGTTGGCCACCACAGTATACTGTATTGAGGTGGTGTAGAGCGTTGTCAGTATGCTGAGGCCGTTCACGAACAGGAGGTTGCCGAGGTAGTTCTCCACAGCTGCGAAAAGGCCTGTGTAGTCGCTGAAGCCGAAGATCTGCCCTCCCGCCTGGCATGCCGCGACGGCGAACGCGGTCAGCACAGCTATTATCACAAGGCTTATGATCGCTTCGAAGACCTCATAGCTGGCGACGCCCTTCAGCCTTTCTCGCCTCTCTGCAGGGAGAAGGTTGCTGAGCGCATAGACGAGCCCGGCGATTGTCACGCTGAAGAGCACGACTAGCGCGTTTATCCCTATCCAGCCATTGTGGTTTACTGATGCGAAACCGCAAGCCACAAGTAGTAGGTCTGGTGTCATATGATCATCATGCCAGCTTCAGCTTGCCGCCTATGCTAAGCCTTATCTCTCCGCCGAGCATGCGCGCAATGTTGTTGGCGAGCGAGTAGGTTATGCCTAGGTCGAGAATGAAGAGGACGAACTGGAGCACAAGGTAGGTGTTGTAGGCAAGTATGCCATTCAGCGCTGGAAAGATTGAGTTGAAACTTGACAGCGCAACGCCAGCCTCAGAGAAGTACGACAGTACTGCGGAGATGGCACCGCACAGTATTGAGGAGCTGCACGATGACGGCGGATTGTATACGTTGGTTTGCAGCATCTGAGTAATTGGGTAGTTCATCAGTATGAGAAGCGAGGGATAAATGACTGTAATCGCAAGCCCTATTGCGATAAGCGAGCCGCCTATGCCGCGGATGAACGGTAGCGCGCGCATCACCAACCCCATCGGTATCAGCACTACGAGCCCGACTACGTAGAGAAACGGGAGCGCACTGATCTGCAGCTCGATTATCACAGCTACCGGAAACGCGATGAGCGAGATTGCGTCGCTGAGTATCGCCTGCAGCTGGCCTGCGCTTCCTTCCAGAAGACTGTTCTGGTATGGCTTGAGTACGAAGCCAGAAGAGAAGCCTACGTAGGGGAGCGGGATTGGAAGGTACGCCCCTATAGAGAGACTATCGAGAGCACCGAAAGCGGCGCTGAGGCCGAGGAGGTAGTTGAGGGTTGTGCCTAGGTATGTATTCACGCCGGAGAGGTAGCCGCATGCCTCGTTCACTAGTATATAATTAGCCGAGTATTGGGATACGGCAGAGTTGGAGCATGGGGTGCTGACCGAGGGAACGAGAAGATACGAGACATTGGTAATGAGTGTGATTATTGCGAAAATGGACACAATGAGCATAGCCGATTTGAATATCTCCCAGTACTCGCCCTTAAGCCAGTCGCCAATTCCTGGCTGGGGAAAAATCTTCGAGAGCACATAGCCTATTGCGACAATGTCAAGCGAGACGGTAAGCGCCAGCAGCGCCACAGAGATGGCTCCTTGGGGCACTGTCACGCTGGGCGGCAATGACGAGGCGTTTAGCGTCCTTGCTGCAACAAGGAGAGCTAGGAGCAGAAACTGGAGCTGTCGCCTCATGTTCTCTTCCATACTGGCACAAAAATGTATAAATATCCTCTTAATGGCGAAGCATCGAGAATCGCTTCATGTATGCCTCTGCCTGGAAGATTACAAAATATGGAAGTATGAAGACTGAGTTAAGTACCAGCATTATATAGCTTGACACCAGCGTGCCTGTTGCGTGTATCACGGCGAAGTCCACGACAGACACGACGAAGATTATGCACACGACCCAGAGCAGGAAGTACTGCGGCCTGCTGGCAACTAGCTCGAGGCTTTGGTTTAGCGCAGCGCCTATGCGTTTGTTGTCTATCACTATGGCTGTAGGGGCGTAGAAGATTGCCATGAATAGGAAGAAGCCAACTATGGGAGTAAGTATGGCCTCCAAGCCGAGGAAGTAACCGAGAATATTTACGAGCGTGA
>Ga0080006_1144469_pt1 | contig 18293 bp, 12 predicted proteins | sample RS3BMetagenome_FD_69209 | JGI IMG/M metagenome (GOLD analysis project Ga0080006, IMG submission 69209) | Ferric oxide microbial mat and aquatic microbial communities from Rainbow Spring, Yellowstone National Park, USA - RS3B (SPADES... ... | reverse complement strand
CGAGACACTTAGGGTGGCCATAGTACATGGCTTTGATAGGGTGGGCGTGTAGACAGGGAGCTTCGGCGACTTGTGAGCGCACCACTACTAAATCCTAACCTACAAGCTCGCTTCTCAACTTATTTTTTTAAAATTAGGAGCTCGGGTTAACAGGTATTATGGGCGAGCCATGATATAAAGGAATACATGTATTGTGTATGCAGGAGCATGTTGTATAGCCTGCTACCATAAACATAGGGCACATTACAGGGGCATGCTCTTCAAGCTTTTGAAGCTTTTGATAATAATTCATATACTCTTGGTAGTAATTGCTATTAATGCATGCGACTTGGCTTGGTAGATTATTTTGACAAAATGTAAGCGGAACAAGCGAACAATCGCTGCTTGTATTGCATGAAATCATAGAAGCATTTGCGCTTTTGTAAAATGCCCTTATCCTTGTTAAAGTGTCGTTTATATCTATGCCCACGTTTGCCGTTTGATTAGCGATGTTGCTTATATTTATAGCTCTTATATTATTTACAATCTCTTTAATCTTGCCGGCATTTATGTGCTCGCTAGAACTGCATACTATAAATCTGCCCCTGACAATGCATGTTGTATTATTTCCAACAACTGTGATATTTTTGATAGAGATATTTAGATTGCCTAGACTTCCTATGATAAGTTTACTTGGAGTTCTTATCAAAACTACTCCATATGTGTTATTTATTGTTCTTATCTTAGCTCCTCTCCTCACAATCCAATAACCTATTCTGCTGTTTGGCACCATCGAATTATTTTCGTTCATTCCAAATATCTCTTTATTGCTAAACTTTACATTATGCAGTATAAAGCCCCTAACCTCTAAAGGCCCATGATAATAACTAAGCCCTATAACAGGGGTCATTATTATTTCACCATTGCCAGTAATGTGTAGCGAATCTTCTAAGTCGAAGTCTAGGTTTATTGCATTCGTTGAGCTGTTTGTTATGTTGAATGTGGTTATTATTCTAAGTTTTTTGCTTGGTATAAATACATTTTCAACTGTGCCATTAATTGTTGCATTTGCATTTGCTACATTTAATACAATTTCATTGTAAATGCCGTATGGTAGATCTGCACCTACAATAACTTTTGATATATTTCTTAGCTCTATGAGGTTGAACGTTTTATCTACATTTATTTTGTACCACTTTCCCGTTGTTGTGCTGTGCACCTCAATATAGCTTATACTTAAGTTAAGCGATGTTATATTGTAAAATGTTGGTGCATCAGAAATAGAAAATATTGTTGACCCTCCACTTATTGTTGAATTTGGCCCTATAGAAAATGTACCAACGTTTTGAGGCATTGAAGCGAAAAGGTATGCTATTCCAAAGATTGCCAAAAGAAAGATTGCTATACCAATGCTCACCTTGCCTATCTTGCTTGAAGATATGGCTATGCCCTTGTTCTCGTTTATTTCATAGTAGATCCATTTTCTTGAGTGCTGCTCATCACTCTTTTTAATTGCTCCAGCTTCTTCTAGCTCCTTTAGATGTTGCGCAACTGTTGATGGTGCTAGATTAAGCCTTTCACTTATCTCACTTAATGTCATATTCCTTTCATAAAGTAACTCTAATATCCTCTTTTTAGTTTCGCCAAACTTACTCATATAACTCAATTTTATATAGTAGAAGAGATTAAAAAGGGTTTAGGAAATTTTCGGTTTTTGTTTCGGTTTTTTACATGCCCAGCTGCCTTTTCTGTTTTATCTCTGATATAGCGTTCAGCAGCTCTCTCTCCTCGTTGTTCAATAGGTCGCTGAATTTCTGCCTAAGGAGCCTCTCACTCTCGTCATTTACATGCGTATAAAGTATGTCTTCTTCTTTTACCTGCCTGCCAAATGTAATATCATCGATAGAGATTGCAACCTTATCGCCCTTCTTTGCTTCTTGCAAGGCTATTCCGTTGTCTTGTATCTCTCTTATCCTGCCTATGATGTTTCCATTTTTATTCATCAAGAGATAAGAGGGCCTTATCTTCCCTGCAAGCACCTCTATACCGAAGATTGCAGGATGCGAAATTCTAAAGCACGTATTTGGTATGACCTTTACCATGCCTGGAAAGATAAGTGATCTTTCTGCACTCTCCCTTGCTTTCTTTCTCTCATTTTCAAGCCATTCTTTATATTCATCGAGTATCTTGTATATTACATTTTCATTTATTATTGCAATACCAGTTGCTTCTGCTTCCCGAAGTGCATCTTCGTCTATCTTAACTCCGAAAGATAGAACAACAGCACTATATGGATCTATAGCGCGCATAGCATAAGCATCAAGCACATCCCTTTTTGTAACATTTCCAAGCCCTTTTTTGCTTATGCTAACTCCTATGCCTGCAAGGAGCTTAGATACAGCTTCTATTGTACCTATGCTATCAGCTTTTAATATTATACCCTTGCGCTCTGTTGCAAACAAGTCTTCTATTTCTGCCTTTATCTCCTTCTCATAATTTGGATAATCAGTTGATAGCACCAGCGAGCCTGGAAGCGCGTCATCTAATCCCGTGCCACTGATCTTAACGCCGCTAGCAGCGCTTACGCTATCAACATAATAAAACTTGCTTGAGCTCTCTCTTAGCTCCTGCAAAGGCTTAGGCTTAAGCAAAGCTTTTATCTTTGATAAGCCTATACCTGTGCTTGTAGCAAACGCAATTGTATCATTTACCTTAAGTGTGCCATCATATAATATTACATCAATAGTTGTGCCAAGCCCTTTTTCTTCTTTCTTTTCTATAATGCTGCCTTTTCCAGGGCCGTTTACTTCTATGCTAATCCTTTTCTCTAGAAATTTCTGGGAAAGCCCGGTAGCGTATAGAAGCAGTTCAGGAATGCCCTCGCCAGTCTTAGCACTCACGGGAATTATTAACACTTCTCTTTGAAAATCTTTTACCCTATCAAATCTTTCGCTGTTAAAGCCAAGTTCGCTGAGCTTGCCTATTATCTCATATATCCTATTCTCAAGCTCGCTTGCAACATTTGGTTGCTGCTTCGCTATTGTTTCTACAAAGCTTTCATTATTATTTGCTCGCCAGCCTGTTATAAGATCTATCTTGTTTGCGGCCACAATAAAAGGTGTTTTATACTGTCTTAGTATCTCTACCGCCTCGTATGTCTGTGGCTCAAAGTTTTTGGTTATATCAACAACAAGTACAGCAAGGTCTGCAACACTGCCCCCTCTTTTTCTTAGATTTGTAAAAGCCTCATGGCCTGGCGTGTCTATAAACAATAAGCCTGGTATTGTTATATTTATCTTAAATGATGAGAGTATACTTTTGCAGATCTTTTTAATAACATCAATAGGAACCTCGCTTGCACCTATATGCTGTGTTATTCCGCCAGCTTCTTTGTTTGCAATCGCAGTATTCCTTATCTTATCTAAGAGCGAGGTTTTACCGTGGTCTACGTGACCCATGACAACAATAATGGGTTGTCTTATCATAAGAAGCACCAGCAATGCATTATAAACTTTCTGTTCTATAACTATATAACTTTTACTTTTCTAATTCAATTTGGTGATTGAATGGAGAGAACATTGGTTCTTATAAAACCGGATGGTGTATATAGAGCGCTTATAGGCGAAGTTATAAGTAAGTTTGAGCGTGCAGGGCTTAAAATAGTTGCAATTAAGATGCTAAGGCCTAGCAAGGAGCTTGTTGAAAGGCATTATTATACGGATAAAGGATGGCTTGAATCGATGGGTAAAAAGAGTATAGCTTCTGCAGAGAAAGAGGGCAAACATGTTACCGAAACTCCTCTAGAGATAGGCATGCGCATAAGGGATCATCTAATGAAATATCTGACAGGCGAGCCTGTCGTTGCGATGGTTGTGGAGGGAAATGATGCAGTGTTCATAGTGGGAAAGCTCATAGGTTCTACAGAGCCAAAATCGGCAGAGCCATCAAGCATTAGGGGAGAGTTTTCAAGCGACTCATATGCTTTTGCAGATTCACAGGGAAGGGCGGTAAGAAATATAGTGCATGCCTCTGGCGATAAGAAGGATGCGGAGAGAGAAATTCCAATCTGGTTCACAAAAGATGAGATAATAGAATATAATAGGGCAGACGAAAACATTATGTTCAAATAGTCTATGCTCCAAATTTTTGTTTTATCTCTTGGCTTATCATATCCGGGCTCCAAAGTGGTTCCCATACTAGCTCTATTTCGATTTTGCCAACATCGGGTATGCTTTCTAGCCTTAGCTGTGCATCTGCTAGGATTATACTTGTTACGGGGCACATTGGGCTTGTCATTGTCATCTTTAATTTAATGTTGTTACTTTCATCTATCTGTATGCCGTAGATAAGCCCAAGGTCAACTATATTAATTCCAATCTCTGGATCTGTGCATTCTTTAAGCTTGTCTATTACCTCCTTTATAGTTATACCGTGCATTAATAGCTATTAGAAATTATATATATAAAAATATATTATGTTTTGCTAACTTGTTGTGCAGAGAGGGGAGCTTGTCATCCAGTAGCAGTCAAAATTGGATGAGCATACATTGTTGCCATAGTCTTTGTTTAGGCTTATAGAAGCATTTGTGGCGAGACCTGTGCACGCAATGCCATATCTGCTCATATTTGTAAAGATATTGCCCTGCAGTATATTTGTGGTAGAATTGATAATATACATTCCTATGCTGCCATGATTTGCTATATTTTTAGTTATCTGGTAGCCGAGTCCTCCGGCAAGCTCTATCGACATGTTTGAATCAGCAATATAATTTTTTTGTAAAGTTCCATAGTTTGTATTTACAAAGAGGATTCCATATGAGGAATTGAGTATGGTATTGTTTACTACCTTTGGATAAGAAGCGCTTGTTGCTGAGATAGCAATATCTGAATTCACTATTGTATTATTTAGCGCTTCTAGCCCTGTTTGTGAACCTCCCTTTATTGCATTTGTAAAGTTTACAAGATAGCAATTCTCAATCTTTACATTGCTTGCATTCTCTATGTTTGCGAAGGTGCCACCATGCGTTGCTAGGATTGTATGGTAGTTGCAATTTATCAAAGTATTATTTGCACTGCTCTGCTTTGTATTGTATATGTTGTATAATATCTCACCATAAGGATAAAGTATATCCTGCGTTAGCACAAGTGTTGAAGAACTGCTTATAGAAAGTGGCGTTTGTGAGAGGCTCTGGCTATTAAGTTCTACAAGCCAGCGGCAGTCTGCTTTTGTAGAGCCAAAGTTTACTCCGTTGAGCTCAGCATAAACGCCAGAAGAGGAAGGCGAGCAGTAGTAATCAATTTTGTTGGAATAAGCGGTGTTGTTGAATATATTGTTGTTGTTCGAATTATATATCATGAAGCCGTATAACTGATTCTGGTTCGCATTGTTGAAGCTTATTATGTTTTTAGTAGAATTGCTTATTATAAAGCCGCTTGAGCTGTTTACACCATTTAGTGCTGTGTCTCCATTCACTATGCTTGAATTCAGCTTATTAAAGTCAAACCCCGCGTTGTAAAATCCTGTTGTGTTTACATTTATAATTTTGCTGTATATAAGGTTGCTTGCATCTACGCCAAACCCAACCTTGCTTATATTTATATTTTGTATTGCTATGTAGCTTGAATTAGTGATAGAGAATCCTGTTGCAAACTGGCTTATCCTGCAGTTTGATATATCAACATTGCTTACATTATGCAATTCGAAAGCACTTCCTGAATAGCTTCCAGCTATATAATTATTCATGCAATTTATGCTTACATTGCTTGTTTTAATATTGAAGCAGTTTGGGACCGCTTTTATGTTGCTATTTATCGAGTAGCTTCCAGGTATTGTTATTGTTGTGCAATTGTTTAATGGATAAACGCTGATAGGCGGCAATGCGTGTCTAGCGCACGATGTCCCCCAGTTGCAATCTGTAAGACCACATAAAACATCTGTGAAGAGGCTAGGTGATACATTGTATGAACTTGCTGTGCAGTATATGTCACCGTATGTGTTCTTCTCTGCTATACCATTGTTGTAAATGTTGCTCCCCCCAGTATTTACATATATACCATACTGATTCTTTGAAAAGTTGAAGTTGCTTAGGGTAAAGGTGTTTGTATTGTTGATAAATACACCATATTTATTTCCGCTACCATTTATGTAAAATGCAGATCCAGAATTCATGTTATTAACATAAATGCCATATGTGTTGTTCGTTAGAGTTACATTTTCAAGGCGAGGATAAAATGAATTGTTTAGGTATATACCGTATGAACTGTTTTCAATAAGGCAATCTTTTATTGTATTATTGAAGTTTCCTGACAGCCTTATGCCTATACCAGCATTTTTTATTGCATGGGTATTGCAATTCAGCGCAACATCAGGTGAGTTAATGGTTATACATGCAAATGATTTTGAGCTAGGATTAGACATGTTGAAATAATTATTTGCAAGTATATCACTTGTAAGTGTATAGGTTCCCGGAGCATTTATATATCCGCAATTGCTTATATTATATGGAAGTGTAATTTGACTTATATTAAGCTCAACATTTGATTGTGAGCACCAAGCAAAGTTGCAGTATAGATTGCTTTTGCACGTGGTATCGCTGAACAGGTTAGAGTTTGAGAAACCCGCTTCTTTATAGCAGACAAGGTCCTGAGGATTATTGTTTAATACATCATTTATGAACTTATTGCCTGTCGAGTTTACAACAAAACCATAATAAGCATTGCTATATATGCTATCATTCAAAAATATATTATTCCCGCCACCTAATATACTTATGCTACCAGATGTGCTAGACGAAAGAGAGGCTGTTGTATGCTCTATATTATTAAATCGTGAGTTGTTTAGAAAGATATTTGAGATTGTGTTTTTGGTGAGATTGCTATTACTTATTGTTGAATTATTTACATTTTGAAAATATATTCCAAATGAAAATTGTGTTATATTTATGCTGCTAATAGTTACATTACTCGCATTTCTTACAACTATGCCATATGTAAATGGTGGCACGCCAACAAAAGGTCCGCTTCCTTTTATTTTGTTAAAATTACCTATTATTTGTACGTTGCTAGCATCTACAGAAATGCACGCACCATTCGCAAGATTTGTGGATATGCTTTTTGTTAGATAGTATCTACCAGGCTTGCTTATAGTAGTGCAATTTGTTATCTCGGTCATTACCGGCTGCTGAATGGTAGTTGTAAATATACTTGTAGTTGTTACTGCATGTTGGGTTGGTTTACTTACTAAAAATACAGCAGCCACAATTATTATCAAAATGATTACTATACCAGCATAAAGCGTTGCATGGCTTTTCTTTTTGACTACTTTTTGTCCAGCACTACCCTGTTGTGGAATTGCACCTTCGCCACTCTGCCCTGGTATAAAGCTTTCTATTGGTGGTCTTTGTGCTTCATTTGCCTGGGCTTGCTGGCCCTGCTGATTCTGGTTTTGTAAATTTTGACTCTGAGGGTTTTGTAAATTTTGATTCTGAGTGTTCTGTGAATTTTGTGTTTGGTCGCTCACCGAGTCCATGCAATCATGCCTAAAACAAATGATAATTGAATAATATATATTTATATTTATCTAAACCGCATTTAATAGTTGGCATGCCCCAGTAGCTCAGTGGCAGAGCGCCTGTCTCGTAATAAACTTCTTTTAAAGAAGTTTAACCAAGAAGATGGGTAAACAGGAGGTCGAGGGTTCAATTCCCTCCTGGGGCTCGTTAGTAACGTTTTTAAGCTGTCACCACCAATATTTAATATGCCAGAATCTCTGATCGAGCAGAATGGAGGTCGTAAACATACCCTGATTATTGTAAGCGTACTGCTTGCTGTGATTGCTATTGGCGGATTTGCTGGGTTTGTCGTATTTAATCACAGAACATCGATCGAGAACCCGGTATGCGTGCCTTTCTACTATTACAATTCAACAACAAATCGATGCCAACCACAAACGATCTCTCCAGCGTGCGCACCAAACCATCCGAATGCAAAGATATATTTCGCGTGCTCCGGAACCAACGTCACACCAGATATATGTCCTAACAATTACACTTTCAACAGCGCAAAATCGCAATGCATAATCAACACAAATACGACTACACTATCCTCTGTTACATCAACCTCGGTTATTACTTCTGCAACTACTACAATAAATGTGGTTAAGCCTAAATTTTCGCAGCAATTTTGCCTAAATGGAGATCAGAACGCCACTGTAATGCGGTATGCAATAGCTAATGGAGTAAAATGCTTCAGGGCAGATATTTACATCAGTAAGGCGGAGATGAATTTTATCGCAAATGCAACAAAAGCAGGCGCGCAATATATTGGCATACTGGATTATGCGACTGTGGGCGCGCAGCCTTCGAGATATGGTTGCATATCGGGGTGCAATTGGACGCTTGATACATGGAATGCGAGCGTTGCAGCTGCAGTTGCGGATTATCCTGAAATCCATGTGTGGGAGATATACAACGAGCCGCTCGAACCAAATTTTGTAAGCGGGTATGAGAATAGAAATGCATCTCACTATTTCAACATGATAAAAAGTGCATATTCAATAATAAAAAAGAACGATCCTAATGCCACTATTGTGTGCTTTGGAGGCGCACAGATATTCTCATTTTCAAGCAATACTGTCCCATATGAATTTTCGTTCTACAAGCAGGTATGGCAATATGGGGCGGCCAAATATTGCGACGCAATATCTCTGCACGCTTATAGCCAACCATATTACAACTTCAGCCAGATAGTTTATAATGGAGAAACGCTTGAGCAATCGTATAATAGCACATTGAACATGTACGAAAACCTTACGGGCAAACCTATCTGGATAACGGAAACTGGCATTCCATCAAACAACTGGACAGCAGGAGTCAACTACTCGGAGCAAAAGCAAGCCGCATTTCTTATGCAGGACTTCGACTTTTTTGCATCGCACCAGTTTGTAAAGAGGATATACTGGTTTCACCTTATAGGTTATGCTAACAGGGGAGCAGATTTAGGCTTGCTTAATGTCACTACCATGCAGCCAAAGCCGGCATGGTATTCTTTTCTTTATTTCGTAGATAATGAAACCAATTAGGTAGGATCCTGACAAATTAATAATCTTTTCTTCGACGTTAAACCAAATCCCCATCGCAGGGCTATTTTCCCTTCTGGGCTGAAATTCATAGCATAGTAATAAACGTGCTAGCTTTATGCAGTACTTTAGAAAAAAAGAGAAACAATTGATGTTTCAACAACATTATCCTTTTATGCAACTTTGTATTCATGCGTATACGCTTTATTTATGCCGTGCTTATATGCAGCATGTGTTATAAGGTAGCCTATCAGTAAGGCTATAATTATTATTATATAAGCGTTGCCTCTGCCTTCACGGTCTGATTTTATTATTTGCAATGTGCCCCTAAAGCTTTCCACATAGCTTGCAATGTCGAATACCTCGGCAAATGTGTTCCATATAGCAACAGCTACGCTTCCAAAACTCTTTCTGTTTGCAGCAACTATTATAGATTGGATTGTAATCATTAATCCAAAGCCGATGATCATTAAGCCAAACACAAGAAAGTCAAGCGCAAGCGCATACTCTACTACGCCTATGCTAACATACTGAAAAGCATAAGCAATAAAGCTAAGAACCACAATAAGAACATATGTTATGCCAACAAATGCCAAGCCTAAGCCCGAGTAGGCCGCAGCCTTCGTAAAGCCACCTTCTCCAGACTTTTTGAGCATGCCAATATTGTAGCCGCTTGCGTATGCATTCCATATAGATACCACGAAGTCAAAAACTAGGATAAGTATTGCTATAATCATTCCAATCATAAAATCACTATAGCATGTAGTTTTAATTTTAAATTTTAAATATGTTGTGGAAAGGAATTTCTGCAGGGCCTAACACTAACCGAAAGTCATATATATTATAAGAAGAAAATAAAAGGATAGGCATAGCTGCCATACATGGCATATTATTGGGGGTTTTATAATTTGGGCGTTTCGCTATGAAAACAAAGAAGAAGCAAGAGAGCGGACCAACACTTGATATGTTTTTCGATACCGCGTTAGATGCCGATAGAATCGCCAAAGGTCTTACAGAAAGAAGCCAAGCGATAGTAGATTCTTCTCTGCATCTGCCATCTGATCTAATAGCAGATACAGTACATAGGCTTATAAATGATCATCATGTTGGGCCCGATGAGATAGCTATTGTTGTATCGAGTCAAAGTTATAGAAGCGAGATACTGGATTATCGTATAGACGGCGTTGAAGCACATAACTTCAATTCATTCTTGAGAAAGGTGAGCGGGCTCGCAAAATGTGAAATTGTTCCCCACTGGTTCGGCCCTTTTATTGCGATGGCTGACCTGCCTGTCATTGACACTATGGCAAAGATAGTACTAGCACACAGCTTCTCCGAAACGCTTGAGTTTTTGCTTGGTCAAGGCATAAATCCAAAGCAGCGCATCCTTGCTAAAAATGAATTAAGAAAAATAATAAGAGAAAAGCTTGGAGATAACGGTGCATATCTGTTTGGTAGCAGATACCAGAAAAGGCTTAGTGCTGAAGATGTTGACTCGCTTATTGGTGCTTTTCAGAAGTTTGTAGATAATTATTATAATATGAAGCAACTTTTTGGCTATGTAGACGTTCTTGACATTGCGCTGAGCGCACAAAAAGAGAGCGTATTCAGAGGCAAGAAATATGTAATTATAGCTAATGCTAGCGATCTCACGCCAACTGAGCAATTGCTTATTAGAAAGCAGGTAGATGCGGGCCAAGTAAAAAGCCTCTGCCTATTTGCCACGCAAAACTCCATCTATGGGTTCAGGGGTGCTGATCCAGCTCTTACGGTGTTTAGAGGCAAAGGCAGCACTCTAGATTATTACTTAAACTTCGAGGAAATAAAGGCACTGCACCGTGACATGAGCTCATCGAAGCAAAGATATGAGGTAAAAGTGCCAACATTTAAGCTATCTAGCACCGCTGTGCATTTCGCAACGAAGCCAGAAGCGGTTCTTCAAGGAAATGTTAAGAATGTTGCGATTGTAACTGAGACCAACTATTACTTAGATGAGATCAGAAGAATATTAAGAAGTCAGGGAATACCATACAAAGCTAGCATAAGAGTAAAGGCTAACGAAGATGTTTTAAGCATCGCTGCAAAGAAGTTTAGCGATGGATTTTCCAAGCCAGATGATGCTATGGGCTTATTCGCCTCGCTTAAGGCCATGTTCTACCCTGCTCTAGATGCAAGCGAAACTATAGCAAAAGCAGAGAAACGCGTATATGAGCTTTTGGAGTTGAGCAAGAGCAAGGAGTTCCAGCATATGCTTTCCAGCTTAAAGCTAGATTTAAAGCAGGCATTGATAAATGCAATTCTGCTTACAGACTTTTCAAAGAGGTTCGATGAAAATGCATATAGTGCAAGAAATATATTTGTGTCAACCGTGTATAATTTTGATTGGGATGCAGATTTTGATGCCGTTGTTTATGTAAGCAGTAGAAGAGGTGGCGCTCAGAGTCTTAATGCTACAAGTCTGCTTAGCGAAGCGATTTACTCATACTACCGCATAAAGAAAGAGGAACCGGTAAATCCTTTGGTGTTCTTAGAGAAGAGGTTTAATATAATTAAGGTTGACACACCAGGGAGAGGTACCAGTGAGGGATATAAGCTAGTCTCACCGCCAGCTGTTGCGGATTCGGCAAGCCTTATGAGGGAAGTCGCAACTGACTGGAAAGACCGTGTCTACAACTATTTCCTTGATTTTAAGGCCGGAAAGCACATCTCTTATTCCCTACTTTCGCTTCTCGAAAAGCCTGCAAATTTCGTGCTGGAGAAAATATATGGTATTAGAACATATAGCGAGCCATCTGAGCTCGGGACGAGCATGCATGATATTTTTAAGCTTTCGAACGAGAACCTCATAACAAACCAGATAAGGGAAGAGCTGAAAAAGAGTGGCGATCTTATCTTCTTGGAGAACAAGGAAAAGATAGACGCAGAGCTGATAAAAAATGGCTATAGTTTGAAAAGTGCGGAGGAAAGGATAGAGGCAGATCTGAATAAGGTAGCCCAAAAGCTTGGAGCCGACCAATCAGCTCTACAGCTCCTCGCTTCTGGTGTGCTCGATGCGGTCTTTGAGAAGCGAGAGGGCGATTCATTAAGTTATTTAATTATAGATTACAAAACGGGAGCAGGCAAAGAATACGAAAGCAATTATATAGCACAGCTTCTCTTTTACAAATTACTTTTTTCATCGGCAAGGAATGTGCCACCTGAAAGAATAGAAACAGCCATAGCCTATGTGGGTGTTAGAGGACCATTAGGTGAAAAATCAACAGCTAGGCATGAACTTCGCATAATAACAGCTGATGAGGAGGATAGGGCGGGCAAGCCATATCTTAGAGATCGCATAAATGAACTTCTTAGATATATCTCGAAACCAGAGGAGTTTATAAGAAGAGTAGAGGCGAGCAATGATAGGAGCATTGAGCTAATTAGCTGTAGGCGTTAGCCATGTTGTTGCAGATACCTGCATGGTTGTAGCACCAATAGAAAAACCTTGGTTTTTCGACTACAGCCAAAAATCCAGGAAAGGCAGCAAAGTACCTGCCAAGGTCCTCAAAGCAGAGAGTTGTATTTAATACGGTTAGCTAGCTTGTCAAAAAATTGTAGCTCAAGCAAAAGTCCATTTGCTAATATATTTACTTTTTTACATTTTATACTTTTGTTGGTGATGCGGTGTTTTTGTCTAAGCTTAGTGCGTATGCATCAAGTCCTATAAGGGAAGATGACATAATTGCTTCAAAGCTTGCCAAGGAGGGAAATAAAGTTATTAAGCTTAACAGTGGAGATCCAGCAAGGTACATAAATACCCCTAAAAGAGTGATAAAAGCTTATATTGATGCGCTCAAAAGGAACGAGAACTACTATTCCAATTCTCAAGGGATAGAGCCGCTACGGCAGGCAATAGCTGCAAGGCATAAAAAGGTATATGGCTTAGATGCTGGTCCTGAGAAGATTGTTGTAACTCAAGGCATAAGCGAAGGCCTTCAGTTTCTTAATACAGCCCTTATAGATAAGGGCGACAAGGCAATATTGATAAGGCCGTATTATCCTTTGTATATTTCATATCTCCAAATTGTTGGTGGCGAAGCAATATTTGCAGATGCAATTGAAGAAAGTAATTGGAACATTGATCTTGACACTCTTGCTAAGAAGGCAAAGAACGAGAAAAGAATAAAGTATATACTCATTACTAATCCAAACAACCCCGCAGGCTACATAATATCAAGGAAAAAGCTCGAAGAGATTGTAGAGTTTGCAAATGAGCACGACCTTTTTATAATAAGCGATGAGATATATGACGAGCTTGTTTACAGGGGCAGTTTTACAAGCATATCACAAGTAGCTGGCGATATGCCTTACATGATACTAAACGGTATGTCAAAGAATTTTGTTGCGACAGGCTTTAGGTTGGGCTACATGTTTGTGCCAAACGAAGATGAGAAGAGCAAAGCATTGCTTGCCAAGCTCATAGAGCTTGCACAGATGAGGCTTTCTCCAAATACACCAGCACAGTTTGCATATGCCGAAGGGCTTCGCAATCTAAGTGCGCACAATAGGGAAGTTTCAAAGCTCAGGGCTCTTCTAAAAGAAAGGCTATACTTTGCTACAAGGAGAGTAAATGAAAGCGATTATATGCATGCCTTGCCGCCAAGCAGCGCTTTCTATGTATTTCCAAAATTAGAAATGCAAAGGCTGAAGTTTAAGAGTGATAAAGAGTTTGTCCGTTCGCTCCTCCTTGAAAAATATATTCAAGTTACCCGTGGCTCGGGTTTTGGTATGCCTGGCCACTTTAGAATAGTTGCACTTCCAAGCAAAGAAGTGCTTGGAGAAGCGATTGAGAGGATAAACGAGTTTTGCAGAGAGCATTCGGTGAAGAGATGAACCTTGATGCGATAAATGAGCTTAAATTCAATGAAGAGCTTTATAATAAGACAAAAGAATACATTGAGCTCATGCAACCAGATAATATAGTCCTTCTCCATGGCACAAACGAAGAATACAACAAGCTTGTAAGCGAGATGCTTGAAAAAAAGGAGCTTATAAAGCTGGGCTTGCCTTATGAGAATTCTTATCTGTATAGAAGCGATAAAAACGATGTTGCGAGGACTGAGGAGTGCACATATATATGCACAAAAGATGAGAGGGAGGTTGGCCCTACAAACAACTGGGCTGATGAGGATGAAATGCTCGCTAAGCTAAATAGCATGCTGAAAGGAGTTATGAGAGGGAGAACAGTTTATATTGTACCATACCTGCTTGGACCTAGAAATTCGCCGTTCTCTAGTGCTGGGATCGAACTTACAGACAGCAGATATGTTGCACTTAGCGAGATGATAATAGCAAAGGTTGGCGACGTTGCACTCGAACATATGAAGAATGATTTTATATTCGGAGTAAATGCCACAGCAAATCTAGATCCTGCAAATAAGTATATAGCCCACTTTCCAAGGAAGAGCCTTCTTATAACAATAAACTCAGCTTATGGCGGCAATGCACTGCTGAGCAAGAAAAACCATGCGCTTAGAATTGCAAGCTACCAAGCGAAAGATAAAGATATGCTTGTGGAGCACATGATGTGCATAGAAATCATTGCCCCTGATGGCAAAAGCTACGGCTTAACCGGCGCATTTCCAAGCGCAAGCGGCAAGACAAACCTAGCTATGCTTAGACCACCGCAAGCATATAAGGGCTGGAAGATAAAGCTTATAAGCGACGATATAACATGGCTGGTCATCAAAAATAAAGAGCTCAGAGGTGCAAATCCTGAATACGGCTTCTTTGGAGTGGCGCCAGGTACAAACGAGCAGACAAATTACAACGCTATGCTTACAATAAAAAAGAATACTATCTTCACAAACGTTGCTCTCGATAAAGATAGCTTAACGCCGTGGTGGGAAGGCCTTGGCGAAATGCCAAAGAATATAGAGAACTGGCGGGGTGAAACAAACTTTACAGAACCTGCTGCTCATCCCAATGCGAGGTTTACTAGTCCTATAACCCAGTATCCTGAACTTTCAGATAAATATTTTTCTGCTGAAGGCCTGCCTATAAACATATTCTTCTTTGGAGGCAGAAGAAAAGAGCTTATACCGCTTGTCTTCGAGGCATACAGTATTGAGCACGGCGTGCTGATAGGTGCAATGCTAAGAGCAGAGAGCACAGCTGCAAGCGTGGGCAGGGTCGGTGTTATTAAGAATGACCCTATGGCAATGAGGCCGTTCTGCGGCTATAATATGGCAGACTACTTTGATCATATGAGGAATATTCTTAGAAAACTAGAAAGGCCGGTGAAGATATTCAATGTAAACTGGTTCAGAGTTGGTGAAAATGGCAAGTTTATTTGGCCCGGATTCGGCGAGAATATACGTGTAATAAGATGGGCTATCGATAGATTAAATGGTGATGTAGGGGGCGTTGAAACGCCAATAGGCATCGTGCCGAAGATTGAAGAGATAGACATGCAGGGCTTAAATGTGGATAAGAATGCGTTGGAAAAGATACTTTCTTTTGAGAAAGAAGGTTGGATAAACGAGTTAAATGCTGTAAAACCATTCTTAGAAAGCTTTGGCGAACGCTTGCCAAAATGGCTCTGGCAAGAATACTACGAGTTAAGGGAAAGGGTAGAAAGCTACTAATCACTTTTCTATCTCTTCTACAAATGCTGGATAAATCTTGTTAACACCTTCAATTTTTTAATTCTTTCAAGCTCCTCTGCTAGCTTATCGCCTTTACAGAATGCATAGCAAAACCCCACGAATTTATTCATGGGGGATCTCAGCCTTTTCTCCTTCCCTTTTCTATTCTTTCTAATTGCTTTTCTATGCTTATAAGAAGGTCTATTATAAAACCTGCTATTATTGAGAGAATACCTGTTATAAAGAGCATAAATGCTATAAGCGATCTTCCTATAAGGGTAAATTCTCCTGTTGTAAAGAAGCTATATAATACATATAAGCCGAGAGCCAAGCCCGCTATTATGAATACTAGCCCTATGCTTCCGAATACAAGAAGCGGGCTGTAGTCCCTTACAAATCTTATCATTTGGCCAACCACATTAACACCATAAAAAAACTTTGATTTCGTAAGCTTAGATTCACCACTCTTTCTTGAATAATAATTAATTGGAACCTCAGCTATTTTATAACCTCTCTTTGCAAGCTCTATTGCAAATACGCCTGCTTGGCCAGCCCTATATGGTTCTATATGCTTTACCGCCTCATAAGCTTCCCTTCTCATTACAAAGAGCCCTACAAGAAAATCGTGTATATTTGTCTTGTAAAGTTTACTGAATATCATGGATATTAATCTGTTTCCAAATTTAATATAAGGGCTCATTGCTCCTTCTTGTATGTTATCCATTCTGTTGCCAAGTACAAGATCTGCTTTACCTTCTTCAATAAGCTTAATTCCTTCGAATACTCCATTAATATCATGCGTTCCATCGCCATCAATACTCGCCAAGATAGAACCGTTTGCATGCTTTAGGCCGAGCATAACCGCTTTTTCAACCCCTCTGTCTTTCTGTCTTATCACCTTTACCTTCTTTGCAAGAAGCCTTTTTTCATATTCCTCGCTGCTTTTATCTACAATTATTATTTCTACATTCTTTAACCTGCTCCTAAGCTTGTCTATAATTTCAAATACTTCTTCCTCTTCTATTGTTGGTATTACAACACTCACCTTAGGCTTCTGCATGCAATCATTATTATTTTTCAAGCAAACTTTAAATTATATAATTAAGCTTAGCCTTTTTAGTGCTTCCTTCTTTTCATCATATTGCAGGTTTGCTTTGTCTAAGATAAAGTCCATACCTTCTATTATAGAATCATAATGCGCCTTGCTTATCCTGTATGGTGTTCCATCCTTACCACCAACGTTGTATGCATACATTGCAGGATCCCTTGTTGCTAGCTCTTTGTTGTAGATGAGGCTTGCTGTTATTGCAAGAGATTTTATTGCCTTCCTTCCAAGCCCGTTTACGAGAAGGAGCTCTTTATAGTTTTTTGGATCTATCTCGCTCGCCTTTCTTAGCGCCTCTATGCCGCGCTCACCAACGTCTAGCTTGAGCCTTAAAATGTGCCTTTCTGGGTAGCGTATTACATTACTTTCTTCCAGTTCGTGCAGTGCATCAACAAGGCCCTTTCTTGCCCAGTCATTCTTGTAAAAGGTTAGGTCAAGGCTCTCTACCTTTTTATTCGCCTCTATACCCGAATGAGGCTCATTTGCAAAATCCTCTTCGTTAACAAGTTCTGAATTCCATTGGAACCTGATAGCCATATTGCCTTTATTCTCCATAGCCTGTTGCACAACACCCCACTTTTTGTTTTTTGTGAAGATGAATGAGTGGTGATAAATTGCTATGTTGTCATAGGTCATACTCCCATCAACCTTTGCTGACAGCCTACTATATTCTATAAATTTTTCCTCACCATTTATCGAAAGCTTGTCTGCAAGTTCTGGTATCTCATTTGGTGTATCTGTGCCAGCTTTTCCTTTGCCTCCGGCTATAGCTATATCTTTGCTTTCTTTTAGTGCTTCCTTCAGTGCCGCAATAGTCACTGTTGTTGTACCGCTGCTGTGCCAATCATAGCCAAGAGCACATGCTAATGCCTGGAACCAGTTGGTATCAGTAAGCCTTGAAAGAAGCTCATCAGCACCATACTCATCTATTATTGCATAACTTATCCTTTCGCCTAGCCTAACCATTCTAGCAAATAGCCACCTAGGCGCCTTGCCATTATGCAGTGGTAAATATGTTAGCCTGTGCACAAAATTATTTAGTCAAATAAAAAGATAAGTTTAACTCTGCTCGCAGGAAGTCCCCTTTCGCAAGATAGGGGATGAGGGCGGGCAACAATTATAAATATAAAAACAAACACGATAAAAATATTGTGTTGGTTGACCAACATGCTTATAGAGAAGAACGAAAGGATAAGAAATAAAGGCCGTGAGACCAGGAATAAAAGAAAAACACAGACTGCAAAGTCTTTTGAGATAAAATTTGACAAAAGTAAAATATCAAAAGAGAAATTGAGCAATCTGCAAAGACTGTTTCTTGAAGGTAAATGGTTTACCAACCACATAATATCTAAAGGTATAACAGATTCGGTGCCATACAAGGATTACAAAATAAACAAGGTAAATGTAAAAGTAAAGGATAAATTTGAAGAGAGGGAACTAAGATTATTGTCGTCGCAGATGAAGCAATACATTATAAAGAGGCTGCAGAACAATGTAAAGGCGCTGTA
>Ga0080006_1161034_pt1 | contig 18297 bp, 14 predicted proteins | sample RS3BMetagenome_FD_69209 | JGI IMG/M metagenome (GOLD analysis project Ga0080006, IMG submission 69209) | Ferric oxide microbial mat and aquatic microbial communities from Rainbow Spring, Yellowstone National Park, USA - RS3B (SPADES... ... | reverse complement strand
TATTAAGGTTTGAGCTCGCGAATGACGTTGAAATATTAACTACTGAAAAATCCTCAGTGTATCGTATCATGTTTATGAAATAAATTGAAGAGATCCACAAAGCAGAATAAACCGTAAAGTATAAATAGATGATTAATTACAACTAATTCGATGAGTGCAGGAGGAAGTGGAGACAATCAATCGATAATTGACTCCACTATAAGCTACCTCTTGGAGAAGTATAGCGTCACCGGCACGAGGATTGGTTGGCTCATGATATCTTCTATCTTCGTTGATGCTTGGGACCTATATGCTATAACCCTTTTCGGCACTGCCATAGAGAAAGCCTTAGGCGCGTCCCCTGCGCTCTTCGGGCTGGCCGCGGCAGCTACTCAAGGAGGGGCTATCGTAGGGACAGTGAGTGGGGGGTGGCTCACGGATAAGATAGGACGCAGGAAATCATTCCTGCTAACCATGGTAATACTCACTGTCTTCGCTGCGTTACAGGCCTTTTCCACCAACATATACGAACTCATAGGTCTCAGGTTCGTATTGGGATACCCGATAGGCATGGATATAGCAGTGGGCTATGCCTATATCATGGAGTATATGCGAAAGGGGGACAGAGAGGTCATGGGTAACCGCTGGCAAATGGCATTCGCAGCCGGAGACTTAGCGGGAGCGATCGTGGGACTCATTCTGCTTGAACTCCTAGTTCCCCCCTCTGTGGCCTGGAGGCTCGTCCTGGGCCTAGGCGCAGTGTGGGCCCTGATAATACTCTTCCTTAGGATAGGGATACCAGAGAGCGTGATGTGGATGGTGAAGCAGGGTAAATTCAGGGAGGCCAAGAGGTTGGCCGAGAAGACCATGAACGACCCGCTCCCAATGCTGCCAGACACGGACGTCCAAATACCTAAGCCTAAGCTGAGGGAGTTCATAAGGGTGTTACGGAGGGATCCCACGACCTGGAGGATCGCTGTATTTGGTTGGCTCACCAATTGGTGTCAGTCCTATGAAGCTGCTCCATTCGGTCTACTACTGGCTTATTTCCTGTCGTATTATGGAATATCCACGCTCAAGGGGAGCATAGAGTGGACGGCCGTCTTCTACGCCTTCGGACTCCTCTCTGGAGTCGTATGGCCTCAACTACTCCCTAGGTTAGGACACAGGAACTTCCAGATAATAACCTATGGACTGATGGTGATCGCCCTCGTAATAGGGCTTTACTCCGTGCTCTCCCAGAATTACACCGTACTTCTCGCCGAGATACCTTTCTGGGGTTTCGCCCAGTTCAGTCCTGCTCAGAGTGGGATGACGATCTCGTCCATGATAGCTCCTCCAGAATACAGGGGGACTGCCAGTGGTTTCGCTTATCAGTTCGTCAAGTGGCCCTACTTCATAGGCTACATTGTAACGCCGGCGTTAATGGCCTCAGTGGGGAAGTGGATCAACCCGGCTACCGCACTGATCTGGGCAGTGGTAGGATTATTGGGGTCCATATTCCTGCTCCCCAAGGACTTAAAGTTCGGTTACAAGGAGGTAGCTGAGACCGCGAAGGTAAGTTAATTTTTTACTTTTTTAGTTTAGATGCGGTTCAACACTGATCGTGGAGACTGTAATCCCCTTCACTATTCGTAGGGAGTCCTTCAGGTACTGGATCTTTGAATGAAGGTTTAAATCGTTTCTTAGATATTTAAAGAAGTTAAGCTTTGTGGAAACGTCTATACCAAGAACCTACGTAAGACCCGGACAGGGATCCGAGGCCCAAATCGTATGCTTGAGAGGAAAAAGACGATAAAGAGATAGTCAAGGCTCGCTGCAAAGTGGCGAATTATGAATAGCGCTAACATCGTGAAGTTGGAGGACTTGAAGAACCTCATTGAGCACGCGAAGAAACTACCTTTAGAGTTCAGGGGTGAACTCTACTTGATGCCATGTCATCATATACAGTATATAGATTGAGTGGCAGGCCAAGAAGTGCGATCTCCTGGTGGAATGCGTTCCAGCCTTCCATTCTTCAACTCATTGTCCGAAATGCGGGAAAGAGATGAAAGAGGTTGGTCATATTTGGTTCAAGTGTTCCTACGTTTACGAGAACGATCGCGACGTTATTGTTATGACGAACCTAAATGGGAGGGATCTCTGAGCCCCCTCGACTGCCCCTCAATGGGAGGTGTAAGGGCGAATCCATGAGGGGAACTTTCAGGGCGAGGAGTCAGAATGTCCACTTGGACGCATTATGGGATAAAGGCTTTATACGTAGAGTTTAGGAAAACCACCATGGTTGATATTTTGGAAATTGAGGGGCTCACTGTCGCATATATAACGGAGAAGGGACCACTTATCGCCGTTAACGATCTGTCATTCTCAGTGGAGAAAGGGGAAGTCCTTGGAATAGCAGGCGAGTCTGGAAGTGGAAAGAGCACGCTGGCTAATGCAATACTGAGGCTCTTGAGGCCCCCAGCGAAGGTCTTGAGGGGAAAGGTCCTATATGACAGCGGAAGAGATTTGCTGTCACTCCCAGAGGAGGAATTTAGGAAGCTCCGATGGAGGGAAATAAGCTACGTTCCTCAAGGTTCCATGAACTCCCTGAACCCTGTGACCAGGATAAGGGATCAGTTCGCCGATGTAATAAAGTATAATAGACCAGAGCTCTCAAGGAAGGAGATCCATCAACTCATGCTGGACTCCTTGAACAAAGTGAGGTTGAACGGGGAGAGAGTCCTGGACTCTTACCCGCACGAGCTCTCCGGGGGGATGAAACAGAGGGTGGTCATTGCGATGGCTATAAGCCTGAAGCCGAAGGTCATAGTCGCGGATGAGCCTACTACTGCCCTTGATGTGGTGACTCAGAAGGAGATCATCAAGATCCTCAGGAAGCTCAACGAGGAAATGGGGGTCACCATACTGATGGTATCTCATGATATATCCGTCCTAGCCGAAGTCTGCTCCTCGATATTAGTTATGTATGGGGGGAGGGAGATGGAGAAGGCCCCAACACAGGACATCCTTAGATCGCCTAAGCACCCCTACACTATAGGCCTCATATCGAGCATCCCCCGTTTACGTGGGGACAAGGTCATATATTCCATCCCAGGCGAGTCACCTGACCTCAGGAACCCTTCGCCCGGTTGCATCTTCCACCCTAGGTGTAGCTCGAAGTTCTCTCCTTGTCCTATAGAGGAACCTCCCCTTATCAAGCTTCAGGGGAACAGAGAGGTGAGATGCCACCTCTTCGGAGGTAAGGGGAGATGATTCCGATCCTCAAGGGCGAAGGACTGAGCAAGTACTTCACGGGTAGATCAGGTCTCATTAAGAGGACTATAGTGAAGGCTGTGGAAGACGTCGACTTAACGCTCTTCCCAAAGGAGATCGTATCGGTAGTGGGAGAGAGCGGATCTGGAAAGACTACCCTGGGTAAGATCCTGGCCGGGATATATCCTCCAGACAAGGGGAGGATCTACTTCGAGGGAAAGGAAGTCACAGAGGTTTATAGGTCTGGGAAGAGGAAGGAGATCGCTAAGATGGTCCAGTATGTTTTCCAAGACCCTTTCTCCTCCCTACCTCCTCACAAGAGGGTGGGCAAGGTACTCGAAGACGTTCTCAGGCTCCATGGACTCGCTCGTGGTGTGAAGTTGAAGAGGGAGGTGAAGAGAGTACTCGAGATGGTTGGACTCACGCCAGCCGATGAGGTAGCGTCGAAGTTACCTCATGAACTCAGTGGTGGCCAGAGACAGAGGGCCTCAATTGCCAGGGCGCTTGCGGTTAACCCCAAGGTGATCATAGCTGATGAACCTGTGTCCATGCTCGATATGTCGATACGGGCTAGTGTGTTAGAACTGATGAAGAAGCTAAGAGAAGAAGTTGGGATCTCATTGATTTACATCACACATGACCTCACTACGGCTAGGATCGTCTCGGATAGGATATTGGTAATGTATAGGGGGAAAGTGGTCGAAGTCGGAGAAACCGAGAGAGTCATAGGGAACCCCCTCCATCCTTACACTCAACTCTTGGTCAACAGCTTACCCCAGATAGCCAAGGGAGGCACCGGGATAGAGCGAGAGGAGGGAGAGGTTCTACGAACTGATCCCCACACCGACAAGTTCTGTGTGTTCTACCATAGATGTAATTTCGCTAAGGACATATGCTCCAAGGCGGAACCAGTTCTGAGCCAGATCGAGCAAGGACATAGTGTAGCATGTTTCCTTTACTCAGCCGAATCTAAGTGACCTGGTTAACGGGCGACGAGGTTCAAGATCCCTCATCCCATTTTGAACAGCCTTAGGGAATCGATTCACGCTGTTCTCCGAACGAACCCTCGATCAGAGGCTTAGGAGCACCGGAGTTCGTTGATTTCTAGAGGGATAAAGAGTTATAAAAGATTGGGGAGTTCGAGGGGGCTATCCACCCTTGCGGGTGTGGTCTTCCGCCCCCAAACTCCCGTTAAGATAAAGGTTAAATTAATGAGATCTAAAAATATTTCTAAATTCTTAAAGTTCTATTTCACGTCTTAACGAGTCTTGATGGATGCTTCGACCCTCTTCTCATACTTCCTCATCACCTTGACTGCCTTCAGTCTTGGGTTAGTGATCTCATCCAATGCTAGATTTATCAGGACCAATGATATACCCACAAGTCCTATCATGAACCCCGGCGGGAGGAACCACCACCACGCCCCGTAGATCAGTGCCTGCTCGTTCTGGGCCCAGTAGAGCATTGAACCCCAACTGATTACCGACACGTCCCCTAAGCCTAAGAACTCCAAGCTCGCTTCAGTTAGGATCGCTCCTATGGTCGAGAATAGGAAGATGGAGAACACTAATGACGTTATGTTGGGTATAATGTCCGTCGTTATGACGTAGAGATCGCTGAATCCAATCGACTTGTCCACTATCACGAAGTCCCTGTTCTTCAGGGAGAGTATCTGCGATCTCAGAACCCTTGCCGGGTAGGGCCAACTTATTATAACTATGGCCAAGATCACTGGGTATATGGAGTGACTCCTTATGTAGGAGGCTATCACTATTAGGAGGGGCAGCGCCGGGATCACCAGGAAAACGTTAATCAACGCGTTGAACACCTCTCCCCATAGCCTTTTCTCATAGTATCCAGCGGTCACTGCCATGACGAGGGAGATTGCAGTTATGACTATTCCAGCCGCGAAACCCACGAAGAGTGACACTCTAGAACCTAGAACTAACCAACTGAAAACGTCGTAACCGAAGTAATCCGTCCCCAGTAAGTGCTTCAGGGAAGGGGTTTGATAGGGGGAGAACGACTGATAGGGATTGAATGGGGCTATGTATGGGGCGAAGATCGCCATCAACACCAGGGCAGCTAGTATCCCCAACCCCACCTTTCCCTTGGTAGTGGAGAGGACTTCCCCTATTATGCTTCCCTTAATACTCTCAACCACATTAGTCCACAGATCACTCATTACTCCCAACCCTTGGATCGAGGATGCCGTAGAGCAGATCGACTACGTAGTTCGTTAACAGTACCGCCAGCGTAATTATCAGGAATATGCCCTGGATCAAAGGATAATCGTCGTTAAGGACGGCCTGGTATAGCACATAGCCTATCCCCGGGTAGGAGAAGACAACCTCTGTTACTAGTGCTCCTCCGACTATGAGTCCAAGCGAGATGGCGAAACTGGTGAAACTGGGAAGGATGGAGTTCCTCCCTAAGTAGTTGAAGAGGAGTCTGCGCTTGGGGATGCCTGTGGATTCGAAGAAGATCATATAGTCCTCAAAGAGGTTGGTTATAGCCGTGTTCCTAGTCAACAAGAGCCAGCCACCTAGCGAGACTAGGATTAAGGTTAACGCCGGCAAAGTAGCGTGGTAAAGGTAACTCTCAACGAACTGTACGGAGAGTGACGGTATGAGGCTCACTGAGTAAGCTTGACCCACGGGGAAAATCTTATACACGTAACCTAAAACATAGAGCAACCCTAAGGCTATCCAGAAGTAAGGGAACGAGTTTAGGAAGCTGAAAAGGGACGTAGTGAAAGAGTCAGCTACCCCTCCCCTCCTCCAGCCTATAATTAGACCAAGGAAAGTTCCGACCAGGAAAGACAGAACGGTGGAAACTCCCAGGAGCGCTAGGTCCCATGGCAGAGCATACTCTATTATATTGATGACAGGGGACGGGTAGTAGGTGAAGGATATCCCTAAGTTCCCGGTTAAGGTATTCTTGAGATACTCGAAGTACTGTATGTAGAGAGGCTGGTTGGAGATACCGAACAGTGCTTCAAATGCCTTTAGGGCCTGTGGAGGAAATACCACACCCTGCGCCAGATACCTGGCCACTAGAACCTTGGCTGGATTACCCGGCATTAACCTGGGTATTATAAAGGTCAACGTCATTGCAACCCAGATCTCCACCATGAGGTAGAGTGTTTTCCTTATGAAGTAAGTAGACCTCTTCGCCAATGAACCTCACCTAATTACTTAACAGGAACAGGGTAAAATAGATTTTTAAAAAGGGTCAAGTTAACTTTACTTCCTTCTCGTCAGGAAGAGGACTACCGCGGCTATTACGATCACAATTATCACTATAATGACGACTATTAGTGAAGTGGGAACACCAGACTTGCTGGTTGTGAAAGTTGTTGTAGTCGTGGATGTTGTAGTCGTGGATGTGGTGGAACTGGTGGTTGTGAAAGTTGTTGTAGTCGTGGATGTTGTAGTCGTGGTTGAAGGTATCGAAGGTCCGACGTTAGCTAAATCAGCATACTGTGGCCTTAGGTGGACGTTCTGGAAAATTATACCCATACCCACCTGCATCCAAGGTTCAGATGTAGCGTAGGGGTCAGATGGAGTAGGCCAACCAGTGAAGACCGTATCGTTGAATATGCCAAACGGAACTCTAGATACATCAGGTATCACCGGCATCTCCTCCCCGAATATCTTCTCAATCATGCTCGCATAATAGAGCTGTTGGGTCGTATTGGGAGTAGAGGCCCACTCTTGCAGCAACTGGTTCACGGTTTGGTTGAAGAACCTCTCGTAATCGCCCGACGCAGTACTACCAATGGGTGCCGAGAGATTACTATTGAGTAATGAATTATAAGCGTAGAACGGGCTAGGTCCATTCACCACAGTCTCCATGGACATATCGAACTCGCCCGACTGTACGTCGCTTATCCACTGCGGCACGGATACCGACTCTATGTTTACAGTGATACCGATCTTGGCCAAGTCCTCCTTTATCAGTTGCGCTGCCGTAACCCAGTCGGTGAACCCTGCAGGGACGACATAATTGAACTGGACAGTAGTTCCGTTAGGGGATATCAGCTGACCGTTACTTAACTTGAAGCCTAATCCCTCGAGTATCTGAAGGGCCTTGGAAGGATCATAGGTGTAATTGTATTCTCTGGCCACTGTCTGGTTTACCCACTGCGGGAATTCATACTGATTTATCCCTATGGAGAGTACAGGCGGCATGTAACCGGACTCGGCTATCTGGTATATGGCAGTGTGGTTTATGGCGTAAGCAAGGGCCACCCTGAACTGTGGAATGTTCATTGGGTACTTCTGGTCGTTAAGCAGGACGTATTGGTATCCTACAACTGGGGGGAACCAGTAGTAGTGGAACTTCGGATCGGGCTGTACCCAAGTCTTGTTGAGATTGGGAGCATACATCGGGACGTAAGCGAACTTCCCAGACAGGAGATCGAGGTAGGCCTGGGTGTTAGAAGGGGCAGCTACTACGACTATGTAGTTGATGTAAGGCTTCCCAGGTACCCAGTAGTATGGGTTCTTAACCAAGATATACTCGTCTGGCGAAAAGTAATAGAGTTTGAAGGGACCAGTGGCCACAGGGTTGGGATTAGTGTAAGTAACTGGGTTAGAAACGTTATACCAGGTATGTTCTGGTACTATAGGTACTAGGCATGCAATATAATAGAAGTATGGCACTGCGGGATGCTTAAACGTGAAGACCACGGTATAGTTATTTGGCGCCGAGACGTTATTGAGCACGGACCATACGCCGTATGTATCTAGGGCTGGGTACTTCTTCAGTAAATTGAACGTAAAGACTACATCTCTCGCAGTGAAAGGAACGCCATCGTTCCATTTAACACCCTCTCTTATATTGAAGACTAACGTAGTGGAATTGGTGAAGTTCCAGCTAGTAGCCAAGAGTCCGTTAAGAGTATCATTGGCGTTGTTCCAGTAAACTAGGGTCTGATAAAGTAGACCTATAGTGGCTGGATCGACGGCTGTAGGAGAGAAGGGATTGAAGTTTTGGGACCAAGGTCCGATACCTCCACCGCTTATGTATACTGTTCCGCCATACACCACGTTTGAACTCTGCGAACTTGGAGTTAAGGTAAATCCTCCTAACATTACGGTAAGAGCGGTTAGGACTAAGAGTAGTAGACTAGAAGTTTTACTCCATTTCAAGGTATTCACCATGCTGCCGTTATTTCGCGCTCCGCTTCGTTAAATACTTTATGGTAGAACACCGTGTATACAATTCCCAAGGGGAGTTTATTGCAGTCAGTGAGGGGTTAAGGGGTAGAAAGCCTCACCAAGGAGACGGACAGCCCCTTACAGATTTCGTTATCCCTCTGCTAAGAATTGTTCATTCACTATGCTAACCACATCCCTCCCCAGCTCGATTAGGGAAATGGGACTATGGAGGGTCAACCAATATCTCCCTAATCGTATGACGAATTCTCTCTTCGGGGTCCGGAGTCAGATGAGTGGAGTTCTGGCACCCTCTATTGCCCACCAAATGAGGGATGCAACCCCTTGCGGTGGGAACCATGAACCTCTGGAACCCTTCAGGGCGGGGAAACGTCAGCTAGAGTTGTCTTTATGTCCTAGCTTTTGGACAACTGGAGAATCCTCGTGTAAATTATTGCCTTCTCTCCCTTCCAAGCGCTTCTGACCTCGTTGTAAGGTAGTATACTTCCTCCCTCCTTGTGACTATTCTGTTCTTCCAAGATCCTAGCTTATGGCAGTGTAGTCGGGAAATCCGTTTGTCCCTACACTCTCATTCCGATCATCTTACGTTCATTTCACGTTCATTCACGATCGAGTATGAGGACTCAGCCCTCAGCTGCCCAATCCAAGGACGGGTCGTGGGACCTGAGCCCAAGGGTGGAGGGCTCCACAGGCTCTAAGTCCCCACCCCGCGTGTAGGGAAACGGATACGAGGGTGCGTGGCTGATGGAGCAGGGTGTACTTCATGGACCCTCGCCTCAACCGAGGCGCTGTGGCGCTCACCCCGTCCATGGGTACCGTTGTTATTACAGGGAAGTGCTATTTAAACCCTGGGGGCTATCCATCCCCGCCTCACGAGGTTTTCCGCCCCCAAACTCCTCTTTTATAAAATTATTTTTATGAATTTGAAAAAGAGTTCAGATCATGGTGAGCTGATCGTCCACTAGATGTGGGTCATACCCAAAAGGTGGGAATAGATCAGAGAAGGGGAAAAGGATCACAGTTAAGTTGTTGGATTTAGGCCCCCCGATCTATCTATTTACTTATCAATGAATAATGAAACAGGTACTATGTCCATTACTTGTATTAGGAAATGGGCGGAGTAACAGAGATGAATCGCTCGGGGTCTAGTTTCTGCACTCTGTCCGATGGGACTGACCCTTATTATTATAGTACCATTTTACCATTACCATTATTAATAGTACCCGTATCGATTTTCCTCAGGTCCCTGGAGGGAAAAGACGTAAGGTGTAAGCCCTATCCAGATAAGGATCGTTAGAAGACATCAGCCATCCCTTTCCTTGCTCCACCATAGGTGATCGAGAGCTGAGTCCATACGTCTGAGCATGATTGGATATGAAATGAGTAGAAATGGAAGCATAGGCACAAACAGATTGTAATGTCTTTATGTTACTTTCAAAGTACTATGTACTATTAATCGCTTTTAAACACCATCTGACAGTATGTCCAACAATTTCGCTTTTTTGTATTTTTAAGTCGGGCGGTAAGTCTCCGTTCGTGAGAGAGCGTGAGCCCTAAGCTCCAGAGGCCCACCGCCCTCCTCACTGTTGTATTATCTCAAAAATTTCCCCACGCCTCCGCGTGGAGGAGATCGCTTCAGCAGTAGCGCCACATTACCTGGGCCACAGCCCCAGGAACACCAGGTTGCCCAAGAGCACCCATTGGAGGGCGTTGGCCAGGGCGACTCCACCGTTCGAGCTGCGAATACGCGGTGGACGAGAGGGGAGTCAGGCTCGTCCACGGTATGCTTTACTGGTTTTGGGTGGTCAGGGACCTGAACACTGGGAGGGTGGTGGCAGTGAGGTTGAGCGAGACTAGGACTGGGTTGGACGTGATGGCGTTGTTCCAGGGGGGTGTTGGTCGGGGAGGAGGTCCTCCACGACGGAGGACCTCGGCATTCCTTCGAACCTCGGAGTTCCTCACAGTCAAGTTCGGGAGGAGGTCGAACAGGCCTTCAGGACGTTTAAACACCTCTGGAATGGACGGGCACTTCCCTTGGAACGCGAGGGGAGTGTGTCTGGATAAAGGCCTTCGTGAATGTATATAATCTACAAGGTGAGTGAAATTGAGTGTGTCGAGAGTGTCGATATTAAGCTGAATCATAGGGTTAGGGCGTTCCCCTTGAGAGTATGGCGTTATTCCCCCTTTGCGAACCATTCTCATTGGCTAGAAGAAAATTTCGTAGCTCAGTGCCGACACTATCGACACACTCACCACCTGACGTGGGTATCTTAATATATATCTTTGTTATTCTCCACCCACTAACTCCAACTGATGACGGGCCCTGCCCAGGAGGCTTGGGTGATAAAGCGGATGGGAGGGTTGCATTCTCCTCCACTGACCCCAAGGAGTTGAGGGCGACCCTGTGTGTTCCTTCAAGAGGTCGTGCGGAATTGGAAGTGAAAGCAAGGAGAAGTTATGCCATGGACAAATACAAGGGGTTCGATTGAAGAGTCTAAGAGATCTTCGTCTCAGAATTCGACTTTCCTCGATTCAGTCAATCTAATTCTGCTAGATTTCACGACTACTCTGGATCAGTATATCCTCTTGGGCACATCTCTTCTAGTGAAGCTATAGAGGGCTATGGCCGAGGCAACGGAGGAGTAAACCAGGATCGACGCAATAGCCTGCATTGCGCTCCCGAAACCAAGAGGGAAGAGGGAGAGGGCCTCCACTATTAGGTAGACCCCTGGAATTACGCTGGAGACTATGAAGGGTAGTTGGCTCGCTCCCCAGGTGGGTAGATAGAGGGTGACGTATTCGAGGGACGTCATCCCCACCAGCTGGGAAAGGAACACCACCAGGATGGACACTATGAGGGATCCCACCAGGAAGGAGCTGGAGGCCAGGAAGGAAATACTACTCCTCCTGCTCAGCTCTCCCACGAGGAACGAGATCGTGAAGAAGGTGAGAGAGGAGAACACCACCGTTCCGACCACCTCAGGTAAATAGTTCAGTTCCCTTTGTGTACCGAAGAGGAGGAAGGAGAGGCTCAAGGCCAGCACGACCATGAGGGCGTAAACTGAAACAAGGAGCAGGAAGCCTCCCAGGAACTTCCCCAGGAGGAACTCCCCCCGGCCTATGGGCTTGGTGAGGAAGAAGTCTACAGTCCCCTGCTCATATTCCTCGGCCATGGACCCGGAGGCTATGGAGATGGCGATGAAGTGGATGAGTAGGCTCTGGGGTAAGAGGACTCCCAGGAGCCAGAGGTATGGCTTCAAAGGGACTAAGACTCTGTCGAACCTGGGGCCGTGGGCCTGGGTCAAAAGTATGTAGGACCCCACCTCGAAGAATACTGTGATCAGCACCAAAGTGATCACCTTCCTCCTGGCCACAGCCCTTCTCACCTCGTATCTCACCACGTTCCACACGTTCAAGCCCTCACCGCCTCCTCATATGCCTCCTCCAGGTCCTGGTCCAGGTAGAACCCCCTGACTCTCACTCCCCTCTCCACCACATCGCGGAGGAATTCCTCCCTCCTGTCCTCCTTGAGGGAGACAATAGCTTTCCCCGCTCCCGACTTCAGGACCTCCCCCCACTCTCCCTCCTTCACTAGCTGGGTTAAAGGCTCGAGGTCCTCCGTCTCGACCACTACCCTGATCCCCAGGAACCTCTTAGCCATTTCCTCGGGGGAACCTCTGAACGTGATCCCACCTCTGTTCATAACGTAGACTTCATCCGACATCCTCCTGACCTCGTCCATGTCGTGGGAGGTCATGAGTATACATGTGCCCGAGGCCTTCACCTCATACAGGATCCTCCTTATCTTCGCAGTCACTAAGGGATCAGTGCCCAGGTAGGGTTCGTCCATGATCAGGACCTCGGGCTCTGCAAGCAGGCCTTCAGCAATGGCTATCCTCTGCACCGTGCCCTTGCTGCACTTAGCGATCCTGGTCCTCCAGATGCCTCCTAGGTCCAGAAGGTCCCCCACCCTGTTTATTTCCTCCCTCCCCACGCTCTTCATCCTTGCCGAGAGTTCAAGGAATTTCTCCACTGTCAGGAAAGAGGGTAAGTTGGGGATCTCCTGGACGTACCCCACCTTCTTGAGCACCCTCTTCTCCTTAAAGGGATCCTCCCCTAGAACTCTCACTTCCCCCCTGTCAGGGAAGATTAAGGCGAGGGATATCCTGAGGGTGGTGGTCTTCCCCGCACCGTTTGGACCAAGGATTGAGGTGATCCTACCAGCCGAAGCCGTTAGGCTCACCCCCCTTAGGATAGGTCTGCGATCGTAGGTCTTGACCAAGTCCTTGAGCGAAACGGACTCCACAATCCAAGCGGCTCTCCCAGTTTTTTAGGATTTGCACTAAATCCTCACTTGGAGGTCCTTTCCCATGAAGGTCTTAGGGTGGGGCTTAGCACGTGTGGAGTTGGAGCCCCCATCCTGTTTATGGTGATCCCTCAGAGGGGCTAGAGTCTTAGTTGGGAAATGTTCACTGGATGATCCAAACATCACGCAGATCGCACAGTCCTTCAGGACTAGAACACTTAAACCCTCCCAAGAGGGAGATGGGTAAGGATTATGCAGTATAACGTGGTTGTAACTTGGGAGTATGCAGTTCACATGACATTGAGGTAACAGCGTGGGTATATTGATCTTTCTACGGTGAAGTTAAAGGCCATGGACACCCCCGAACCTTCCTTTGCCGTGCGATTAGGGGGAGTGGAATGTCCAGTTCCATCCTGACCTCCTCTCCACCTTAGAGAGGAGGTTTATTATTACTTTACTATAAAATGATTTAATCTTTTTTAAATTTATTTTATATTTCGTATTCCCAGAGGTACTGCACCATAACCGTATTGAGCGAGTGAGGTCTTCAGATTTCATACTTGTTGGAATAATTCATGCGGAATAAGGTCGTCTTGCTCAGCTGCTACACATGGTCGCACTCCTGGGGAACAAAGTTTAATTTGGGGCAACCAGTTATCTAGGAGATGGTAAAGGAGTGTCCCAACTGCGGCTACGGCAACCCTGCGGAGGCTAAGTTCTGTATTAAGTGTGGGACATCCCTTTCTTTACTCATCCCCCACCTGCGCTGCCCCAGGTGCGGGAAGTTGAATCCGCCCGAGGCCAACTTCTGCATGGAGTGTGGGACGGACTTGAGGTCAACTGTTAAGTCCCATCCTCACCACGTCCACCTAAACCCCTCCACCCTCCACCCTTGGGTTCAGGGCACAGCGAACATAGTCTTCCTCCTCATGCCCTCCTTCTTCCTCCTCTCCTCCTCAGGCCTCATACTTGCTTACATCCACGTTCTCACCAGGTCACTCGCGTTACCAGGTGCCGTCGTAGCGGGAAGCGTTCTCATGATCCTAGTCTCGATCCTCTACCTCCTCCTCTCCCCCCTCTCCCTCTCCTTCAGGGGAGGATTAAACAGGGAGAGGATCAGGACTGCAGTAACCCTGGTCTCAGTGGGTTACGTGGTCTCAGGGGTGGCTTACGTCCTAGTGGCCATAGGGCTGGGTCTGCCCTTGGCTGGAGGCGTGCTGGACGCGGTGGGAGGGATCCTTCTCTTCCTGGGCTTCCTCAGCCTTTACTCGAGGAACTTCTTCCCTCACCTCCCCGGGATCTTAACCTCCCTGGTGGGGCTAATACTAATCTACACCGCCTTCTCCAATCTCAGCAGACCCGCTGTCGAGTCTCAATTTCCAGCCCTGGGTAACTTCGGCTTAGGATTCCTGGGCTCAGACCTGGGCCTTCCCTCAGCCATACTGTTGGTCATATGGTTCCTAGTGACCATGATCGTTCCCCACCTCAGGGATCAATTCTCCTGGATCTCCTTGGTTTTCTACGCCTCTGTTTCAATGATCTTTACCGCAGGGATCGTTAGCTTGGGTTACGCTCTCCTCCAGACATATGCCCGTCCAATCCCCCTGTCTCCTTCCTCCCTGATCTCAGTTGTTTCATCTTACGTCCTGGCAATCTCAGGGGCAGTAGCTGTGGTGGGAGGTCTAATGGGGGTGGTGGGCTCCCTGCTGTGGCTATTATATATTGTATCAGTGAGGTTCATGAGGGTCTAGACCAGGAGGAGAGGATGGAGGGCAAGATCCTGGAGAAGAGGTCGGCGCACTCCCTCAGTTCCCTTCCCATTTTCTCCGAGATCAGTTGAGGCTCAGGGGACTTATACAGGTACCTAGGCCTTCCCCCCTTGCTCTGCTGCTCCTTGACTCTCTCCGCCAATCCAACCGATATGAGCTTGTTGAGGCTTCTGTTCACCGAAGCTTTGCTCAGGCTCAGGGCCTTGGCTATATCGTCCTCCCTCTTGGCTTCGGTGGACGAGAGGACCTTGAGGACCAGGACGTCGGTCTCAGTTAAGTCGTAGCAGAACTTCAATGCCTCCATGACGTCTACCTCCCTCCCCGAGGGAAGCCTAACCCTATTCCCAGTGGTATCACGTAATTCCATAAAGTCGATTTGAATGTTGTTTTATAAATCTTTCGATTATTGTTATTAAGATATCTTAATCTCATTGCCTATCCCCCGTTCAGAGTTGAGAAAGGCATATATTCCTCCAGGCGTAGGGTGAGCATGGAGTTCCAATTCGATCCCCTCAATCCATTTCCGTTCTACTCATACATGAGGAGGAACAGACCCGTCTTCAGGGACGACACGGGGTTGTGGCACGTGTTCAGGTATGAGGACGTGAGGAAGGTCCTCTGGGACTGGCCCAAGTTCTCCTCTGAATTCGATGTAGGAGAGGGCAACGTGATAAGCGGGACCATAATAAACCTGGATCCGCCGAAGCACGATAGGCTCAGGGCTCTCGTTGCCGATCCCTTCTCCCCAGAGAAGGTGGGGAAGTTGGAGCCCAAGATCAGGGCCATAGTGGAGGAGCTTCTCCTCAGGGCCAAGGATCGGGGGGAAATGGACGTGATCAGGGACCTGGCCATTCCCCTCCCTGTCATGGTCATAGCGGACATGTTGGGCCTCCCAAGGGAGGACATGTGGAAGTTCAAGGAGTGGACCGACAACTTGGTGGGGGTCGGGAACAGAGGTTGGGAGGTAATTGGGGAGCTCCTCCAGTACCTGGAGGGGATAGTCAGGGAGAGGCGGGTTTCCCCAAAGGGAGATCTTGTGTCCATCCTCCTCGGGTCCACAGTGGATGGGGACAAGCTCAACGAGAGGGAGCTCCTGGGCTTCACCGTCCTACTGCTCATAGCGGGGAACGAGACCACCACTAACCTCATAGGCAATGCAGTCCTCACCATACTGGAGAGGCCTGGGCTGACCAAGACCCTCAGGGAGAGGCCCGAGCTCATGACCACTGCAGTGGAGGAGTTCCTGAGGTTCAGGTCCCCAGTGCAGGCCATGTTCAGGGCCGTGAAGAAGGACGTGGAGATCTCTGGCTCCAGGATGGGGAAGGGGGACCAAGTATTAGCGTGGATAGGTTCAGCGAACAGAGACGAAGAGAAGTTCCCAAACCCTGATGAGTTCATAGCTGACAGGAAGCCCAACCCCCACCTAGCCTTCGGTACAGGAGTCCACACTTGCCTTGGCGCTCCCCTGGCGAGGCTAGAGGGCAGGATCGCCCTGAGCTCCCTGCTTCAGTCCTTCCCTAACATGAGGTTGAAGGAGGAGAGAGTTGAACCCCTGGGGAATGGGATTTTCTATGGTCTCAAGAGGCTCAACGTGATCCTAGGGTAGACGAACTTCACGTTAGGGATGAGCCGTGGGCTGCGTCCTTTCCCCACGTTAACACCCCTTTTATTTCCAGGTCCCTGAGGGAAGGTGAAACCCCGTGTGGGTCCTGCCGAAAACTTGAGGGACTTGAGCCGCGTTCTTTGCAGGTTCTATACCCTGTCCACCGTGAGGGCTGAGTTTGCGCTCTTTCCAATCGGATGTTAAATGGTTGGAATGGAAGTGCGGGGACGAATGGGGAGGTTCTCATGCCTCGACACTCTCTGGATATGTGAGGGAACTCTTAACTGCATTGCTTAAAACCCTCTTGGCTTCTTCGTCTATCTTCAAGGAATTCCCTATTGTTGCATCCACGTTTTCGAAATCAATTTCTCTTATTTTTTCAGAAGGTATGGGTATTGCAAGGTAATCGTCCTCCAGAAACCTGCTCCAGGTCTCGGAGATTCTCCTGCTAAAGGTTTTCGATATCATTTTCATGGTTTGAAGAATTATACCACGCAGCTAGTAAGGGGTTATCTTCTTGGGGGTCTGGGGGGGGCGTAAGACCCCTTCCGTGAGGGAGGGATGTCTCCCAAATTTAAACAACACCCCCCTCAGATACATTCCAGTGACAGTCATGGGCGGAGCAAGCGTCACAGCGCCTCGGTTGAAGCGAGGGTCCGTGAGGTGCGCCTCTGCCCGCACGGGTGTCCGTCTGGGCTGGGACGGTTGAGCCTGTGGATCCCTCCGCCCTTGGGCGAGGTGGGGTAATGAACCAGGAAGTCCCTCCGCGAGGGCAGGGTAGTTCACAGCTGAATGCGACAGCGTGGTCGTTGTAAAAGCCCTTTCACACTAGTTTAGATGAACCTCAATAACTCTGTTAACCGAAGGTACCTCGGGTGAGAGCTGTGTTAGGGAACCTCTGTATAGGTCCACTAGGTAAACGGACTCATTGGCGTAAACCGCCCTCCTTTCGTCCACACACTTAACACTGGTCTGACCGAAGGTGGGCCTGGGGAGGGGGTAGGGAAGGCTCTCCCAGGTTAGTCCGAAGTCCCTCGAGATCATCAGAGGGATGGATCTCATGACTTGACCCAGGATCAGATCTCCACATTGCTCCAAGGCGTGGAAGTAGCCTCTGGAGCTCGGGGAGAGGGAAAAGGACTTCAAGTCCTCAGAGGTGTAAACGCCTGAGGCTGTGGCGATCAGGAGCCGCGAACCTGTGTAGAGCAGGTTGTGCTGATCCTCCCGGAAGCCAGAGGGGCTCAGGGAGCGAACAGACTTTCCCACCAGGAGGTCTCCTTCCTCCACTGAGGCGAAAACCATTTCCCCCACTTGGACCAGGTCAGTCACGTGCGCCGGGCCGTGTGGGAAGTGCCACCCCCTCTCTGAGGCAGTTCCCGTGTAATCCCCCAAGATCTCCCCCTTCGAGGAGAAGAGCCTTGGACCCTCCACGGAAGCCACGATCTGATTGTCGACCTCCTTGACCCTCCAACACGACCCCTCCACTATCTTCATTCCCTTGTCGACCTCCACAACCCCTTCTTCGGTGCACACTAAGGTCCAATCCTCTCGAATCAGGGCGTCCATTATCGACGCTCCCCTACAGCAGATCCTCTTGGTCCCCCTATCTGAGACCTCCAGTAGGCCGTCATCAGTCGCTAACACAACCCTAAAGGCCATAAGTGGATCTATGATCCTGAGTTTAAACGTGTTGTCCTTAGAAGTAGGGCTTCGCGGTCTTCCTCAATCCCTATCCCAGGGAACCCCACGACTTTTGAGCTACTCAGTCCTGAAGGGCAGGGCTTCCCGCTTCACAGCCCCGCCTCGCCCAAGGGCGCAGCTCCACAGGCGCAACGGGCCGCTCCGGCCCTGAAGGGGTTGGATCGATGTCGCCCGCGAGGGCCGTCGATGGGGCGGAGGCGCGCCTCATGGACCCTCGCTTAGGAGCCTCGGTGACGCTTGTCCCGTCCGTGAGTGTCACTGAGAGGACGCATAGCAAACTGGTACTTAAACTTTGTTACAAAGTGGGTGAGTGTGTCCAACAATTTCACTCACCTGATTGTAATAGGTTATACGAGATCACGAAGGCCCTTATCCACGTTAACACGCTCCGTTCATTGGCGTTCCAGGGGAAGTGCTTGTCCATTCCAGAGAAGCGGTGCTTGAAAGATCTGAACACCTGTTCCACCAAGTTCCTCCTCCCGAACGTTTCGTGTTGGTGGG
>Ga0080006_1177519_pt1 | contig 18316 bp, 19 predicted proteins | sample RS3BMetagenome_FD_69209 | JGI IMG/M metagenome (GOLD analysis project Ga0080006, IMG submission 69209) | Ferric oxide microbial mat and aquatic microbial communities from Rainbow Spring, Yellowstone National Park, USA - RS3B (SPADES... ... | reverse complement strand
GCACCGCTGCTCACCGAGTGCGCCGCCTGGGTCGAAGGCCGGGTGATCCGCCACCTCGGCGTCGGCGACCACGAGGCGTTCGTCGTCTCCTGCGACCGCGGCGGCCCCGGCCCCCACGCCGGCCAGCTCAGCTACCGGCAGGCACGCGACCTCCGCCCCGGGCATCCGGCGACCGACGCCACCACGCTCGAGTCGGCCACCGGCAACGCCTGAGGAGGCGCCCCTGCCGAGGGCGGCGCCACGGGTGGCCGCCCGAGCTCGCGACCCCGGCGGTGCTTCAGCCCTCCTCCTCGCCTCCGCCCGCCTGCATCTGCTCGCCGATCATGTTGACCACCGTCGGATCGAGCAGGGTCGTGACGTCGCCGAGCTCGCGGTGCTCGGCGACGTCACGCAGGAGCCGCCGCATGATCTTGCCGCTACGGGTCTTCGGCAGCTCGGGCGTGAGCAGGATCTGGCGGGGCTTGGCGATCGGCCCGATGGCGTGGGCCACGGTGTCGCGGAGCTCGGCCACCAGCTCCTCGCCCCCGTCGCCGTCGCCGCCTTCGCCCTTGATCGTGACGAAGGCAACGATCGCCTGCCCGGTGGTCGGGTCGGAGGCGCCGACCACCGCCGCCTCGGCAACCCGGGGGTGGCCGACCAGGGCGTGCTCGATCTCGGTGGTCGAGATCCGGTGGCCCGAGATGTTCATGACGTCGTCGACCCGGCCGAGCAGCCAGAGGTCGCCGTCCTCGTCCTTCTTCGCCCCGTCGCCGGCGAAGTACTTCCCGGCGAAGCGCGACCAGTACGTCTCCCGGTACCGCTCGGGGTCGCCCCAGATGCCACGCAGCATTCCCGGCCACGGCTCGGTGATGACCAGGTAACCGCCCTCGCCGTTGCCGACCGAGTTCCCGTCGTTGTCGACGACGTCGGCGCTGATCCCGGGAAACGGGCGCATGGCGGCACCGGGCTTGGTGGAGGTGATCCCCGGCAGCGGCGAGATGAGGATGCCGCCGGTCTCGGTCTGCCACCACGTGTCGACGATCGGGCACCGCTCGCGGCCGACGTGCTTGCGGTACCACATCCATGCCTCGGGGTTGATCGGCTCGCCGACCGAGCCGAGCAGCCGAAGGCTCGACAGGTCGTGGGCGGCCGGCAGGTCCTCCCCCCACTTCATCAGGGTGCGGATCGTCGTCGGCGCCGTGTAGAGGATGGTGACCTTGTAGTCGTCGACGATCCGCCACCACCGGTCACGGCCGCCGGCGTCCGGCGTGCCCTCGTACATCACCGACGTCGTCCCGTTGGCCAGGGGTCCGTAGACGATGTAGCTGTGCCCGGTCACCCAGCCGATGTCGGCGGCGGTCCAGAAGACGTCCTCCTCCGGCTTGATGTCGAAGATGTACCGGTGGGTGGAAGCACAGTGGACCAGGTAGCCGCCGGTGGTGTGGAGGATGCCCTTCGGCCGGGCGGTCGTCCCACTCGTGTACATGATGTACAGCGGCTGCTCGGCGTCGAAGGCTTCGGGCCGGTGCTCGGTCGACTGCCGCTCGACGATGTCGTGCCACCAGACGTCCCTGCCCTCCTGCCAACCGACGTCCTGGCCGGTCCGGCGGACGACGAGGACGCTGCGGACGTCGGGGCACTCCTTCAGCGCCTCGTCCACGTTCGGCTTGAGGGCCGACGCCGCTCCCCGGCGGAAGCCGCCGTCGGCGGTGATGACCACCCGGGCGTCTGCGTCGAGGATCCGCCCCGAGAGGGCCTCGGCCGAGAACCCGCCGAACACCACCGAGTGCGGGGCGCCGAGCCGGGCGCAGGCCAGCATGGCGACCACCGCCTCGGGGATCATCGGCATGTAGATCGCCACCCGGTCGCCGGCGGCGACGCCGAGCTCGCTCAGCGCGTTGGCCGCCTGGCAGACCATGGTCTTGAGGTCGGCGTAGGTGATCGTCCGGTTGTCGCCCTCGGGCTCCCCCACCCAGTGGAAGGCGACCTTGTCACCCCGGCCGGCCTCGACGTGACGGTCGACGCAGTTGTAGCTGGCGTTCAGCCGGCCGCCGACGAACCACTTGGCGAACGGGAGATCCCATTCGAGCACCTTGTCCCACGGGCGGTCCCACGACAGGCGTTCCGCCTGGCCGGCCCACCAGGCGACCGGGTCGGCCGCCGCCTCGGCGTAGATGGCCGGCTGGGCGTTGGCCTTGGCCGCCAGGTCCGCCGGGGGGTCGAACCGCCTGGTCTCGTGGTGCAGGGCGGAGAGCGCCATGCCCCCGCCCTCGGCTGCGGTGTCGCTCATCTGTCTCTCCCCTCTTCGTTCCCGACGGGCGCGTCGGCGACGTCGTCAGCCCGGTCTCGGGACCGGTCATGGCCACCAGTCTGACCCTACGCCGGGCGGCGTGCCGGGCGCGTCGCCCGGCCGGCTGACGCCGGCCGGGCGACGTCGGACCGTCATCGGCTCAGGACCGGTGCTCCACGGCGCCGGGCGCCAACGGGATGACCGGCACGATCACCTTCTTGAAGGTCTCGTTCACCACCCCGGCGAACGACGCGTACCAGGCGGCGGCGGCGGTCGCCACGCCCAACCATCCCCCGGCCTTGGTCCACCCGGTCGAGGACTCGAAGGCGCCGACCGTCAGCAGGATGAAGGTCACCGTGAGCAGCACGAACACCAGGGCGACGGCACCGGAGACCCGGAAGGACGGGATCGTCATGTAGAAGGTGAAGATCGTCCAGCAGAGCAGGAAGACCCCGACGGCGATCGGGACGTCGGTCGCCTTCACCCCGGGGAGGACCGAGCGGACGAAAACGTAGTAGGCGATCCAGAAGGCGCCGTACGACGAGAACGCCAGGGCGCCGAAGGTGTTCTTGCGGACGAACTCCCACATGCCCGCCAGGAGCTGGACGGTCCCGCCATAGACGAGCGCCAATGCGATCGCCGCGTCCGCCCCAGGTCCCCACACGTTGGTGTTGCCGATGCTCAGGGCGAACGTCGTCATCGCGAACGCTGCCAGCCCGAGCGGCGCCGGATCGGCCACCACGTGCGCGGCCACCCTCGCCGGCACGGACGAAGACCCCTGTTCGGTCGTATAGGCCATCACCCTCCCCTTTCTCTCGGCACCACGGGGTGCCGCCTCGAATCTTCCCACACCCGGCTGCAAATGGAACGGACTCCGATCACCCGTTCGCACGCCGAACACCCCCGCCGCCGCCCCGGCCGAGCCGGCCGGCGCGTATCGTGAGCCGGTTGCGGATCGTGAGCCTGGTGCCGTCGGTGACCGAGACCCTGGTCGCCTGGGACCACCCGCCGGTCGGGTGCACCCGCTTCTGCCACCAGCCCTCGGTCGCCCAGGTCGGCGGGACGAAGGACCCCGACCTGGCCACGGTGACGTCCTTGGGCCCCGACCTGGTCGTCATGGACCGAGAGGAGAACCGCCGGGAGGACCACGACGCCCTCGTCGCCGCCGGCGTGCCCGTGCACGTCCTCGCCGTCCGGTCGGTGGCCGACGTCGGCCGCCAGCTCGGCGCCCTGGCCGAGCGCATCGGCGTCGTCTGGGAGCCGCCGACGCTGCCGCCGCCACACCCGGCACCTGGCGTCAGGGTGTTCGTGCCGATCTGGCGCCGCCCCTGGATGGGGCTCGGCCGCCCGACCTACGGCGCCTCCCTCCTGGCGACCCTCGGGTTCGAGACCGTCCACGGTAGGGACGGGCCCTACCCGGCCACCAGCCTCGAGGACGCACGGGCGAGGAACCCGGCGGCCGTCCTGGCCCCGAGCGAGCCGTACCCGTTCACCCGCCGTCAGGTTCCCGAGCTGTCCACCGTCGCCCCGGTCCGGCTGGTCGACGGCCGCGACCTCTTCTGGTGGGGATGGCGGACCGCCGCCGCCTGCGAGCGGCTCGGTGAGGACCTCGGCGACCTCGTGCGGCCGTGAGGCCCCGGCGACCCCGTTCGGCGGCGAGGCCCCGGATCGTCGTCAGGCGTCGGCCGGGTCGTCGAAGTCGCCGGCCGAGCGCCGGAGCTCGCGAAGGATGCCGCTCAGCTGGTCGAGCTGGGCGGCATCCAGCGCCGCGACGCCGAAGCCCGAGGCGTTGACCGCCGTCGTCGCCTCGGCCAGCACCGCCCGCCCCCGGTCGGTGATGCGGGCCAGGGTGGTCCGGCGGTCGCGGGGGTGCGGGACCCGTTCGACCAGGCCACCGGCCTCGAGGCGGTCGACGGCATTGGTCACGCTGGTGGGATGGATCATCAGCCGGGGGCCCATCTTGCCGAGCGGCAGCTCGCCGTGCCGGGTGAACGAGAGCAGGGCGAGCGCCTCGTAGCGGGCGAACGTCAGCCCGAACGGGCGAAGGGCCTCGTCGACGGCCGCCAGGACGATCTGCTGGGCCCGCATCACCGCCGTGGCCGCCGCCATCACCCCGGCCGCCGCCGGCCAGCGCTCAGACCACTGGCGCCGAGCCTCGTCGATCGGGTCGAACGCCAGGCGAGGCGGTGTCACCGGCGCGACGATACGTCCGCCGGTCGACCGCCGTCCCGCCGGGACCTCGGTGCCGAGGGTCCTCGGACGCCCGGAGTGCTAGATGATGGCCAGCACCGACTCGGCCGAGCTCACGTCGAGGCCCGGGCCGGACTCGACCCGGAGCGCGGTGACGACCCCGTCGTCGATCACCGCTGCGTACCGCTGGGAACGGGTCCCGAGCCCGAACGAGCTCCCGTCCATCGTCAGCCCCATCGCCTCGGTGAACTCGCCGTTGCCGTCGGCGAGCATCAGGACGTCGTCGCCGACGCCGCGGTCGCTGCCCCAGGCGTCCATGACGAAGGGGTCGTTGACCGAGACGCAGGCGATCGTGCCGACCCCCTTCTGGCGCAGCTCCTCGGCCCGGAGGACGAAACCGGGGAGATGGTGGTCGGAGCACGTCGGGGTGAACGCTCCGGGGACGGCGAAGAGGACGACCTTGCCTCGGCCGAGCACCTCGCCGCTGCGGACCGGGGTCGGCCGGCCGCCGGTCGTCGTCATCAGCTGCACGTCGGGGATCCGGTCCCCCTCGGCGATCGCCATCGGCGTCCTCCGCTCCTCGTCGCTTTCGTCGTCGCTACCTCATCGGTGGTCCTCTCGGGCCGCCTCGTCAGAGCTTCCTCCACCGCCGTCGTCTCCGCCAATGCGGAGCGGCAGCGGCGCCACACCGGCCACGATCCGGTGGGAGAGGCGCCCGAGCCGCTCGATCTCGAGCTCGACCACGTCGCCGGGGAAGAGCCACGGGAACCGGTCGCCCTCGCCGCCGGCCACCCGTTCGAGGATGCAGCCGGTCCCGACCGTCCCCGAGCCGATCACGTCGCCCGGACGGACCCGGGTGCCGCGGCTGGCGTAGGCCAGCATCTCCTCGAAGCTCCAGTAGAGGTCGGACAGGTCGCCGCCGCCGTAGAGGACGCCGTTCACCCGGACGCCCATCGACAACCGGTAGGCGGTGGCGGAACGGAAGGAGGCGAGCTCGTCGGGCGTGACCAGGAACGGACCGAGCGAGGTGGCGCCGTCCTTGCCCTTCGCCGGGCCGAGCCCGAGGCGCATCTCCCGGCGCTGGAGGTCGCGGGCCGAGAAGTCGCACATCACCATGAGGCCGGCGAGATGGCGACCGGCGTGGTCGACCGCCAGGTCCGACCCCCCCATCCCGACCACCGCCGCACACTCGAGCTCGAAGTCCCACTCCCGGCTCCCGGGAGAGACCGCCACCGGGTCGCGCGGCCCGTGCACGGCGGCTGGATTGGAGAAGTAGAAGACCGGCAGCCGGTACCAGTCCGGGTCGACGGCGCCGCGGGCGTTGCGGACGTGGGCCTCGAAGCCGAGGAAGTCCCGGATCGACGGCGGCTCGGGGATCGGCGCCCGCATCGGCACCGCCTCGAGCTCGATGACCCGATCGGGGTCGGCCCGCAGCCGCTCGCCGGTCGAGTGCAGCCGCTCGCCGTCGTCGCCGAGCAGCGAGAGGAGCGACGAGCCCGGACCCCCGAGGTGGAGCCGCCCGCCGACCAGCACGCCGACCCGGTCGGTCGGCTCGCCTTCGAGCCGCACGGTGGCGAAGCGCACGTCGTCCTCCTAGGTCACGGCAACGAGGTCACGGCGGCGAGGCCATGCCGACCGGCTGCCGCTCCTCGTCGAGCACGAACACCGTCTGGGTGCTCTTGACCGCCGGGATCCGGTGCAGCCGGTGGAGCACGACGTCGCGCAGCGACGCGACGTCGTGGACCCGGACGACGACGACGAAGTCGAAGCCGCCGGAGGTGACCGCCAGGTACTCGAACCCCGGCAGGTGGACGAGCGCTTCCCGGACCGCCGCCCAGTCGTTCTGGTCGACGTTCATGAGGATCATGGCGGTGATCGCGAAGCCCAACGCCGCCGGATCGACCTCGGCGCGGAAACCCTTGAGCACCCCGTCGGCCCGCAACCGCTCCACCCTGGCGTAGGCGGTGGCCCGAGAGACGCCGGTGCGCCCGGCCAGCTCGTTGACCGACATCCGCCCGTCCTGGACCAGCGCCGAGAGGATCGCCCGGTCGATCTCGTCGGTCTGGCGCACCGGCCGGCGATCGGTCCTCGGCATTGCCCACCTCCTGCTCGAGCCAGACGAACCGCCACGGTGACGGGGAGAATCGGCACAACCGTCCAGTAACGAAACGGTCGCATTGTACATCTGGCGCCCCCGGCGGACACTGGAGCGATCGACCCCTCGGCCGAGACGACGCTGCCGCCAGGCCATCCCGGGCGCAACGACCCGACCTACCGGCGTCGGCGGGCGGCCATCGCCGAGGCGGCCCGCAGCTACGTCCCGGGTGAGCCGATCCCCGACGTCGCCTACACGCCGGCCGAGGACGAGCTCTGGCGGCTGGTGCCGGCGGAGCTCTCCGAGCAACACCGGCGACACGCCTGCGCCGAGTACCTGGCCGGGGCCCGCCGGCTCGAGCTGCCAACCGACCGGGTCCCCCAGCTCGGCGAGGTCGACCGCCGGCTGGCCGAGCTCACCGGCTTCCGCCTCGTGCCGGTCGACGGGCTCGTCTCGGCCCGCCGCTTCTACGGGGCGCTCGCCGAGCGGCGATTTCTCTCGACCCAGTACGTCCGCCACCATTCGACGCCGCGCTACACACCCGAGCCCGACATCGTCCACGAGGTCGTCGGGCACGCCACGATGCTCGCCACTGAGCGCTTCGCCGACCTCTGCGAGGCGGCTGGCCTGGCCTCGCTGCGGGCCAGGACCGAGCGGGCGCTGCAACGCTTCTCGGCGGTGTTCTGGTTCACCCTCGAGTTCGGGGTGCTCTTCGAAGGCGGGTCCCTCAAGGCCTACGGGGCCGGCCTGCTGTCGTCGTTCGGCGAGCTCGACGCCTTCACCGGTGCCGAGCTCCGCGGCTTCGACCCCGGGGCGATGGCCGAGGAGCCCTACGACATCACCACCTTCCAGCCGGTGCTGTTCGCCGCCCCGTCGTCGAGCCATCTCGAGGCGTCGCTCGGCGACTACTTCGAGCAGTTCGGCACCTGAGCGGCCGCCGGGTCCGGCGAGAGCCGGCGTGTCGTCTCAGGGTCGCCACCGGATGCCGAGCACGGCCACGTCGTCGTCCGCCGCCGGCCCGAAGAGCTCGGTGACCACCCGGTCGAGCCTCGTCGGGTGGGCTCCCGTCGGCGGCGCAGGCGGTGACGGCGTTGCGGAGCGACGCCATCATGATCACCGCCTCGATCCCCCGAGCTCCCGACCCAGCGCGTCGGACCGCCGGTCGGAGGGTCCTTCGCGGGAGGAGTCAGCGGTGCCAGTGGGCCTCGGCGGCGGCGACGTCGCCTACCAGGTTGCCCAGCGCGAGGTTCACGTCGTACACGTGGAGACCCCACACCGGGCCGTCGACCTGGGAGACCGTTGGCCGGGCTCCCCGGTCGGCGGTCACCGACACCTGCAGCCAGGTCGCCCCGCCCTGGGACCGGCAGCGGGCGGTGTAGAGACCGGGGTACGACACCCAGGGGGTCGCCACTGCCCCGAGGGAGGGGAACATCGGCTGCAGGGTGCCCGAGCCGCCCGACAGGGCGGCAGGGTTCACGCAGGCCACGTGGACCCCGCGTCGGCGGGTCTGCCCGCTCTGCAGCGAGACCCCCTGCCCCGGACGACCGAAGAGCGAGGCCGCCGGCGGCGCCTGAAGGAAGCTCGAGTACGCCACCACACAGCCGTGTTGGCCGACGGCGTGGCAGAGCGGGATGTCGGCGAAGGACCCGCCGACCAGCTTGCCGTCGGGGACGGTCACGTTGCCGCCGAGGATGATCGCCATGACGAGGCGGTGCAGCAGCGCCGGGTGGTGCACCACCAGCTGGCGGAGCAGGAGGATGAGCATCGCCGCGCCCTGCGAGTGGCCGAGGACGACGATCGGCCGGCCGTGGCTGTCGTGGGCCAGGAAGTCCTCGAAGGCGCTCCGGAGGCTGTCGTAGGCGACGGCCGTCGGCCCGGGCGCCACCCCGAGGCCCCGGGCCAGCCCGGCAAGGGTGACCTGGCGGTACATCGGGGCCCAAACCCGGCACACCTGGGAGAACGGCGCCGCCTGCGACGTCGCCACCGCTGTCTCGGCCGCCTGGATTCGCAGGTCGGCGTTGACCGTCGGCTCGAGGCTGACTGTCGGGTACACGTAGAAGCAGTCGAAGCTGCTCGAGGCGGCATCGGTCGGGCGGCGCACCGGCTCGGACCCGGTGGCCGACACCGACGTGGTCGCCAGGTCGGCGGCGCACGGATCGCTGGCCGTCCCGGGGCGGCAGAGCCAGACGGTGCCAGCACCGGCGCTGCCCGCCGCCGGCGACGCCGACGCCGGCGGCGCCGCCACCGGGGCCAGAGCGGTGGCCGCCGTGGCGAGCACGGCGACCGTGAGCGCCCACCGCACCGCCGTCACGAGTCTTGGGGCCACTGGAGCCCGAGGTTACGTTGCCTTCCTGCATACCCGGGGTTGACCCCACGTCGCCGTTGTCGGCCAGCGGCTCGTCGACGCCCTCGAGCACTTCCCCCGCCCCGCACTCGAGATCTTCGCCGTCGACGTCGCCGATCCTGTCGAGGCTGCCGGGCACAGCGCGTCGCAACGCATGGCGCCGAGTTGAGCTGATAACTTGATGAGTTGATGTGTTCTTCAGAACTGGGCACCATCGGGCTCCGGAAAGAGCGCCGGGGGTCCGTGCTGCCACCCGGCGAGGGTCGCCGCCGATGACCCGGCCGATCTACCAGGTGAAGGCGGACTTCTTCAAGACCCTGGCGCATCCGGCGCGGATCCGGGTGCTGGAGCTTCTCCGCGACGGGGAGCGATCGGTGGGCGAGCTGATCCCTGAGGTGGGGCTCGAGGCGTCGCATCTGTCCCAGCAGCTTGGGATCCTGCGGCGGGCGAACGTGCTCCAGAGCCGCAAGGAGGGGTCGACGGTCCGCTACTCGGTGACCGATCCCCGGATCTTCGAGCTCTTGGAGGTGGCGAAGGCGATCCTCACGAGCACGTTGGCGGAGTCCCGCCAGCTCCTGGCCGAGCTCGAAGGCCTGGAGTTCGTGGAACGCCCGGAACCGCCTCGGCGACGGGCGGCACGCTGAGACGCCGACTTTGCGCTGGGCCCACATCGCCGCCGCCGTTGTGGTCAGTCGGCGGGCAGGAGGCGCAGTAGCTCGAGGGCGATGTGGACCCGGTGGCCGTAGGTCAACGCGCCAAGCCATGGGGCCGCGAGGGCGTTGGCTCGTGGGTCCCTCGCGCAGGCGCCGGGACCGAGCACATGCTCGAGGACCCGGTCGAGGGTGAGGGTGGTCGCCAGGTCGACGGTCTCGGCGTACCGGGTGCGGTCGCGCTCGTTCAGGTGGCGGCTCGAGAGAAGATCGAGCAGCTGGCTGCTCGGAAGCTCGCGTGGCCCGTGTCGCTCGAGAACGACGAGACCGCGGCCGAGGTCGAAGATCCAGGGGGCGACGAGTGGCAGGCGGCGGCGGTCGTTCCCCAGCGCGGCGAGGATCTGAGGGCCGATCGTCGTGGCCAACGCGTCGGCGCAGATGCCGACGATGGCGTCCACGATGTCGGGTTGGAGGGGACCGAGGGCGGCGACGAGCACGTCGTCGAGGAGCTCCTCGGCGTCGAGGACCTCAGCCACGGCGCTCACGGATCTCGAGGGGATCGGCCCAGTTGTTCGTCGGGCCGGCGTCGTCTGCCCTGGCCGAGCCGATGTCGGTGCGGTCGGCGAGAGCGTCCTCGGCGAAACGGAGCGGGCCCTTGTGCGAGCTCGGTGGCGTGGTCATCGGTTCCTTTCGCGATGGGCGGCCGCCCAGTCCCCGGCTCGTTCGCTCGACGTCGCGTCGTTGGCGTGCGGGCGTTGCGGGCCGGTCGGGACCGTTCGCGTGCGAGCCACTCGCGTGCGAGCCGCTCGGAGGCCCGAGGATGGAGCTCCGCAGCGCGGGCAGCGCCCGCAGCGCTCGGCATCGGCTCTCATGACGCTCGACCAGCAGAAACCGCACACCATCGTCTCGGCGTCCTCAGGGTGCGCTGTCACGGCCCGTTCTCCCACGGGACCGGCGAGGTGATCGCACCGGCAACCGGTGCGGGGCACGGGGAGGTCTTGATCATCTGAGCGCATGATAACTTCGTCAATCGTGCGCCGCACCCCCCTTTTCGCCGCCCTGCGCGGGCACCGGGTCACCGAGGCAGCCCCGCCCCCGGCTCGTGACGGGGCGCCGTTCCCGGGCTCGGCGCAGCTGCGCCACGTCGATGCCGGGTCATGCAACGGCTGCGAGGTGGAGATCGCCCAGGCCTTCGCCCCGGTCTGCGACGCCGGGCGCTTCGGCATCCGCTTGGTGGCCTCGCCCCGTCACGCCGATGGTCTGCTCGTCACAGGCGTGGTGACGAGGAACATGGCGACGCCGCTGCGAAAGACGCTCGAGGCTGTGCCCCGCCCACGGGTGGTCGTCGCCTGCGGCGACTGCGCCGTGAGCGGCGGGATCTTCGCCGGCGCCTATGGCGTCACCGGCCCGATCAGCGACGTGGTCCCCGTCGACGTCGAGATCCCCGGCTGTCCGCCCGAGCCCGCCATGATCACCGAGGCGCTGCGGGGGCTCACCGGGCGTTGAGCACGACGGCGTACCTCATCGGCCTCGGCGCGCCGTGCGCCGCGGCCCTGCTCGGCGCGGTCCTGCCTGGACGCCGCCGCCTCCTCGGCGCCGCGCTTCTGAGCGCGCTGGGGTGCCTGGCGGCGCTCGTCGGTGCCGGCGAGGTGCTCGTCTCGGGGCACCCCTTCGTCCTGCACACCGCCGCGGTCCTCCCGCTCACCGGCGTGGACCTCTCTCTCGACCCGCTCGGGGCCCTCTTCGTCGCCACCACCGCCGTCGTCGGGCTGGCGGCCTCGTGCTACTCGGTCGGCTACGGCTCCCACGCGACGCCGAGCCGGACCACGACGGCGATGCTGCCGGCGTTCCTCGCCACGTTGCTCCTCGTCCCGGCCGCCGCGAGCGTGGCGACCTTCCTGGTCGCCTGGGAGCTCATGGCGCTCACCTCGCTGCTGGCGCTGCTCTCCGAGCACCGCCGACGCCCCGAGACCCGCGACGCCGCCCAGTGGTACGCGGCGATGACCCATATCGGGGCGGCGGCGATCCTCCTCGGCCTGGTGCTGCTCGCCACCCACGCCGGCAGCCAGAGCTTCGCTGCCATCGCCGCCCACCACCGCCGGCTGTCGACCCCGCTCACGTCGGTGGTCTTCGTCCTGACCCTGCTCGGTTTCGCCTCCAAGGCGGGGGCGGTGCCGCTGCACGTATGGCTGCCTCGCGCCCATCCCGAGGCCCCGAGCCCGGTCTCCGCCCTCATGTCGGGGGCAATGGTCAACCTCGGCATCTACGGCATCCTGCGCGTCGGCGAGGACCTCCTCGGCGGTGGGGAGCTCTGGTGGTGGCTCCTGGTGGCCACCCTCGGCGTCGCCTCGGCCTTCTTCGGGGCGCTGCACGCCGCGGCCAGTACCGACGCCAAGCGCCTGCTTGCCTACTCGACGGTCGACAACGTCGGCCTCGTCCTCATCGGCGTCGGGGCAGCCGGAGCGCTCGCCGTCGGCGGCGAGCGGGTCCTCGCCGGGCTGGTGCTCCTCGCCGCCCTGTTCCACCTCGTGAACCACGCCCTGTTCAAAGGCGGCCTGTTCCTCGGCGCCGGCGCCCTCCAGCACGCGACCGGCACCCGCGACCTCGACCGCCTGGGCGGCCTCGCCCGGAAGATGCCCGCCACCGCCGTCTTCTTCGGCATCGGCGCGCTGTCGATCAGTGCGGTGCCCGGGCTGAACGGCTTCGCCAGCGAGTGGCTCCTGCTCGAGGGGCTCCTCCACGGCTTCGCCTCCCATTCGGCGGTCACCGAGGCCGCCCTGCTCGCCGGGGTCGCCGCCTTGGCCATCACCGGCGGGCTCACCGCCACGGCGTTCGTGAAGGCGCTCGGGGTCGGCTTCCTCGGACAGCCCCGCACCGAGGGTGCTCGAGCCGCCAGAGAGGTAGGGCCCTCGATGCTCGCGGGTATGGCAATCCTCGCCGTCGGGTGCGTGGTGCTCGGCGTCGTCCCCGGCGTGATGCTCCCGGTCCTCGACCGCGCCGCCTCCGCCGGCCTCGCCGGCGGCGCGCCGCACGCCCTTCGCCCCGGGCTCGGGCTCGATCTCGCCTCCTTGCGCGGTGCGATCCAGCCGGGCCTGCTCGTCGTCGGCCTCCTCGCCGCCCTCGTCGTCGCCTGGGGGGCGCTGCGGCTCGCCCCCAGGTCCGCCGAGCTGCGCCTTCCCCGGCGTGCCGAGGCCTGGGGATGCGGGCGCGAGCTGCAGACGGCACGAATGGAGATCACCGCCACCTCCTTCGCCGAGCCGCTCCAGCGCGTGTTCGCCGACGTGCTGCGACCCGACCACGACCTCGAGGTCACCCACGCGGCCGAGTCCCGCTACTTCCCCGAGGCCATCTCCTTCCACCAGCGCGTCGACGACGCGATCGAGCGCGTCGTCTACCGGCCAGTGATCACCGCCGTCGCCTGGTGGGGTCGCCTGGCGCGCCGGGTCCCCAACGGGAGCGTGCATCGCTACCTCGCTTTCGGCTTCGCCGCGCTCGTGCTCGTCCTGGTGGTCCTGGCGTGACTGCCACCCTCGCCGCGGCGGGTCCGGGCCTTTGGGCGAGGATCGGCGCATCGGTCCTCCAGGTGGCCGCCGTCGCCGTCGGGGGGCCTCTTCTCCTGGGGCTGATGGCAAAGGTCCGGGCCCGAACCGAAGGGCGGGTCGGACCCCCGATCACCCAAGGGCTCTTCGACCTGCGCAAGCTGGTGCGAAAGGAAGCCATCCGGGCCGAGCACACGAGCGCCGTCGCCGCCATGGCGCCGCTCGTGCTCGTCGCTTCGGCGGCGGTGGCTGCCGCCGTCACGCCACTCGTCACCACCCGCCCGGCCGTCACCGGTGGCGCCGACGTCTTCGTCGTCGTCTACCTCCTCCTCATGGGGTCGGTGGCGCTCGCCCTCGGCGGCCTCGACGCCGGCACCGCGTTCGGCGGCATGGGATCGAGCCGGGCCATGACCATCGGGGCCATCTCCGAGCCGGCGCTGCTCGTCGGGATCCTCGCCCTCGCCGTCCAGGCCCACACCTCGAACCTCCCGGGCATCGTCACCGCCAGCCTCGCCCACCCCGGATGGCTGGCCAGCCCACAGCGGCTCCTCGCGCTCGCCGCCCTCGTCGTCGTGGTCATCGCCGAGACCGGCCGCATCCCGATCGACAATCCCTCCACCCACCTCGAGCTCACGATGATCCACGAGGCGATGATCCTCGAGCAGGCGGGACCAGATCTCGCGCTCGTCACCATGGGCGAGGCGATGCGCCTGGGCCTGTTGCTCGGGCTCGTCGCCAACCTGTTCTTCCCCTGGGGCGTCGACGGGTCCGGCGGCGGACTGGCCGTCTTGATCGGGCTCGTCGTGCTCGGCGCCAAGGCGACTGCCCTCGCCGCGCTGATCGCCCTGGTCGAGGTCTCGACGGCCAAGCTCCGGCTGTTCCGGGTGCCAGAGCTACTGGCCGGCGGCTTCGTCCTCGCCGTCGTGGCGGTCACGACCGGGCTGGTGACGAGATGAGACCTGGCGCCGCGCTCGACGTGGTGGAGCTGGCCGCAGGCGTCGTGCTGGCGGGAGCAGTCCTCGCCCTGTGGCGAAAGGACCTGCGGGCCTTGATCTCGGTGCTCTCGCTCCAAGGCGCATCCCTCGCCACGTTGGCCGCGGTGCTCGCCGTCCACGACGGTGACGTCGGCCTCGGGGTCGTCGCCGGCGTGGTGCTCGTCGCCAAGGGACTCGTCATCCCGGGCCTCCTCGCCAGGGTCGTCCGCGCCGATCCGGGGAGCAGGGAGACCGCCCCCCTCGTGAACGTCCCGGCCTCCCTCGTCACCGCGGCGATCCTCGTCGTCGTCTCCTACCTGGTCGCCGGCCGGCTCACCGCCCTCTTCCCCAACGCGCTCACCCGCCTCGCCCCGCTCGGGCTCGCCACGGTGCTCGTGGGGTTCTTCGTCCTCGTCACAAGGCGAAAGGCCGTCTCCCAGATCGTCGGGCTCCTCCTCGTCGACAACGGGGTCGCGCTCGTCGCCTTCCTCCTCACTGCCGGGGTGCCGCTGCTCGTCGAGCTCGGCGCCTCCCTGGACGTCCTCCTCGTCGTGGTCGTGCTCCAGGTGCTCGCCACCACGATGCGAGCCCGCTTCGGCCACATCGACCTCGACCAGCTCCGGGAGCTCCACGACTGATGCTTCTCCTCGCCATCGTCTGCGTCCCCCTCGCCGCCGGCGCCCTCGCTGGCGCGCTGCCATGGCGCCGCGCCGTCGGCTGGGCGATGGCCCTCGCCAACGCCACCGTGCTCGGCCTCGGCGTCGTCCTCGCCGTCCAGGCCGACCACCACCGAGTGGCCGGCGGGCTCGACGGGGCGCTCCGCGCCGACGCGCTCAGCGCCTTCATGGTCGTCGTCATCGGCACCATCTCGCTGCTGGCCTCGATCCAGTCGATCCGCTACCTGGACGCCGAGATCGCCCGCGGCGAGCACCGGGCGCGCCACGCCTCGCTCTACAGCCTCCTCGTCCAGGTCTTCGTCGCCTGCATGCTCGCCGCCGTCCTCGCAGCCAACCTCGGAGCGCTGTGGGTGGCAGTCGAGGCGACCACGATCGCCACCACCTTCCTCGTCGGGCACCGACGCAGCGACAAGGCGCTCGAGGCGTCGTGGAAGTACGTCCTCATCTGCTCGGTCGGCATCGCGCTGGCGTTCCTCGGCACCGTGCTCGTCTACTTCGCCGCCATCCACGTCTCGGCGCATCCGACGGGCGCTTCGGTTCTCGACTGGACCTCGCTCATGCACGCCTCGCACCGGCTCGACCCCGGCGTGGTCCGCCTCGCCATGGCGCTCCTCGTCCTCGGTTATGGCACCAAGGTCGGTCTCGCTCCCATGCACAGCTGGCTGCCCGACGCCCACAGCCAGGCACCGGCTCCGATCTCGGCCCTCATGTCGGGCGTGCTGCTCACCGTCGCCTTCTACGGCCTCTTGCGGTTCAAGGCGATCGCCGACGGGGCGCTCGGGCCGGGCTTCACCCGCACCCTGCTCGTCATCGTGGGCCTCGCCTCCCTCCTCGTCGCCGCCTCGCTCCTCCTCACCCAGCGCGACATGAAGCGAATGCTCGCCTACCACAGCATCGAGCACATGGGCCTCATCGCCTTGGGGGCGGCTGCGGGCACGACGCTGGCCATCGCCGCGGTGTTGCTCCACATCTTGGGCCACGGGCTCGCCAAGGCCGTGCTCTTCCTCGCCTCGGGCGAGATCCTCCTCGTCGAAGGCACGAGCGAGATCGACAAGGTCCCTGCCCTCCTCGCCCGCCGGCCGCTGCTCGGCGGGATCTTCGGCTTCGGGCTCGTCGCCCTGTTGGGCCTGCCGCCGTTCAGCCTGTTCGTGAGCGAGCTCAACATGATCCGCGGGGAGTTGGCGGTCGGGCTCGGCTGGGCGGCCGGCCTGTCGCTGGTGGCGATGGCGGTGATCTTCGCCGCGGTGATGGCCCACGGTCGCCACCTCCTACTCGGCGGACAAGGCGCCACGCCGTCGGCGACGTCACGCCTCGTCGGGATCCCCCTCGTCGGAGGTCTGGCGGCCTGCGCCTTCTTCGGGCTGTCCGCCTGGCCGCTCCAGCCGCTTCTCGACGGCGCCGCCCGGGTCGTGGTCCGATGACGCTCCCGGAGCGAGCCGGTCCCCACCCGGTGCGCACGAGCGATCTCGTCGCTCCCGGCGAGTTGGCCGCCCGAGCCAGGGCGCTGCTCGGGGCGGGTTTCCGCCTGGCCCTCGTCGCCGGGCACGACGATGGCCAGGCCTTGCGGGTGGTGTACGTCTTTTGCGCCGGGTGTCCCGATCGCCGTGTCGAGCTGCAGGTCCGCCTCGACCCCGACCGCCCCGCCGTCCCCTCCCTCGCCGCCTGGTCGTTCCCCGCCAGCCGATTCGAGCGTGAGCTGGCCGACCTGTTCGGCATCGAGCCGGTTGGCCACCCTTTCCTCCGCCCGCTCGTGCGCCACCAGCACTGGCCGCGCCACTGGTACCCGATGCGCCGCGACGCCGGCCCGGCGCCGCCGATGCGCACCGACGCCGAGCCGTTCCCCTTCGTCCCCGTCGAAGGCCCCGGGGTCTACGAGATCCCCGTCGGCCCGGTCCATGCCGGGCTGATCGAGCCGGGGCACTTCCGCTTCTTCGTCGTCGGCGAAACCATCCTCAAGATGAAGGCCCACCTGTGGTTCGTCCATCGCGGCATCGAAAAGCTCTTCGAAGGTCGCCCGGTCGGCGACGGCATCGTCCTCGCCGAGCGCATCTCGGGGGACACCGCCGCCGGCCACGCCCTCGCCTACTGCCTCGCCGTCGAGGACGCGTTGCGGATCGTCGTTCCCCACGAAGCCCGGCTGCTGCGGGCGCTCGTGGTCGAGCTGGAGCGGATCACCAACCACGTCGCCGACCTGGGAGCGCTGTGCAATGACGTCGGCTTCGGCGTCGCCCAGGCCCGCGCCCTCACGCTGCGAGAGCAGCTGCTGCGACTGGCCGGCGAGGTCACGGGGCACCGCCTCTTGCGCGGCGCCATCCGCCCTGGTGCGGCCGGGCTTCGTCGTCTCCCCACCGAGGCCGAGCTCGCCGGGATCGGAGCCGCTTTTGACGACCTCGTCGAGCTCGCCACGACCACGACGGTGGTGATGGATCGCTTCAGGGGGACCGCCGTCTTGTCCCGCGACGACGCCGAGTCGATCGGGGTCCTCGGGGTGGTCGCCCGGGCATCGGGAATTCCCGTCGACGCCCGAGTGGCACACCCGTTCTGCGACCTCGGGGTCGACCTGGTGCCGGTCGTCGAGCCGGCCGGTGACGTGGCGGCCCGTTTCATGGTCCGGGCCCGCGAGGTCGACGCCTCGCTCCACCTCGTCGCCGAGCTGACCGGGCGAGTCCGAGCGCTCGAGGTGGGCATCGGTGACCTTCCCCGGCGCGGCGGATCGGGGCTCGGGATCGTTGAGGGCTGGCGGGGCACGATCGTCCACCGAGTCGAGGTCGACGCCGACGGGCACCTCACGCGCGCCAAGGTCGTGGACCCCTCCTTCCTCACCTGGCCGGCGCTGTCGGTCGCCCTTGCCGACACCATCGTCCCGGACTTCCCGCTCGCCAACAAGAGCTTCAACCTCTCCTACGCCGGCAACGACCTGTGAGCGCGCCCGCCCCCTGCGCCTGGAGCGACCGCATCACCGAGGGGCCACGGCGACCAGCCGGTTGACGAGATCGTCATCGACGTCACCCGTCACGCCGTGGTCGCCACCGAGCAGATGGAGCTGGCGGTCGCCCAGCGGGCGTCGAGGTCACCCCGGCGGTCCTCTGCCCAGCCGGGCCGAGGACCCTCGTGGCGCGGTGCGCCGACATAGGCTCGCGAGGCAGGCGCCGTCGTGACGGTGGTGATGAACGTGACCCAGCAGTACCTCGTCGGTGAGCTCTCGGTCCTCGTCAGCGAGCTCTGCCGGGCGGCTCGCAATGCCGGCTCGGGCACCACCGGTGAGCTTCGCCATCGCGTCGAGTGCGCCCGCCCGGGCGAGCTTGCACCGCTCGTGGACGAGGCGGTCGCCGACGCCGACGGGCTCTGCTGGGCATCCCTCGAGCGCGGCGACCTCGCCGCTTTCGCCGAACAGTCGGCCGCTGCGGCGGCACTCGGCGAGTTCGCTCACGCAGCCCGCCTGGGTCGCTGACGTCCGAGGGTCCCGCCCGCCGATGGCGGGGGGGGGGGGCGCCGGCACCCCCCGGAACGGGCGGGGCGGCCCGGGGGGGGGGCGGGGGGGGGGGGGGGGCCGCCCCTTGGCTTTCTTTTATATTTGT
>Ga0080006_1126571_pt1 | contig 18354 bp, 14 predicted proteins | sample RS3BMetagenome_FD_69209 | JGI IMG/M metagenome (GOLD analysis project Ga0080006, IMG submission 69209) | Ferric oxide microbial mat and aquatic microbial communities from Rainbow Spring, Yellowstone National Park, USA - RS3B (SPADES... ... | reverse complement strand
TTTTGTTGTTTGGGCCTCCGGGTACTGGGAAGACTTTGTTGGCTAAGGCCGTGGCGACTGAGTCCGGGAGCAACTTCATATCCGTGAGGGGGCCGGAGGTGCTCTCCAAGTGGTTCGGGGAGAGCGAGAAAGCAATTAGGGAGATATTCAAGAAAGCCAGAATGGCAGCCCCAGCCGTGGTATTCTTCGACGAAATAGACAGCATAGCCCCAGCGAGGGGTTTAAGGGTGGATTCCGGGGCCACTGATAGAATAGTTAATCAAATATTGGCGGAGATGGATGGCATTGTGCCGCTGAAGAATGTGGTAGTGATTGGGGCCACTAATAGGCCCGACATGATGGATCCAGCCCTCCTGAGGCCCGGGAGATTCGATAGAATAATCTATATTCCGCCGCCCGATAAGGAGGCTAGGCTAGCCATACTTAAGGTCCATACTAGAAAGATAAAGATGAGCAATGATGTTGATTTAGCCAAGATAGCTGAGAAAACCGAGTACTACACTGGGGCCGATATAGCTGCACTAGTGAAAGAAGCAGCAATGCTAGCGCTTCGCGAGGCCATAAATAATAAGGAACCACATGCACGTGAAGTAACTATGAGGCACTTCGAGGAAGCGATGACTAGGGTTCAACCATCACTGACAAGCGAGATAGTGAGGCATTATGAGGATATGGCAAAGACTCTAAGGCGCGCGCTTCGTGGGGGCTAATAATAAAATCATCCCAAGTCCTTCACGTAGTAACGAATCACCTTAATGCATATCTTAATGATTAAGGCGAGGCTTTGATCCTCATTAGTTCACCATGTTTTTTACAAAGAGGGCGATAGACCTCGCCATTTATGGTGGGGGCAGAGAATATTATAAATATATCTATACGTTGAACGCAAAGATTAAAAATACTAAGGAACCAGGAACCAAAGGGGCCGTAGTCTAGCTTGGAAGAAGGATACCGGCCTGGGGCATGAGCCCCGTGGAGCAATTGCTCCAATCATCCGGAACGTCGGTGATCCCGGGTTCAAATCCCGGCGGCCCCATTCATTTGTCATGCAATTGCTGTAGTGAGCTACCCCGCCCTTAAGGGGCTTCCCGCTTCCTTGCCCCGCCTTGCCCATAGCTGAGGGCCACGGGTAGTGGGCGGATCACGGGCACCACGGGCGGCTCCCGCCCCGCACGCCTCAAGTGATTAAGAGCGGAATTATAGTCCCTATTAGCCCTCCAACCACACCTGGGGCACTCGAAAACCCCATCACTCAACGCTAAGTCCTTTACATAACCACACTTGGCGCACGCCTTCGAGGAATTCCTAGGATCCACTAAAACCACCTTCTTCCCATACTTCTCCATCTGGTACCTTATTACTGTACGCATCATGCCGAAGGCAGCGTCTTGAAGGCTCCTCCTAAGCCCCCTATTCACCCTACCAATGAGTTGCTTAACGTGGATATCCTCCATCACCACAGCATCATAGTGCTCGGCGAAGTATTTCCCCAACTTCATATATAGATCCCTCCTCAGATCCGCCAAATGCTCATAAGCCCTAGCCAGCTTAATTTTAGCCCTAAACCAATTATGGGAAAGATACCTCTTCCTAGAGAGAGCCTTATGCAACCTCCTCACCTTGTTTAGGGCCTTCTCATAAGGCCTCAAGTTTGGGAGGTACTCCCCATCCGAGGTCACGAGAAGCTTCTCCACACCAACATCAATCCCCACTGCCCTTCCAGTATTTAGCAGCTTCGGGAATTCATAATCCTCAACAATGAACGAGACATACACTTTTCCACTCCTCATCAATTTCACAGCCACGCGTTTAACTCTATCCAGCGGGAAGTCCCTATGAACGATTAATTTGAAGACGCCTAGACTTGATAACCTCAACACGAGCCTCCTGCCCTTAGTCCCCTCCCTAGCCAATATCCTCCAACCGCTCTGCGGATAAACCAGGGAGTAGTACTTATGGGTCTTCTTCTCCCTTGGAAAACGCGCTAACCCATCGAAGAAGCGCTGCCTAGCCTCGTAGAAGCGATCTGCTGGACTACCTGTGAGTATAATTGTTGGTATTCCTCATCTTGTTTTCTGAGGTCGAGGGCTAGTTGCCTCAGCTCCGTGAGGGTTAATCCCTTCCCATCCTCATGGTAGAAGTATGTGTCTGCTCATCGTAGGGTGTTGTAGGTCTCACACGCCGCTTCCAAGGGCTTTTAACGCCCTCAGCGTCTGTTCATTAGTGTATGCTCTAAACCTAAACCCCACGATGGGCACCAGAAAAATAGGAACACCACTAATATAAAGTTATTTCCTCCACTCATCCCCGCCATAAATGGCGAGGTTTCCCCCATGCGTATAAAGGGGACGGCGAGCTTTGTCCTTCAAGGTTGGGGTAAAGTTTTTGGTGGTTGCTTTCCTTGGTCCTTCCCTGATTATTTTTGGGAGCGAGGGCCCGAAACCCCGCAATACGGGTGAGCAGTTTGTTTTCGCCTTGTCGCTTAAAAACATTTATAAATGGGGATGCACTGCGATTTCACATCTAGAACGAAAATGATTGGGGAAATATCGTTTCTTCCTCGTGGGAAGGGATGGAGAATGCTTAACTTAAATAAAGAACTACGGTTATATAGCGCAGAGAATTGCTTGAATTGCAATAGGTTAGGTGATCTGATTGACCTTTAGATCCGATATACAGGAGAAAATACTCAAGATACTGCCCCAGGAAAGTAATGTTACTAAGGTCGAGTTCGAGGGGCCCAGTGTAGTGATATATGTTGCTAATCCAAAGTATGTAATGGATAATAGCGATTTCATAAAATCCCTTGCCAAGGAATTGAAAAAACACATAATAATACGAGGCGATCCAAAGATAAGGATGCCGAAGCAGAACGTTGAGAAAATGATACGAAACATAGTCGCCGAAGTCGGTAATGAGGCGGATAGCATATACTTCGATGAGCAGGCCGGTGAAGTCTATATCTACCTAAAGAGACCAACTAGGGATAGGAAACTGGAGAAAACTATTTTGGCCGAAACAGGCTGGAAACCCTGGATAATCGCAACTGCATTTGAAATGAGTAAGGGATTACCTCATGATGAGATAGATATAGTTAATCAATTACAGATAAAGATGGCGAAGGAACGCCAAGACTTCCTTAAGAGCCTTGGCTATAGAATACATAGGATGCCCATATATAGTTATGACAATGAATACGTGAGAATAACGTGCCTAGGCGCATGTCAAGAAGTCGGAAGAAGCGCGATATATATGGAGACCAAGGAAAGCAACATAATAATGGATATGGGCGCAAAGCCCACAACATCAACGCTGGATGAGGCGCCTGCATTGGAGTTGGTTGATATAGATAAGTTGGATGCGGTGATAATATCGCACGCGCACTTGGATCACGTGGGGTTCTTGCCTTACCTATTCAAGTATGGATATAAGGGACCGGTTTACATGACTGAACCAACTAAGTACTTAATGGAGGTTCTCCTCACAGACTATGTTGAGACTGCGGCCGAGAGGGGCAATGCGCCATATGCCATGCAGGATATAGTCACTGCGCTCTACCATACAATTACCATAGATTATGATGAGGTGACTGATGTTGCGCCTGATATAAAGTTAACATTATATGATGCCGGCCACGAGATAGGCAGCGCCATATCGCACCTACACGTGGGCAATGGCCTGTATAATGTAATATATACCGGCGACTTCAAGTATGGCCCCTCCAGGTTGCTTAACCCAGCCCATAATAAATTCAAGAGAGCTGAACTGCTAATAATGGAGAGCACATATGGCGGCAAGAATGATGTCCAGCTTCCTCGCCAAGAGAGCGAGGCCCAATTAATCGATATATTGAACAACACAATAGAGAAGGGCGGAAAAGCATTGATCCCAGTATTCAGCACAGGCAGGGCGCAAGAGGTATTGCTTGTCCTCAATGAAGCAATAAGCAGCGGTAAATTACCTAAGGTACCCATATATGTAGATGGAATGGTGCTGGAAACGCTGAATATACATATGATGTTTCCCGATTACTTAAACAGAAATATAAGGGACTTAATATATGATGGCGTGAACCCATTCCTATCGGAATACGTAAAACCAGTTGAGAGAGCACGCATGCCTGAGAAGAGGCAGGAGCAAGTAATGGATATAGTGCAAGGATTACCATCAATAATACTCGCGCCGCATGGCATGCTGAACGGCGGCCCAGCACTTGATTACTTCGTTCACATGGTTGATGACCCCAAGAACTCGCTAATATTCGTGTCGTACCAAGGCGAGGGAACCCTTGGCCGACGATTAAAGATGGGGGAGAAGAAGGTACAAGTAAAGTACTATAATGATGAGCTAACCCTTGATGTAAAGATGCAAGTATTCGATGCACCGGGATTCTCTGGACATAGCGATAGGAAGCAATTAATGAGGTATGTGGGCTCCATGGATCCAAAGCCACAGAAAGCAATAATACTACATGGAGAACCAAGCAAGATGCTTAACCTAATGCTAAGTCTGGAACTTACTTATAGACTGGACTCAATAGTTCTCGGCCAACTGGAGAGCGTTCGCGTAGTATAAGCACTTTTACTGACCTCCTCCCGCCCTGAAGGGGCGAGGCTTTCCGTCCCTTAACCCCCCTTTCTGTAAAAGAATAAAAACCCAACGAAGACTCAATAAACCACATGAGGTTTCACTTATTTCAAGCGAAGAGTAGGCTAGGCGATGTCAATTATAACCTGGATAGATTGGTAAGTTATGTGAAGGCTAATTGCGGCAATGGGGATGTGGTGGTTACTCCTGAACTATATTTGCCGGGCTACATGTCTCGCGATCTTCACTTTAATATGGCAGAACCAATAAATGGCAACATAATTAGAACGCTCACGGCCGCTGCCGCAGAAACCGGATGCACAGTAATAACTGGAATGGGGGAGCGAGATGAAGTTACCGATGTGATATATAATGCCGCAATAGTGGTTGGACCAAATGGATTAATAGCTAAATATCGTAAGAGGCACTTGCCGAGTTATGGCGTATTTGATGAGGCGCGTTACTTTGGGATCGGCGAGGAGGATGCTCCGGTGTTTGATATAAATGGAACGAGGCTGGGCCTAGCTATTTGTTACGATGCGTTCTATCCTGAAGTCTCCCGAAGCCTAATGCTAAGGGGCGCAAAGATACATGTATACATAAGTGCGGCGCCGGATATGAGTAAAAATCACTTCGAGGCATTCATGAGGGCGCGAGCCATGGAAAACGTCGTTTATACAGTATACGTAAACACGGTGGGCCAATATGATGGGTTGGGATTCTTCGGCGGAAGCCACGCCGTTGATCCGCTTGGCGAAGTCATAATTAAGGCCAAGTATTATGATGAGGATTACGTTACCGTGGACATAGATCCATCGATGGTAACAAGATACAGGTCGATAAGACCCATATTAAAGGATTATCAAAGGAGCGATAGGGAAATGCTTTATAGAAGCATGGAGGCTGAGCGATGATGAGTTGCGAAGATGAGGTAAGGCAGCTCTTAAATTATAGGGATGAATTGTTGAAAGACATTGATGAATACAACGAATTAATAGCGAGCTATGCCAATGACTTAACTGCAATAGAGAACATGTATAGGAAATTAATGAATGAGGTGAGTAAGTGTGGAGGACTGTAATGATGCGATTAAGATAAGGCAGGAATTAATAAGGCTTAATTCCAGAAAGGCATCGCTCCATGAAGAATCGCTGGAGTTATTTAATGAGGCGAGAGCTGCCTTGTTAAGATTAGTGGCACTACATAGTCAATATGAATTGGCATGTAAATCAAGCGATCCATTAATCAATAATGAATACAAACAATTCATAGAATCCATGATGGGGAAATACCTACTAAAAAAGGATAATGCACCCTAAACCCTAATTGGGCCTCGACAAAGAGGGCCCATTCATGCAATTTAGGCAACAAAAAAATCTAATCCCCTCCCCCCGAAGGCTTTTAGGGGCAAGGATTTCCTCAAAGTCTTAGGGTTTATATCCCTGTTTTAGGCGTGGGGTCATTGGGATAAAATTTAATAGGAACTCGCATTATCCCTATGTGGAGTTAGCTGCCCACCCGATCCCGTGAGGTCCCGGTCGGGCCACGTTGCCCGGGGAAGGTTCAAATCCCGGCGGCCCCACCAATCCTAAATCTTATTTGCTTCATTGCTTATTCCGGGAAAACATTAATAATGTCCTAAGCATCTTGGGATTATATGGTTCTCTATGCCAAGGATATAATGAAGAAGTACACTAAGCAGGTTGATGGGGGCTTAACGGCTCTGGATGGAGCAAAAATAATGGCGGAGGATCACGTGGGTTTCCTAATAATTAGAGAAGAGGGGAAGCCCGTCGGAATAGTGACGGAGTGGGATTATGTGAGCAAAATAGTGGCTAAGGGCATTGATCCCAGCAAGGTATTGCTGCGGGATATAATGACCAAGCCGCTTACATATATTGATCCAAATACTCCTACGGATCAAGTTGCGACGTTAATGGCACAGAAAGGAATAAGGAGACTGCCCGTTATAGATAATGGTGAATTAGTGGGCGTCGTGACGTCCAGAGATATATTGAGGATTTTCAGGGAGTACGTGGATAAGATAACCACTCTAATAGCTAGCTTCTCAACCTAATCCTTTGTTCTGGCGTTTAGGAAAGAAATTTTTATAAATATATGTCAAATGATAAATCCATGCCGCTTCCTCCAACAACTAAGGAAGTAACTTACTTCGCTGATTATTGCCGTAATGATTCGCGGTTGGTGTCGTTATATGAGTAGGGGCAATATAGTTCTAGTGATCACTAGTTTGGGTTCCTTCCTATCGGTTCTAAATTCAACATCGCTCTTAATAGCGCTTCCATCAATGATGATTGATTTAAAGATGAGCTTCTTCTTGGTGATATGGGTGCTAACGGCATACTCAATAGCATTGGCAGTCCTCTCCCCGGTGCTGGGCAAGTACTCCGATGTAAGGGGAAGAAAAAATATATACAGTATTGGCTATTTAATCTTCTTCATTGGCTCCTTATTGGCCGGAGTAAGTCCTAATTCATTGCTAGTATTAGTGGCTAGAATACTCCAAGGAGCAGGCGCCGCTTGTCTTTTCTCGAATAGTTTAGCGATAATAACGGATAATTTCAAAGGAGTTGAGCTTCAGCGAGCAATGGGAATAAATGCTGCCGTGGTTGGTCTGGGCACTGCAATCGGTCCAATACTGGGGGGAGCATTAACTCAATTAACGTGGAGACTAGTTTTCTTATTTAATGCACCAATAGCAATTCTGGGTTACCTAATATCAGTGAAGAGCTTGCCCAGCGATTCGGTTAGTGGCCGCAACATAAAGATGGATTGGCTGGGCTCAATTATTTTCTCCATGTTAATGATTATCCTAATAGCTTACCTAACCCTTGGACCAATAATTGGATGGCTCGGAGAGGATGCATCAATGCCGATTTCGGCCTTAATTTTATTGGTAATGCTGATATTAATAGAAGGGAGAGCAAGGGAACCAATGATTAATCCCAATATTTTCAGCAACAAGAGGTTCTCCCTAGCCATTACATCAACATTGCTAAACTCCATTATTAGATATTCATTAATCCTATTATTGGTGCTTTACCTGCAGGGCCCCGCTGGTTATACGCCTCTGGAGGCTGGCTTAATAATGACTCCCTACGCCGTAGCCATGGGCCTCTCAAGCTTTTACTCGCCTAAACTCATAAAATACATTAATAGCGATATTATTCAATCAATTGGATCATCATTAATAGGCGCAGCATCCTTTGTCCTAGCTATGTCTCCACTCCCGCTTGTCTTCATGCTTATAGCCATGGTAATGGGGGGAACAGGAATGGGGTTATTCTATACTCCTAATAATACCTCAATAATGCTCTCAGTAGAACCCGTTCAAAGGGGTATTGCGGCTGGGCTGAGGACCCTCATGTTGAACCTAGGGTCGGCCGTGGGAACAGCTGTAGTATTTGCTGTGCTGGCCACCGTGGAACCAATGCAGCTAATAGGCAATGTATTCCTTGGCTTAACCACGTCATTGGGGTATCGCGATAAATCGTTATTTATAAGGGGAATAGATATATCGTTCATAATGATAGGCATCATTTCCATTTCAACAATAGCCTTATTAATTCTCCATAAAAAACAAGAGGCAAGAGACCTTCTTCTAAAGGAACAAGGCGAACAATGATGCTCTCAATACAACGGAGCCGCGTAATCGCGTTTCAATCATGACAGTCCATGTGAGTCTCCTCATTAATCGGTTTGTTGATCCCTCATCACGCAACGTTTATTAAATTAGGTCTTTAAAAGAATGCGTGTGCGGCATAATAGGCGTTTGCTCCTTTAATGGCCTTGGGGAGCCACTTGGTAGATTATTGAAAAAAAGCCTAACGAAGCTTGAATATCGGGGTTATGATTCCGTGGGCGTCGCCGTTATTAACGGCAAAACATTGATTGTAAGGAAGGGGCGGGGAAAAATAGGGGAGGTAGATTCAAGGATTAAATTCAGCGAGTTGGATGGCTTGATCGGAATAGGCCATACTCGTTGGGCCACACATGGAAAGCCAAGCGACGAGAATGCTCATCCACATATAGACTGCGAGGGACGCGTAGCAGTTGTGCATAATGGAATCATTTCTAATTATCGTGAACTTAAGGCAGAACTAGAGCGGCGGGGCCACGTGTTTAGGAGCGAGACCGATACCGAGGTTATTGCCCACTTAATAGAGGAGAATTTGAGAAGTGGAGCGAATGCATTTGAGGCATTCAAGAAGTCTATTGCGAGCTTAAAGGGAGCGTATGCATTGGTGACTATAATAAGGGATGAACCGGATAAATTATTCTTCGTGAGGAACATATCGCCCCTAGTCATAGGGCTTGGCTCTGGAGCTAACTTCATTGCCAGCGATATACCTGCGTTTCTCGAGTACACCAATACCATTGTGGTGATAAACGATGGAGAATATGGATTTGTGACGCCAACCACTGCACACGTGGAGAGAGGCGGAGTCCCCATTAATATTGAGGAGAGGATCCGCCATATTACTTGGAGCCCCGAAATGGCAAGCAAGGAGGGGTATCCACACTTCATGCTGAAGGAGATACATGAGCAACCAATAGCGCTTAGGAATACATTAGCCGGGATAGAGAAGGAGGCCATGAATAAGATAGGTAAGGAACTGGCTGATTCGCGCCGCATATTTATAACTGCCAGCGGCACTTCCCTACATGCGGGTTTAGTGGGCGAGTACCTGCTTACCACAATCGCAGGCATGGATGTTCATTCATTCACATCATCCGAGTACCGCAAATACGTTAAACTCGCCGGCGAGGGAGATACCGCCATAGTTATATCTCAATCGGGGGAAACCATAGATGCGCTTCTAGCCCTTCGCGCGTTGAAGGCTGCTGGGGTCAAGATAATAGCTATCTCCAATGTAATGGATAGTGCGATACCCAGGGAGAGCCATGCTGCCATATACACTAGAACAGGACCAGAAATAGGGGTCGCCGCAACCAAGACATTTACTTCCCAATTAATGGTGCTGACAATGCTGGCAATGAATACGGCGGCTGCGCGAGGCTTAATTCAATTAAGTGAGTTGGATGACGCCATTAATCAATTAGAGCAAGTGCCTGATTTAGCTCAATTAACTCTAGCCAATTACGAGGCGCGTATAAAGCGATTAGCCATTGATATATCTAAGGCAAGCAGCATGTACTACTTGGGAAGGGGACTTGGGTTACCCATCTCCATGGAGGGAGCGCTCAAGATGAAGGAGGTGGCCTATATACATGCAGAGGCCTACCCTGCGGGCGAGAGCAAGCATGGCCCTATAGCATTAGTTGAAAAGGCGTTTCCAGTGGTCTTCACGATATTTAATGATGAGTATAATGAAGCTATGGAGGGCAATATAATGGAGATGAGGGCGAGGGATGCATATACGATAGGTATTGTTCCGAAATCATTAAGTAATAGAATGGAGAAGCTGCTCGATGTGACCATTCCGATAAACATAGAGAAGCCGGCGGCTGCAACCATGGTTTACGCAATCCCAATGCAGTTACTTGCCTATTATACCGCTGTGTCTAAGGGCCTTGATCCGGATAAGCCCAGGAACTTAGCTAAGACGGTGACGGTGGAGTAAGATGCAGAGAAGCATATGGGCCGTGGTACTAGGGGGAGGCCTAGGCATAGATATGCAGCCATTAATGGGCAACGGCAAATCCAAGTACCTGATCAACATATTGGGTAAGCCATTGATAAAGTACCCCATTGATGCCATAAGAAACTTAGGAATCCGAAGAATAACAATAGCATCTAATCAACAACTTATAGATGAATCCGAGATAGATTACGTGAAGTATGGAGACAATGAGACAGATGCTTTAAGGGAGGTGGCTCAATACTCCTTAAAGGGCACTACCGTGATAATAGCTTATGGAGATGTAGTAATGCCCATGGATGCCTACAGATTACTTCTGGATACCCATATTGGAAGCGGCAATTCACTAACTGCACTAGTGGTGCCTATAGAGGATGCGGCCGGGTATATTAAGATCAATCTAACAGAGGGACAAGGAATAAGTACCGCCATCAGAAGCAAGGAGCATCAACCAGGCTACGTGCTTGCCGGGGCCTTAGCAATAGAGGGCGAGCACTTAGCTCAAATATCGAGCAGCGACTTCATAGATTTACTAAGTAAGTCAGGAGGGGGAGCCGCGTTATGGAGCGGTTGGTGGATAGATGTAAAGCATCCCTGGGATCTCCTGGCCGTTATTCGAAACGAGCTCAGCTCATTAAGCCAAAGCAGGATTAGCGCGAGGGCCTCCATATCAAGCAAAGCATCAATAGAGGGAGTAGTAATAATAGATGATGAAGCCACAATAGATCACAACGCCACAATAAGGGGACCCGCCTATATCGGTAGGAAGGCATATATTGGAACAAACGCATTAGTGCGTAACTATGCATCAATCGAGGAAGGCAGCATAATCGGGGCCGGCGTTGAGATAACCGAGTCATTAATACAGCCATACTCAACAATTGGACGAGGATCCTTCATTGGATCATCAATAATTGGGGAACACAGCGTAATGGAGCCAGGCGTAGTAACGCTAACTATGCACCATGAAGAGGCGGGAAATATTGGGAGGCGGAAGTTAGGCATGATAATTGGGAACAATGTACGCATCGGCGCCAATTCAGTTATATCCCCTGGATCCATAGTGAAGCCCAACACTATAATTCCGCCGCTCTCGCGAGTATGATAAAACGAACAACAAGCCTTGCCCTTTAGGGCGGGGAGGAGGTCATTAGGGCTTTTTGCCTATTATTATAAAGCCAGTGTGCCCCAGCATCCACATTTGAGGTCTAGTCTCCCCAGGAACGGTCTTCCAAGGCCTCAATATGGATTCAAATAATTGAATCCTTATTAATCCCAACTCAACCATTTTGCTGATTGTCTTCTCAACTTGCCCTATCGTGGGAACATATGCCGCCACATTGGAGCCATGCTTTAGTGAATTCACTACGGTATTTAATAAAGACCATGGTTCAGCCACATCTAGGATTGCTGCATCGTAAAGCTCACTTAATTTAGCGTCGGCTAGGTCTTGATTCCGTATCTCCACATATTGATGCACCCCCATTTCCCTTAATGTTTTCTCAGCGATCCTTATATAATTCGCATTCCTCTCATACGTAATTACTCTGCCGGTCGGCATTACATGCATTGCAAGCATGCTGGTCAGGTAAGCGCTTCCCATACCTGCCTCCAAGACTGTGGATCCGGGAATTATATTGCAGTACATTATTATTATGGCCGCATCCTTGGGATATATGGGCTGAGTCGCTCGGCGCTGCTTCATCAATATGTCAACTATATCCGGTCGGCTCAGAGTAAAGACGTAGCCCAGATTAGTGGAGACCTTATCGCCATAATGCGCCCCAACCACTTGATCGCCTTTAATGCGGCCCCTTATTGTATTGAAGATGGAGTCTCGACGCGCCTTAACCACGTAATTAATGGTATCACTAAAAAACAAAAGAACATAACTCCCCTCCATTATGATGTCTCCCTGTTCCTCGCTCATTAAAGACCTCTCTCCCCGCATGCAATTTATCTATTAACCCTGAAAATCCGAAGGCCTTCAAGTGAATTGATCCCATTCCCATAAGGAGACTCCCTGATGTCTATAACGTATTAAGGAAGTATTTGCCTTTATCTATTTTGAGCGAAGATCTTTCAAGTTGAGGTAGTTAGGTGGGGATAGTTCTTTTCCTATTTATTCTTAATGAGATATCGCTCACCAATGAATCGATTGATATCCTTACCTGTGCCGTGGTATCCCTATCCCTTAATGTGACCGTGCCATCCTTGGGCGTTTGGTCATCTATGGTTATTGCGAATGGAACTCCCTCCTCATCATACTTAACGTATCTTGAGCCTATTGTGTCGCCATCATCATAGACCGCCTCTATCCCATTTGATACAAGCATGGACCAGATTCTCTTACCTATTGCTGGATATGGATCCTTCTTAATTAATGGAAGCACGGCGACCTTTATTGGAGCTATATCAGGGGGTAACTTAAGCAGTGGCTTACCGTTCCTCTCCATATAGGCGTTCTCTAGCGTGACGTACAATAACCTATCTATTCCAAACGATGGCTCTATCACGTGAGGCATGAATCGCTCCCTAAATATCTTCCTTTCCTGCTCGCTTATATACACTAATTCCCTCGTTATCTCGAATTCCCCGAAAATGGACTTACCGATTGTCTCTATGTCATTTAATACCTTTTCCGCATTATCATGGATGTACTTAATTATCCTTCCCGCATCGCTCCCAAACCTCTCCTTTATCTTGACTGGATTCGGGGATAATTTCACGATCTTCTCGATGCGCGGCGTCTCTAGATCTCTATACGCGCTCAGGTCTTGGCCGCTATACTTGGCGTGCCTAGATAAATCATAATCAGTCCTATACGCGTGGCCGCTGACTTCTAGCCAACCGAATCGATCTGTTAAAACCACTTGATCGAAAACAGCCTTAGCGTAATGAGCCCGTTCTTCCGGTAATTTAGCTATGAATAATTGCTTATCAAGGGGAACCCCTAGCTCATTTAGAAATACGGTGGCTAACCCCATATAGAACCCCATCCACTCATTAACTATGTACCCCTTCTCAACAGCCTCCTTTATGCCTACCTCATGTGGAGCGTCGAGGCCCTTCGCCACATCGGTCTCCGGCAATATGCGTATCTTGACGTCCCGCACGTCATCTAGGTGAGGACAAGACGGTGATTGTGGGTCAAAGAATAACTCTATCTCCATCTGGGAGAACTCCCGTAACCTGACTAATCCCTGTCTTGGAGATATCTCGTTTCTCCCAACCTTGCCCATCTGAGCCACCGCTAGCGGTAATCGTCTATTCGATAATTCATAGAGCTTGGCGAAATCAATGAACATTCCCTGCGCAGTTTCAGGCCTAATGAAACCGAGGTTATTGCTATATGGCCCAATAACTGTCTGAAACAGCAGATTAAAGCGTTGAACATTACCTAAATCGCCTCCGCAATTTGGACACCTTATTTCATACTGCGAAATCAATTCATCAAGGTGATGCTCATCAAGTCCCTCGGTCTTTATCTTAACACCCTTCTTACGCAACTCATCCTCAACCAAATGATCGGCCCTATACTTACGTCCACATTTATTGCAAGTAACTAGAAAATCAGTGAAATTCTCTAAATGCCCGCTCGCCTCAAAGACTATTTTGGGCATAATTATTGGAGTCTCTACCTCTATCGTGAAATCCATATAAGGCACAATGAATGTCTTGTACCATTTATTCATTATATTTCTCTTTAAGCCAACGCCGAGGGGGCCATAATCATAGAATCCACCGGCCTCAACCATACCCTTATATGCGTCGAAGCTCTGCCAATAAAACCCCCTCCTCGCCAGCAAGTCGTTTAGCTTATCCGACATTCATGAAACGTCAACAACATGGGTTAATAATTTTTCCGAAACATATTGACCAAAAATAATTGACCTCATCCAGCAACAAAAGGAATCTGACCTCCTCCCCGCCATTTGGCGAGGGCTCCCCGAGGTCTTGGGGGTTACGCCCCATTAATGGGCGCTACTCGATTATGATCCACGATAAAGGATAGGGGCTTCTTTATTGCTGAGATCGTTATGCCGGTAGCCTTCTTCAATATATTCAATGCACCGTTCAAGTCGCTGTGCAGTTTATGACCCTTAGGACAATTAACTACTCCCCTTGGATCCTTAGTGACCTCAACACCATGATAAGCACAGTACTTTGAGGTGTTATACTCAATGACCTCAAACACACGAATACCATACTCCTGAGCCTTCAGTTCTATGACCTCCATGAGTTTACGGTAAGACCACAAGTTCACAGTGAACTTATTACCCTTATCCTGCGCAATATTAAAGGGATAGCCTAAGTAGATGGTTGATACGCCTCGCTCATGCAACTCCCTCATAAGGTGGGAGGCGAAGTTCCTATACAAGTGAAGAAGCCTCCTGGCTAATTTCCTGTGCAACCTCCTTCCCTCCCTATTAAGCTCATAATACGCCTCATACTCCTCTAGGTTCTTCACCTTGTCTGACAAGGATTGTACTTCAGCTATCCTATTTTGTAGGTAGAAGTAATCCTCCTTCGCCCTAACCCCCTTATAAAGCAACCACGTACCATCATCGATCACCACGCTCGCCAAGACATTGATGCCTAGATCTATTGAAGCCATTTTGCTCCCCTTCGGCGATTTAACTTGAATGCTCTTTCTTTCGCCGCGAAGGATGTGTTTGCTCCTCCTTCCCGTTTTAGTTTTTTCAACGCCAACCTCCACGGGGATGGAGGCATACCAAGCATTTCCAACCTCGTCATAGTATATTTCTAGTCTGCCTTGTTTCCCGTGCCACCTTAATCTACCCGTGAATCTAATTTCCATCTTGAAGAACTTGAGGATTAGCTTATGATTCAGCTCATCCACTACGTAATTATCCTCTCTCACGACTAGGAGGGGCTTCCTCCCTCCAGTCTCCCCATCCTTCCAATAACTTGGCGGCGAAACGCGGTTCATGTGAGGAGGCAATTTTCCTTCCTTCTTCAGCTTGATTAGGGAGAAGAATGATGACCACGCCTCATTATTCTTATTAAGCACTTGCTGCGCATTGGCGCTACCCAACTCACCCCTATACTTCCCATAATACTCATCATACGTCCCCTTTAAGTCAACCCTCCCTCCGTGGAAGAATTCTTGCCTCCTCTCGTAGTTAACCTCATTAAAGAGTTTAGCAGAGATGTTCGCCAGCCTCCTCAGCTTCCTTTCTTGAAACCCATTTGGTAGGAGGCGAATTACAATGGTTCTCTTATTGTGTTTAATTTCTTTGATGCCCCCTCCCGGTATTGCGGGGGGAATCAGCCCCCGCTCCTCATTCCCAAGAAATTGACCAGGAGAGGACACCAAAAGGAGATGATCCTCCCCAGTATTTAAACCTACCCCATCAAAAGAGGGCGGGAATTTTAATCTTTGCCGAACTATTAAACATAAGGAAGTCATCCCCGCCCTAAAGGGCGAGGCTTTCCGCTTTCTGTAAACTACCTCGCCCGTACGGGTGGGGTCTCTGGTGTAAGAAGATGAAAGTATGGGGATAAGCGGTTAGAGCGTGGATTCATACATGCTGAATATTATGTAGAACACTAAGCTGGCGAGGGGTACGTAGAATGCTGTTAATAAGAAGAGTAAGCCGGCGGTATTTATTGGCACTGGGCCAATGGCTATATTGCCCAGTATAGAGAATGACATCGATAATACAGTTAGGAGTAGTGGGAATAACATTACGGCCAATGTGTAAACCTCGAAGAGTATACCTAAGTCGCTGGCCACCCTATTCAGCCTAGTTAATTTATCTGTGAGCATTGAGTTGCTTTTCTCCAGTATTAGTTCGCCTATCTTTGATGTCAACATGCTTCCCTCTATTAGGATATTCATGGGATCCCTATACGCGTGGGACGGTACCCTCTCAACGCTTCGCCGAAGGGCGGTCACCGGATCTATTCCATTACTCATATCCTTAAGAATTAATCCCAATTCCCTTTTTATCACTGGGTCCTCCTCATTATCATATGCATGCTTAATCGCATCACTTATCGAGGTCCCGGCGGACAAGAGCGGAGATAATTGGAGAAGAGTGTACACGAATCTATTATCGAAATGGCTTCTCCGCACCGATACTAGGTAAATGGGGTAAAATGATGAAAACCCCAGTGCAAGTAATGAAACCAATAATAGGGCTTCCCCCGTGAATGAGATTAATACCTCCCCCAGCGCTATTCCAATAAAGATTGACACGGCGCCAATCATTGCCGCCAACTCCATTACGCTCACGAAGACGGAGAGTCCACGCTTATCATATGCATAACCCGTCCTGGCGTGATTCCTCTCTATAATGTTAATAAATGGGTCCCTCACGGTAATCCACCCGTCTCCACTATCCTCAGAGTGCCTTCTGGATTAAGATAATAATTCTTAATTATTTGGAAGACAGACTTATAATCGCCGAGTCCATGCTTAGCCATTTCCCGCAATAAGTCGCTTCGCCGCCTTAATTCGTCATACTCATCCTTAGCCACAACGCCGCTCCTATCAAGGCTTAACTTATTATTAGTCAATACATCAACGAAGACAGGTCTATCCGTGTAATCAAGGAACTCCTTGATCTCCCACACCCTCCTCACTATGCCGGCCCCGCTCCTCACTCTCTTCACAGAGACGTAGAGGTGAGCCATGCTGAGCAACGCGAGGGGGACATCCATTGGCTTAGTGACTAGTCTCTTCACGGCTCCATCGGCATTATCGGCGTGAATCGTGGTTAATCCATGATGACCGCTCGCGAATGCCTGGAACAAGACATACGCCTCCTCACCCCTAACCTCGCCCACTATTAGGTAATCAGGCCTCATCCTCATGGCTATCTTGAGGAGATCCATCATTTCTATCTCCTCCTCTTCCTCGCCGTGGCCCGGCCGCACGAGGAGGGGCAGCCACTGCTCATGGAGCAGCCTCAATTCCCTCGTGTCCTCAATAGTTATTATCCTGGCATCCGGCCTCAGGAGAAATAGGAGCGCATTTAGAAGCGTGGTTTTCCCGGCCCCTGTTGGCCCAACAATGATTATGTTGCGCTCCTTATCCAGCGCCATCCATAGGTAAGCCAAGGCATCCGGGTCACTTGTCTCCAAACTAATCAAATCAATCACGGTGTACGGGACTCCACGGAACTTCCTGATAGTGAATGCATTGCCGTTGGCTGCCACTCCCCTCAGCACAACCTCGACCCTAGCCCCCTCCGGCAGTAACCCCTCAAGTATTGGGTTAGCCGTGTTTACTTGCCTCTTAACTATGTTGGATATCCTCGCTATTAGTGAATTCACCTCATCCTCGGTCAGAACTATGTTGGTTCTCATGCCTTCATACCTTATATGCCATATGAATACCCTCCCATCGCTCCCATTAACATGGATGTCCTCAACATAGGGATCCCGCATTATTGGGTCAAGCTTGCCGTATCCCTTCATATCCCTCCTGAAGAAATATAGAAGCTTCCTAATGGTATCCTGCCCAGCCCGTGCCCGTGTTAGGAATTGCATGAATGCCTTCTCCGAGTCCTCCAGCTTGGATTCAAGCACATACTCCCTAGCCCTAGCCAGTAACTTCTCCTCATCCGGGGATAACGCCGGCTCAAGAACGTCGTACCTCATGACGCCGTCGGGCTCCCTAATTATCCCTATATACGTGAGCCCCTCCTCTATTGGGTAAGTAACCTCATATGCCCTTCCCTTCATTATGCTTCCTGCCCCCTCAGGTTCAGAATATAAGCATGTATTAAAAAATTTATTAATTAATACTGAAGGGATTGAGCGATCCCTTTATTAATGGGAACCAGGCCGCGATCACATGAGCAAGTTAATGCATGCCGCATCAACTGCCTTACTTGTCTCCGCATTCATAGCCCTCTTCGCCTCCACGAAAACGCCGGTCCAGATAGAGATTGGTAGATTAATCAATGTTTATACGCCCTCAAGCCCCCCATACGTCGGGGCATTCTCCCTGCTCTTATCCATTTCCCTCCTCCTGGAGGGTTATCCCCGCCTCAAGAGGAGAACGTACATTCATAAGCTTGAATCCCTCATTCCCGAAATGGTGAAGAGCTTCCAAGGCGCATTCGCCACGGGTCTAACAATGATTGACGCTGCCAGGCTAGTGGCTGAG